>ENA-OWZO01000654-OWZO01000654.1-human-gut-metagenome-genome-assembly--contig:-NODE-654-length-13876-cov-14.075248_pt1 | contig 13876 bp, 16 predicted proteins | sample MGYA00249260_ERZ652115 | MGnify/ENA primary metagenome ERZ652115 (study PRJEB26925, sample SAMN05827127) | human gut metagenome | biome: ENVO:2100002; feature: ENVO:00000062; material: ENVO:00002003...
TACGAGATGTAGCTCCGTCTCGTGGGCTCGGAGATGTGTATAAGAGACAGGGGCTTGGCACACCTGCTACCAGAGCCTCCATCATTGAAAAGCTGGTGTCCTCCGGTTTTATGGAGCGTAAGGGCAAGAACCTTATCCCTACCAGGAACGGTATCAATCTGGTAACGGTCCTCCCGGAGGTCCTGACCTCGCCCCAGCTCACTGCTGACTGGGAAAATAAGCTGTCCTTAGTGGCAAAGGGAAAACTTTCCCCGGAAACATTCATGGAGGGGATTGAAAGCATGGCAAAAGAACTGATCGCCCGCTACTCCCATATCTCCGAGGACAAGCAAAAGTTGTTTGCCCCGCAGAAAGAGTCTGTGGGTGTCTGTCCCCGCTGCGGCCAGCTGGTCTTTGAGGGAAAGAAGAATTTTTACTGCGGAGACCGGGGCTGCGGCTTTGTTCTGTGGAAGAATGACCGTTTCTGGACTTCCCGCAAAAAAGAGCTGACAAAGAAGATGGCCGCCGATCTGCTCTCTAAAGGGAAAACCAAAGTCAAGGGGCTCTATTCCGAAAAGAAAGATACCACCTACGACGCGGTGATCGTGATGGAGGATACAGGCGGGAAGTATATCAACTTTAAGACCGAGTTCACCAAAGGGAAAGGAGGCCGCTAATGCAGGATAATTCCTCTGATTATATTTTCGAGGCGTATATCACCAACACGGCTGCCTATGACAGCGGAGAACGTGACAATGCCGGAACCTGGCTCTATTTCCCGGCAAATGCAGAGGAAATCACCGCTGCCTTTACAGAGATTGGACTGCCGATCTCTGCTACACCGGATATGTATTTCTTTGATGATTATGTCTCGGATGTACCGGGGCTTAGGCTGGCTCTCCCCATGTACGCTCATATGGATGATCTGGCAATGCTGGCACAGGAACTTTCCGATCTGCCCGACCATGAATTTAACAAGCTGCTGGCTGTTCAGGAAACACCCCTGCGGCTGACAGACTTTGAGCAGTTCAAAGAGTATCCCCACAATTTTGATTATTTCATCCTCATTCCAGGGATGAACAGTGATGAGGCCCTGGGGCGCTACCAGCTCTATGAGAGCGGCATGGTGGAAATGCCGGAGGCGTGGAAAGCCGGCATTGACCCGGAGGCATTTGGGCGCAAGGTGCGGGAAACGGACAACGGATTTTTCACGGATAAGGGGTATGTCCTCTTATCCGGGGATGAATGGGAGCGGGAAAAGCCTATGGTGAAACAGGACAAAGAGGTCAAACCCTCCGTCAAGGATTTTTTGAAACAGGCAAAGAAAGAATGTGCCGCCCGTGAGATGCTACCGCCAAAGGCAGACAAACACGGGCCGGAACTGTAAGGAGGTGCAATTATATGGGATACAGCCATGACAGCGAATTTCCGTTTGCAGCATTTATCACAAACCTGGGAAAGTACAACGAGGGCGAGCTTGTGGGGGAATGGGTAAAGTTCCCTACTACCCCGGAAAAGCTGCAGGAAGTGTTTGAGCGTATCGGCATTGGCTCTGCGGATGATTTCGGCAATCCCTATGAGGAATGGTTCATCACGGACTATGACTGCTATGTAGATGGGCTCTATAACCTCTTGGGGGAATATGAGAACCTGGATGAGCTCAACTACTTGGCTTCCAAACTGGAGGAACTAAGCGAGTCGGAATATGAACACTTCCAGGCCGCTATGGAGATTAGCGACTACACCGGCAGCTTAAAAGACCTTATCAACCTGACTGACAACCTTGATAAATATGATGTGTACCCCGGCATTGACGACTACGACGATCTGGGCCGGTATTACATTGACGAACTGGGGACCATGCAGGTGCCGGAGTACCTGCAGAACTATATTGACTATGAGGCATACGGGCGTGATATTGCCCTGGGAGACGCGGGAGCTTTCACCGATTACGGTTATGTATATGACAATCAAAGCCACTTTGAGGAATATTATGACGGAAACCGTGAGAATATCCCGGAGGAATATCGTGTGATGGTCTCCCCTGAGGAACTGGAGCCTGACCTTGACCGCCTGGATGTATCAACGGAACTTGCCCTCGATCTGGATTTACATTTCCGGGGATACAGTGCCGATTATGAGCAGGCGTTCCCCAAAGAGCAGGTACAAAGAGAGGCGATCGCTGACGCCCTCCTGGATGGAAATACTTCCCTTATCAAAACCGGGCTTCTCAATATGAGCCGGGAAATGGACCTCCAAGAGGAAACGGCTCCGCTGATCGGGCGGCTCACCGACTACGAAAAGGAATATGGTATCAGCACCTACACCGTGTACCAGCTAAAAGAGGGGGAGGAACTTCACCCATACCGCTTTGAGGGCAGAGAGTATCTGGAGGCTGCCGGTCTTTCCGTTGACCGGGCCAACTATGAGGCGGTCTACGCTGCCTCGTTCTCCACTGGGGAGAACCTGGAAAGCATTTATACTGACCTCAATATCCACCGCCCGGATAACTTCCGGGGGCACAGCCTTTCTGTATCGGATGTGGTAGTCCTGCAGGAATATGGGAAAGAGACAGCCCATTTCTGTGACCGCTTTGGATACAAGGAGGTGCCGGAGTTTTTGGAACAGCAGCCTGAAAAGGCGGAGTTAGATATGGGGCAGATCACCTTTTATACAGCGGAGTGTATGGAGTTTCCCTCTTTGGGAGAATACCATAACAACCTGATTCTGCAGGAGGCGGTCACCACATACCAGGCAATCCCGGCAGACCGGCTTCACGGCATAAAAGGTATCGGCTTCACCCTGGAGGATGGCAGCATGTACAGCGGTATGGAGTATCCCCTGGTACAGGGAAAGCGTCTTGATCTGGATACCCTCTGCCTGATAGAACACTTTAAGGATAGCCCCCTTGTCCAAGCGGCGGTGGTCGATCTGGTAAAAGCCCTCCCTGATCTGACCGTGGATGATCGTGAAAATTTCCTGCTCGATCTCACAAGTCTGGAGAACACTCTGAAAAATGCGGAAGTCCAGGTAGAGGACGACTACGGTATGATCGACGGTATCATCAACAACGGGGAGCGGGCAAAGGATAAGGAGCCGGGAATGGATAAACCCTCTGTCCTGGGACAGCTCTCCCAGGCCAAAAAGGAATGGGCCGAACGAAAGCCCCCTGAGATCGGCAAGCCCGGAAAGGATGGGCCGGAACTATGAGCCGAAGTAAAAAGTGGAAACAGGAATGGAGCTTCTTTCTTGGGGAGAACGGCAGACGGCAGTACAACAAAATCTGCCGAAAATGTATCCATAGCTGCAAGCAGAGTTTCCGAGCCGGAATTGTTGCCTGTCCTCTCTACCAGACAGATAGGACAAAAAAGAGGCGGGAAAAGGGTTGAAAACAGAGGATTTTTCGGCTCTGTGAGGCTTAAAATACATAGGCAATAGGATTTACCCTCTGCCTTACTATGGCTAAAAAGGATAGGAAAAAGTGTCGATTTTCGCCACTTTTCCAGACACAAAAACGGAGTACAGTTACCGCTTGCGTGGTGGTGGCTGTACTCCCTATTTTTTATGCTCTTATTCTCTTTTATCCAGGCAGGAAAGAAAGGATGGATGTTCGCAGTCGTAGGCGCTGTGGAAATGTGTATAACTGGCCGTACTATGGAGCTGTGGGAAACGGCGTTTACAGGATGTGGGAAAGCCCCGGCTTTTCCATGTGCTGTGAATGCGTTTTCCATCGGTGGAATGGTCTGTTATGCACATTTCCACGGTGCTAATATCTCTATTCATCCATAACATTCTCTATTTTATCAAAACCTGTCAAAAATTTATTCAGCCGATTAAATTTTTCATAGGTATATCTTCGTACATTAAGTTCACCATTAAGAACCAGCAAATTTATCAACAAGGGATATGAAGTTATCTCCAAATCATTTCCTGTTAAAGTTACGGTTCTAAAATGTTTTTCATTTAAGCTATCATCCTCATTGGAATAGAGCAACAGACTTTTCAAATAGAAATCCCTTTCTTCTGTATCAGTTTGGGTCAATAACTCTGGGGTCAAATATTTATCTACCATTTTCGCAGATATAACATCTGCCATACTTTTTTTAAGAGACTCTTTTTTGATTGCTTCCGCTACTCTCTTTTTGAATATCTCCAAATCTGTGCTTGGCTCTACATTGTAAAACATTGCATAAGTCAAAATATGTTTAGGCTTCCTAATGTATAGTTCAGGAACTGATCTATTTAATTTTTGTAGTAGCTGCAAATAGGTCTCATGGACAGAAATACTTTTATCCCATTTATCGCTCAAAAGCACATAATATTGGAATGTATTAAACAGGTCAATGTAGCACCAAAGCATTTCTCCTTGACTAAATAAAATTAGATTATGATACAGTTCCATACTTGTGTTCAATTCGATATGCTTATCCATAGGATTTAGTGGTACAAATGGTATGACAGGATACTTAAAGGAAATATCTTCAATTCCATTTTCAGTAACTTTTGTTTTTAATCCTTCTTTCAAAATATCTAAACTTATTCCTTTATCTAAAGCAAAGTTAAAGGCAATTTTCGATAGTCCCTTTGTAAAAGGGATATTATCAATGGGAAAATCATAAGCAAGAATTTCAAAATTTAATTTGGATATATCACATTTTAATTCCTTGCTTAATTCTGGGCAGGATATTACTTTTCCAGCCTTCATTGAAACATCATATACCTTACCGCCGTAAGCCGCTTTTCCTGTATAAACAGGTTTCGATTTCTTATTATTCGTTTTAGTAAAATTTTCAATTCTACTAATAATTGCATTGAATATTTTGGTAAATGGAACATCAATATATTTGCTTATGTAGTTATTACAATCTGGACAACAGATGTCCTCTGACTCGTATAACCCACCTATCGCATTTTGGATAATGTGTTCCCGACTTCGTTTCGTTATTGGTTTTCCACAATAAACACAGTTTTCTCTATTTGCCATAAATAACCTAACCTCAATCTCAAATCTAAGTATCATACAAATTATATCATAGCTTTTCAAGACAAGCCATGTATACCTCTATCCCCGTTCCTGATTCTTCTCTCGTTCTTCCTTTGATGGAACAGATAAAAGCTGGTCCACATTTCTCTTGATGGTATCCAGTTCCTTTGCCTGAACTTTGATCTTTTGATAAGTTCCATACTCCTGCTGTTTCTCTGCGGTGAGGGAGTCCATCTCTTTTTTTAGGGCGGCAATATCCGGTAACTTTTGAACGCCCATCTGTTTGAGGGCTTTGGCAGCACTCTCAAAGAGGATGATCTGGCTTTCCTGTCCTCTCAGAAATTTTTCCTTGTCGGAAGATTTCCTGTACAGCTCATAGATTGGTCTGTTTTCCCGATAGGCGGAGACATGCTTTATCAGCAGACCGATCTCGCCTATCCGATGTTCCTTTTCTTTAATAGAGGACAGAAGCCGGTCCTGCTCGGCCATCACTTCATCAACTTTTCCCTGCAACTGTTCATAGTGGGTAATACCGTGTTCCGTGATAAAGTTGAAAGTGCGGGCAGCCTCCTTTAGATTGTTGATCTTCGCCCAGTGTGCGTACCCGGAACTTTCCTGGGCTTTGAGATTGTTCTGTATATCAATGAGCAGACTGATCTTCTGATCGCCTAACTTCGGCTGCTTAGACGGACGGGGGCCTCCGGCAATCCTGAAGGTGACGGCTTCCTCCGTGTAATCCATACCCAGAGTTTTCAAACGGGTAAAGCGTTCCTGTCCCGTGGCTCTGCAGGAAATATACTTGCCCCGCTTGATCTCGTATCCCTCCACCTCCAACCGTTTCAGCAGTTCCTCAAAATCGGACACCTGGGGAATGAGCCGGTCAATGGCGGCTTTCAATTTCGCCTTATAGCTGGTTCCCGCTTTCTCTGCGGTATGCTCAATGTAGCTCTTTCCTTTGTCCTGCCCCTGCACGATCACGGACAGGCCGTATTCCTTGCACAATCTGTCGCTGGTGCGGCGGATGAAATGATAGCTCCGCTTGTTGGAGTGGTACTTCCGATAATCCACAAAACTGACAGAGTTAAAAATGATGTGATTATGAATATGTCCCTTGTCTATGTGGGTCGTGAGGACAAATTCATACTTGCCGCCCAACACTTCATTTGCCAGCTTCATGCCAATCTCATGAGCCTGTTCCGGTGTGATCTCTCCAGGAGAAAATGCCTGTATCAGGTGGCGGCCCAAGTTGGTGCCCTTGTCTATGGCATGGCGGCGGGTCCAGGAAAATTCTATGTCGGCGGTTTCTGCAGAACACCCAAAGGCGGATACCAGGATGGTATCATCTGTTTTTCCAGGATTGCAGATATAGGCTATGGCCTTATTCAGCGTTGTTTTGATAGGATGTGTCTTTGTAACTGCCATATCTCAGCCTGCCTCTCTTTGAGCTCCTGAATGTCCGCTGCATAGACGGGACCTCCCGCATTGAGCCGCTTTGCAATCTGGTTGATGTTCCGGCTGATGGCTGACAGGATTTTGTTCATCTCCTTTATGTCCGTGGTATCGGTGTAAATGATGTATCCGTCAATCGCCATCTTCCGCAGATATGCCCCATACCGCTGTGTGGGGAGCAGCTTCATCTTTTCATCTATCAGCCCTTTTTCCTCGGCTGTCACCCAGAATTTCATCTGGATATTTCTCTTTCGGTTCGCCATCGGTTTCCTCCGTTCTTCTAAGGGTTTGGGATTATCCCAACAAACATTTTTCATTTTCGGGCAAGGGACCTGAAAATCGGAAAAATCGCAAACGGGTACTCGTTTGCTGTGCTTGCTGTTCTTTAGTTCTTCATACCTGTGTAACCCTCAAACCCTCGATTTGGCTACCCAAAAAGAGCAAGAAAAAACACTATGAGAGCAGGTTTCCCATAGTGTTTCTATACTTCTGTTTTGTTGTGCCGGAGGGTTATTCTTCCTCCTGGTTTGCCTCCTGTATGCCTTTGGCCGTGGCGGTGATGATCGTTAGTTCCTTACTTCCCATCTCATCCAGCAGGCTGTCAAGTTGCCGCCGCTGGGTAGATTTATCCACTTCCTTGTCCGGAAAGAAGAACTGATCGACGGAAACCTCCAAATATGTCACCAGTTCATAGAAAATTTGCAGACTTGGATGTTGCCCGCTGTTTTCTATGGACGCAATATACCGTGGGGCAATCCCCATCTTATCCGCTAACTGGTTTCTTGATATTCCTTTGGCTTTTCGTGCGGCTTTGATAGCGGCACCGAACGCCTTAAAATCATATAGTTCTGTTGTTCTTTTTATGCTTATTTCACCCAACTACATTTTACCGTTCACCTTTCTTCTAAGATATGAGTACACATATCATAGTGTTGACTGAAATAGAGCATATTATAAAAGAGCGTTTGTATTTGTATACACCCTTAGAAATCTAATTTTATTTATACATCTCTCCTATACCTAAGAGTACAGTATCTAATGCCTTTGATAAATTTCTTCTCACTTGTTCAGGATTTTCAAAGGCATATCTTAATTGTAAAGTTGTATATCCGTGAATAGTAGCTGTCAATATATTTAAGACTTCTTCTGTGCTTGATTTTTGTATCTGACAAGAACTAATTAGTGTTCTTAATAAATCAAGATAATTTTCAAAAATTTGTGCGGTTTCATGTGTTCCATTCCATGTTGCCCACTGTATTGTTTCATATACTCCAGGATGTTCAATCATATAATTTAGATATTCAATCCCAACTGCTTTAATTGCATTTCCAGCTATCTTTCCTATAGCTGCCCTTTCCAAACGCATATTCATATTTCGCATACCCTGATGAGCAACTTCTCTTAACAGATCATCTAAATTTTCTATGTGATTATAAAGTGACGGCGTCTTTATATTTAACCGTTCTGCAACCACTTTTAGAGAAACACCATGCAATCCATTTTTATCAGCTATATCTGCTGCTGTATCAATTACTGTTTTTTTAGTGATACGCATAGACACACCTCTCATTCTAATAATATCTCAATTTTAACTAATCTTATTAGCTCAGTCAATAAGCAAGTTATCTTTTTTGCCATGCCCGTTGACATATAACAGCTCTCTCTGTATAATACTAATTAGATTAGTTAAAATAATAATTCAATTAGTTGGAGAAAATATGGAAACATCGCATTTATATATTGAAAACATACCAGCAATTATATGGGGGCTTTCATCTAATAAAATATTTTTATATGTGCATGGGCAAGGAGGTAATAAAGAAGAAGCAAAAGTATTTGCGTCTATTGCAAATCGTTATGGGTGGCAAGTATTAAGTATTGATTTACCCGAGCATGGAGAAAGAAAAAAAGAACGAGACTTATTTAATCCGTGGACTATTGTACCAGAACTTCTAACTGTAATGAAATATGCTAAAAACCGCTGGGCAAATATCGCACTATTTGCAAATAGTATTGGCGCATGGTTCAGTATGCTCAGTTTCAAAAATGAAAAGCTGGAAAAGAGTTTATTTGTTTCCCCGGTTCTTGATATGAAATCGCTCATTCAAAAAATGATGCTGTGGGCTAATGTTTCACAGGAAAGACTTCAACATGAGCAAACTATTTCTACATCTTTCGGACAAACGCTTTCGTGGAAATATTGGGAGTACGCAACAAAAAATGAGATTACCCAATGGAAAGTGCCGACAAAAATTTTATATGCAGGGAAAGATCATCTTACAGATCGTAATACCGTAGAGTCATTTGCGAAAACCTATCATTGCGAATTAACAATATGGGAGCCGGGAGAACACTGGTTTCATACCCGACCTCAGTTAGATATTTTATATAGCTGGATTGATAATAATATTCAGTCTGGCAAAGCACAAACCAAATTTAAGGCAGTAAAAATAGAACGATAATTTTTGCTCGGAGCTAATAAGTATCCCGAAACAGAGCCATTCTTGTTGTCCTTATGAGGCAGAGTTATAATAACATCTGTATTCAGAACTACTTTCAAAACACGCAAGAATTATTAAAACATTATTTATCCACTTTGTTATTATGTTCAATGGAAAGGAGGGAACACAAATGGGCAATCAATCAGTCATCAACATAGAGGCAGTTATTGACTACATCGAAAGTCATCTTGACGGCAAATTGGAATTAGAAACGGTTGCGGAGGCTGTTCACTATTCAAAATATTATTTGCACCGACTATTTACCGATACTGTAGGAATGACAATCCATGATTATGTACAACGCCGACAACTTACAGAGGCCGCAAAACTCCTGATCTTTTCGGATAAGCCTATTATCGAAATTGCTTTTATCTGCGGATATGAGAGCCAGCAATCTTTTTCATTGGCTTTTAAGGCTATGTATAAATCACCACCCGCAGAGTACCGTGAAAAACGGAGTTTTTACCCTTTGCAATTACGCTTTACCCTACATCAGAAAATAGCGGCTATGGAATTTACAATGCAGGATATTCGTTTAGCCAAAAAAGAAGATATTTCCGATTGGATGAACTTAATGCGGCTCGTTATTGATGGGTATCCTGTGATGGATGAAGATGATTACTTGGCTAAATTGGAAGAAAGTATTTATGAAAAGCGTGCGCTTGTGCTAAGAGATAGAAATATTCTCATTGGAGCTATGGCATTTACCTATTCTCCAGGCAGTATAGAATTTCTTGGAGTGCATCCGCAATATCGTAATCGTGGACTTCAAAGATTATTTCTGAATACTTTGTTGGAAATATATCTGCCGGGGAAAGAAATAAGCACAACTACCTATCGAGAGCAGGACAAAGCAGATACAGGCCACCGGGATATGTTATTACAACTTGGCTTTGCTGAAAAAGAATTGCTGACAGAGTTTGGCTACCCTACACAACGCTTTGTGCTCCCTCCTAAAAAACAGGAGGATATGTAAAATGGATGACACACAGCACACCGGCTGGCAGAAAAGAATACTTCTTTTCTTGACCAGCCAATGTATTACACTTTTTGGCTCTACACTTGTTCAGATGGCACTTGTTTGGTATGCGACCATGCAAACATCCAGCGGGGCGTGGGTTGCCGCATTTACAGTCTGTTCCTATCTGCCACAATTTCTCATTTCGTTTGTAGGCGGCGTATGGGCAGACCGATACCATAGGAAAAAATTGATTATAGGCGCAGATATGCTGATTGCATTTGCCACTTTCATAATGGTATTGGCAATTCCACATCTTTCATCGGAGCCTACTCTGCTTGGCGGCTTGCTTGTTATGTCAGTCATTCGATCTTTAGGAGCAGGAATACAAACTCCAGCAGTCAATGCTGTTATCCCACAACTTGTTCCGGAGAATCAGCTTATGCGGTACAACGGCATCAATGCAACCATGCAGTCTATTGTCAATTTTGCGGCTCCAGCGGCGGCAGGAGCAGTTTTTGCAATCAGTACATTACGAACAACGCTTATGATTGACATTGTAACGGCGATCTTGGGAACAAGCCTACTGTCCTGTCTGGCACTTCCGAAAGAGAATACTTCCATTGAGAAAGCAAGTGTCTTTTCTGACATGAAAATTGGAGTCAAATATGCTTTTTCAGACAAGCTGATTGGGAAACTTTTAATCATTTATGGGCTATTCACTTTCTTTTGTGTTCCAGCAGGTTATCTTGCAGGACTGCTTGTCCGGCGGGTATTCGGTGATACTTACTGGTATCTTACCGCAGTAGAAGTAGTCGGGTTTGCAGGCATGATGGCAGGCGGAATTGTTATGAGCACCTTTGTGTGTGTTGGGGGGGGTGATTTAAGAGCCGGGGGAAAACTCTATCAGTCGGACTTTTGGCGTTTGGTTCCTTTGCAATCGGAATGGGTCTCTCACAGAATTTTATTCTCTATCTTAGCTTGATGGTATTTTACGGAGTTGCATTGACAATGGTGCAAACTGCAATTACCACTATGCTGCAAGAAAAAACAGACACATCTATGCAAGGGCGTGTCTTTGGATTACTCGGAACAATGTACTCCGGCTTTTTGCCGATTGGTATGGCTATATTTGGTCCATTGGCGGATATTCTTCCTTTGCAGTGGATTATGATTGGATCGGGTATTGCGCTTATTATAATTTCGGGTGTCACTTATTTTAACCGAGAACTCAAAGCAATCTAAATGGAAACAACCGCCCAACGGGATAATAAAAAAACCGTTGTTTTGGCGGCTGGGTATCTATGCGCCTAAACAAAATACAGTAGCCCTACGGCGGTTTTGAAATAACAATCAAAGCCGCTGTTTTCTTTTTCAAAAATGAGAATACAGAGGGTGTATTAAAGTCACCCACTTTTAAGGACACGGCGGTATCCAGGAGGTATCACCATGTCCTTATTTGCTTTTCATCCTTCTAACTTGTCAAAAAAAGCCTGACTGATAAATTAGATCATTACGGCCATAAGGATGAACACACACATCATCATATAACAGTTTTTGTTTTGCCCGGCTGCATTATGCAGTCGGGCTTTTCTGCGTTTTGGACTGTACTCAATTTCTCACAGAAACTTTTCAAATTTTTTCTCTTTCAAGGTAGCCAAATTGCGGTTTCCGTGATTACCCCTGCGAAAGGGAGGAAGTCCATCACCCACTTTTGCTGGTTGCGAAAGGAGGTGAGAAAATGAAAGACTCCTATGAGCAGCGTGTTCAAAATCAGTTTGGTGGATTTTGTACCAGAGTTTTGAAGAACGAGGCTAACCGTATTCTCAATGAATATGCAAAGCAGCGTGATCGGGAAAAATCTCTGGATGATATGACACAGGATGAACTGACGAAAGCCGCCTCCTATGACAGGTATTTTCAGGATGAATATATCTTTGAAGTGCTTGGCAGAGAAACGGTTGTTGTGGGCGAACTGTTAGCGGCTGCATTGGCACAGTTACCAGAAGATAAGCGAGATGTTATTCTGCTATCTTATTTTCTGGGAATGACCGACCTTGAAATCAGTCAACAACTAAATGCAGCCCGATCTACCATCAGTAAGCGACGCAACAATGTCTTAAAAGAACTACGCGAGTATTTGGAAAAGGAGGGATTTGAATGGCCCGAAACATAAGAGAACCCATACCGCTGCCGGTGATCCTGGCAGCCTCAGAGGGTGACGAGAGAGCCTTGAACGCTGTACTCAACCACTACAAGGGCTATATTCGTTTCCTCGCCATGAGACCTATGAAAGATGAATACGGCAACGAACACCTCTGTGTAGACGAAGATATGAGGCTTCGCCTGGAGGCAAAGCTGTTGTATAGCATTGTAACAGGTTTCAAGGTTCTTCCGGTCTAAGGTACATATTACAGGCGTGTTTTGTCCTCTCTTTCCTCGCCTGGTATTTGAACCATACCGGAGCCATAAATGCACCTTGACAAAGAAAGTCCGGACGATAACTCCGTGACAGCATAGGACAGGCAGATACATTCTCTTTAGGTGGAGCCATCTGGCAGGTACGCCATGACCTTTTTAAGTGAGCGATCAATAGATCAATACCATGCCACGAAACAGCTTTGGCAGGCTGTGGGCCATGATACCCAAAGAGGACAATGATACTCCCTTACAGCCATCAGTTCGAGCGTTAATAGCGTCGCAAGCAATGGGTAGGGCCGAATGAGAACCATGCGGGGGTGAAATTCCCGTGGAGCCATGCCAATGGCCGTCTGTTTTGTCCTTTTTCAATATGGATAAATCGAAAACTTTTTATTAGCAGCTGACAATTCATATAAAGCGCGGCATAATGATGATAGAAGTTATGTTTTGTATGATTGATCGGCTGCTGAAAGGAGGACATTATGAACCAGGCCGAAAATCGTACACCTGGCAATGTCCCCGAACAGAGAACTTACAAGGTTGAAGATATAGCCGTGATGTTGAACATCGGCCGTACTTCTGCATATAACCTTGTAAAAGAGGGACATTTCAAAACCGTTCGGGTTGGTAATGCCATACGAATTTCCAAAAAATCATTTGACGAATGGTTAGACGCTCAGGCGTTCTAACGGACAAAGAAAGGAAGATTGATCATGGCATCCATCATCAAACGAAAAAAAGCATATTCTGTTGTTTACAACTACATAGACGAAAATGGAGAAACGAAACAAAAGTGGGAAACCTGGCATACCCATAAAGAGGCTCTGAAACGGAAAGCAGAGGTTGAGAACCAGATCAACACCGGTACTTTTCTTCCTCCCAACAATCAGAAAGTATCTGATTTCCTGTATGATTTTGTTTCCACCTATGGGGCAAAGCAATGGGGCGTGTCCATGTATGACAGCCAAACCGCCCTGATTGCCAACTACATCAATCCGATCATCGGTGATATGGAGGTTCAGGCAATTACTCCCCGTGTGGTAGACAAATACATTCAGACCCTCCAAAAGACCCCTCCTGTTTGTAAGAGGAACCGAAAACCGAAAACAGAGTTTATTTCCAATCAGAACATTGAGAAGATCATCAAACTTCTCCGGTGTGCCTTTAAGCAGGCTGTCCGCTGGGAGCTGATTGCAAAAAATCCCTTTGAGAACACCGTATTACCAAAAACAGAGTACAAAAAGCGTGACATCTGGGATGCCGATACTATCCGTATCGCTCTGGACCAGTGTACTGACAGCAAATTGTATGTTGCTATGAACCTTGCTTTTGCGTGTTCTTTGCGGATGGGAGAAATTCTTGGTCTGACCTGGAAGAATGTTCACATTGAAGATGAAAACATAGCGGCGGATAATGCCTATGTTTACATTGAGGCAGAACTGATAAGGGCTTCCAAACAGGCCATTGAAATGATAGGAGAAAAAGATATTTTCCATATCTTCACTCCGCTTATGCCTAATACCAGCACTCATGACAAACGCATGAGTAAATAAATTGTGAACACGCCCCTTTTCTGATAAAATT
>ENA-OWZO01000679-OWZO01000679.1-human-gut-metagenome-genome-assembly--contig:-NODE-679-length-13325-cov-48.466014_pt1 | contig 13325 bp, 10 predicted proteins | sample MGYA00249260_ERZ652115 | MGnify/ENA primary metagenome ERZ652115 (study PRJEB26925, sample SAMN05827127) | human gut metagenome | biome: ENVO:2100002; feature: ENVO:00000062; material: ENVO:00002003...
GTTTTGGTACTTGCAGTTTCAAGACTTCCACAGCCCCTAAAAAGCGTTCCCAAAACCGACACGTTTTCCATCTGCTCTTATTGCTTTCATTTCTGTTTGGCACGACAAAGCGCAGGTTGTTTGCCAGCAGTCCGAAAGCCAGTTCCCCAAGTTCCAGCGGTCTGTCCTTGAATGTCATGGCAAAGGCATGAGCCTTTTCGTCACGCAGTTGCATTTCTGTCCGTTTCCAGCTCCCCACTTCATCAAGCGACTTATTATACTTGGAACAGACTTCCTTATCCTTGTCATAAAAGCGGTAGGACAATCCCGATTTTCCAGCTCCGATATAGACAGTCTTTGCGGTGTCGAAATCATCAAACTTGCTTTCGTCAAACTTATAGCCCTCACTGTTTGAGATAAATTCCTCTTTTTCGCATTTCTTCTTTATCTGCTCAATGGTAAAGAATGGATTTTCGTTCTTATCGTCAATGGCAATATCAAGTCTTGTGAAATGGAAGTTATCCAGTCCATATCTTCGCTCACAGCGTCCGAACATATCTCCAAAGGTCAAGCCCTTATCTTCAAGGATACGGTAAATATCATCACAGCCTTTTCCTGTCATGACGAGATAACAGCCAAGTCCCTGTGGGTTGTCCTCTGTCTTTTTTGCGTCCCCCGATACATAAATATCCCCAATCTCCCAGCGTGTCTGATAGGTCTTGAATTTTACGGTTGCTGGATAGACATTGAAAATATCAGTCGGTAAACCTAAAATGTGCATGATAACATCTTCTGCTGTTGTAGTTTCAAATACAATGCTGATGTAATCAATCTTAACGGATAAATTTTCGTGTGTAGTTATAGTGCATTTCTCCTTTCGTACTTCCCGATTTTTTTGCGGGGTATAAATTGCATTTTTTCCTTTATTTATCACAGTTTCTAGGTACTATGACATGTATACGCAGGGCGGTGTTACATATACGCCCTCTGCGAACGCCGAAAGGCGTTCCCTTTCCAAAAGGAACTGTCTGTCCGCTCCACGTCTGGGGGACGTGTCCCGTCCAGCCAGCCCCTTTTGGAAACCATGATTTTCGGTCTGATAGTCCATGCCTGTTCATGCTGTCAAAGCGAAAACAACTCATCTATATGCTTACTCAAGTGTGTGATTGACCCTAGCGTGCTTAATCACTTCATCTGATACGATAATAACGCCAGCAGGATTACTTGTCAAGAAGTTTTTCTTGACTTTTCAAAATAAAATAAGTATGATAGGCTTATAAACAGAAAGAAAAGCAACGAAAGGAGCGGTTATACTAAGTTATGGAGGGTTATATAAAGAAAATGATTTTCTTAGGAGAGAACATACAGACCATAAGAAAACACAGGAAAATGAAACAGCAGGAGCTTGCGGACAAAATCGGTATCAATATGCAGAGCCTTTCCAAGATTGAAAGAGGGGTAAACTATCCTACCTTTGATACGCTGGAAAAGATAATGGACGTGCTGGGAGTAACGCCCAATGAATTATTGTCGGGAAAATGGAAGTATGTTAATCAAGCCGAAAAGGAAGTCTGCCAGTTTTTAAGGACGGAAGAACGCCTAAATGCAGAGTTGAAACATGGACACTATGATAACTTCTTTGACAGCGAAGAAGAATGGCTGGAGTATGAGCTGGAACAGTTGCGGAAATACATCACAGACTATATCAACGGAACGGAGATACAAGCGTCCGACCTTTACCCTATCAAGGAATTTATCCAGCACTTGAAATTTCAGAAAATATTAAACCGCTATGATGATTTATACAGCATGGATATATTTGGGGAAAGCACAGACGGACACAAGTACGGTACGCCTTATCAGGTTGTAAAAATGATAAACCCCAATTCAAAAGAAGATATGGAACTGTTACGGGAAGTATTAAGGAATAATCATTTTGATAATGAGGACGAGTAGCCTTTTTTCTTTTCTGTGTTGGGTAATCAAGAGGAAGAAAGAAGTGTGCATTTTCAAGGCAGAAAAATATCAAAGGGTATGCTGATTTTTGTTGTGGCGGATATATGGAACTGTTATAATATGGATATGAAGAAAGCGAATTGAAATTTGGGAGGAAAAACATGCGAAGGATATATAAAAAGATGTTTAAGATATTTGCGTTTATTATTCTGTTATTTGTTGTGATATTGCTTGCTGTCTACATCAATCATAGAATTCGTTTGGATAAAGAACAAGAATTGCTAGTACCATTGGGTGAAATGATTTCTGTTGATGGAAACAATATGAGTGTTTATAAAGAAGGTAGCGGAGATAAAACACTTGTATTTCTATCTGGGGGTGGAACGTGTTCACCTATTTTAGATTTTAAATCACTATATTCTTTGCTATCTGATGAATATCAGATTGTTGTAGTTGAAAAATTCGGTTATGGATATAGTGATGTAGTTGATAGAGATAGAGATATAGATAGTATTCTCGATGATACAAGAAAATCACTTGAAATGGCAGGTATAAAAGGACCATATGTGTTGTGTCCACATTCTATGTCGGGATTGGAGGCACTTTATTGGGCTAATAAATATCCAGATGAAGTAACTGCTATTATTGGATTGGACATGGCAGTACCACAGTATTATGAGAATATGAAAATCAATATTCCATTGATGAAGGTGGCTAGTTTTGTAGCGAATATTGGAGTCACAAGATTAATACCAGGTATTTCGGAAAGTGAAGCAATAAAACATGGCACTTTGACGGAGTATGAAAAAGATATTTATAAAGCAATTTTTTATAGACGAACAGCAACATCTACAATGATACAAGAAATGGAATATATTAAAAATAATGCCAAGATTGTAGAGGAAATGGGTGTTCCTACTGTTCCAATGTGTTTATTTGTATCTAATGGGTCTGGTGGAACGGGATTTGACGAGGAAACATGGCGTCAGATACCTAAAAAATACATAACAAAGGTTGATGATGCAAAAATTATAGAATTGAATTGTCCTCATTATGTTCAGGATTACGAATATGCTACAATAGCTGAGGAAATCAAATTATATTTGTCAGGCAAGTAAATCCCAGTTTATATAACTGGGATAGATTTGCAGTTGTGGAGGTGGTTGATTATGGAATATACTAAAAAGAAAAATTGGATAATAGCAATCGCTGTTGCTATCGTTTATTTAACAATAAGTATTCTCTTTGATTTGTGTTTTTTTTCTTGGATTATATGGGTTGCCTATGCAATTTATAGATTTATCGTGAAATAGATAAATCCAAGCTGTTCAGAAGTACAAATCTCAGTTTGACAATTTCATATCCGTACATAAAAAGACACCGCTTAAGTTAAGGGTGTCTTTTTAGCGCTATTTTATTGTCATATCAAGGCTCAATCAATCGTGGTAAATTCGTGGTAAAATGAATGATTTTCTATACTTCAAAATACTTGAAAACATAGTATTTATGTGGATAATCTAAAAATAGATATAAAATTTGATATAAACTTTATATACTTTTTCATCGTATACTTATTCCTCTCGTATAGAAAAAATATTGCCAAAAACGCACTGCATTTTTGGCAATATTTTCATTTCTTATAACCCAAATCCGTCTATGCGTTTTTCAGATTATTTGAATTTTTTTACTAAGACTGCAAGAATTGCTGCAAGGCTCACACCTGCTGGAAGTGCTGCTGCCGCTGCATTTGTCTCATCTCCTGTTTTTGGAGAATTCTTCTTCTTCTCTTCTTTCTTAGCATCTTCTTTCTTATTATCCTCTTTGTCTGGAGTCTCTGGTTTAGATGGCTCCAATGGTGTCATTGGGATTTCTTCTTTGATCTTTGTTACACTCAGCTGTAATGGTGTTTCTTTGTACAGTTCTACCTGGAAATCACCAACTTCCTGTAACTCATATCCTTCCGGTACCCACTCTGCGATTTCTCTTGTGTGGAAGATTCCATCTCCGTCACCATCTACAAAGTAATCTCCGCCAGCTACTACTTCATCATTGTTCTCAGCATCTACGAACTGGATTTTTACGATTGATGAAAGGTCACCCTTTTCTACTACCATTGTATGTCCGCCTGTAGATCCAAATGGGATTGTAATCTCTGTCACCTGATCTCTGTCGTTAGACAGTTTGTATCCTGTTGGCAGATTGAAGTCCACACCAAGTCTGAATACTGCATCTTCTCCATCAGCACCTTCTGCTGTTACTGTTTCTGTTGTAACAACTTCTCCCTCTGTAGTTTCAAATGTAATGTGAAGCACTGCTTCTCTGATTTCTACATCTTTCTTTACAGAAACATATACATATCCACCTCTAATCTGGTAATCTGTAGACACTAAATTATAATCTGCTGGTAAATACTTCTGAATTACGGCCAAAGCAATCTCTGTAGCCTCTGCCTCTGCCTCTAATGCCACTTCCTTCACCTGTTTATTAGCACCTTCATCAAAATAATTGATTGAAACTTTCTGCAATTCTTCTTTGCCTGCTGTCTCTGTTCCAACTGCTTGTGCTTCAGCTGCAAATACTGGTGCTACATTTGCTGTTGCAACAGTCACAACCATAAGTCCTGTTAAACAAGCGCGCATTAACTTTTTCCTATACATGTTTCTTTCCTCCTAAACATTCTCTTAATTAATAAGTTTTACCCAAACAGCACAACTCTGGTTTTTCCCCATTTATCTTCTAAGCTGCAAATTCTAGTCGTGCCTATATTTATACTCCCAAACGTGTATAAACTTAGGCCTGGTAACTCCACTAATTCCACTATTTAGTACTATCACTGTATTCCTTTTAACACAGTTTGTCAATACTTTCCATCCATTTTGTTCACATTTTTTTCATATTTTTTCCACATTCTCCAGATTGTCCCAATACTTCCCCCAGCCCGTCTGAAAACTTGATTCTCTACCATAAAAATACCCCTTTTCTTCCAATGTGCCATTGAAAACTGAATAAAACACACATTGCGAAGAAAAGGAGCTTATACTCCTGCTATTATCTCCATCATCTTTTCAAATCCAAGGAGATTTTTAGCTCTTTCTATATTATAGCCCAGACATAAGAGCGCGAACTCTCCAGTCACCTTACGCAATCCTCTTAACAGAAAGTAGGTGGCTCCCATCGCTCTTTTTATTGTTCCAAATGGATGCTCTGACAAGCACATCCTCATAGCCATTTTTTCTCGGTTGGGTTTTAGAGAGAATCTTACTATTTTCACTTTTTCATAATGCCCTTCTGCACTATGTTTTGAAGCATTACATTCTTTTCCTTCTGCCTTAAGCCATTCCTTACAAGGCTTCTCCAGATTATCTTTTGTAAAATCAATCTCTTTCCATTCACCTTTTCCCTTATAGCACTTGTTTCTGTTTTTACAATGCTTACATGCATTTTTATTGGCATAACGGATGTTTCCATTTTTCTTAATACACTTTTGCCGCAGGATTTCACCTGCCGGACAATACACCAGATTTCTTTCCGGATCCCTGACAAAATAGCCCTACTTTGCCCGTTCCATCATCCCTTCCGGTGTCCCGTAAATGGATTTTACATTTTCTGATTTTTCTTCTTCATCTCTCACTTTCCGACGGACTTCCTCGACTCTGATATCTGAAATAACATCTGCATATGCTTCTGGAATCAGACCAGCATGAAGACTTTTTCTCAGTTCATCTGGTTTTATACTGTGAATATCTGCCTCAGCTTCTTCATAAGAGATATTCAATTCATATCCATCTTTTCCATCTTCCATTATGACATGAGGGATAATACCATTCTCAAGACATTGGAGCATATCTTCCGCATTTTCATAACCTTTGTCTGCCACCGTTTCCAGAATCTTATCCGGTTCTTCTTCTCGCATTCTGCTCATGGTCGGACTAAGCAGACCGTGATCAGTCACCTGATTCGTCATTTCAAAATCCCTGATCAGATGGGTTGCGGAATCTACTGCCGTCTGTGGATTATACGCAACTGCGAAACCATTCTTATTCTTCATAAGTCTGGCATCTGCATCTGTCAATGATAATTGTGACACACCTGTATCCTCCATCAGCTTTTGATATGCTTCATATCTGGCAAGACTCTCCTGCGGTTCTTTCAGTTTGGCTTCAAGAGTTTCTTTTGTTAAATTTTCAGGTACTTCTTCCAGCTCTTCCTGTTCATCCATTTCTTTTAGTATCCGTAAATACTCATCCGTGTGCGCATTCAGCCATTTGATCCTGTCGTCCAGTTTATTTTTCGTAAAGTTGTTATCTTTAGAATTATTTGCCAGAAATTTGCTTCCATTAATAGAAGTAAATCCCCATTCAACAGCTCCTGAGATTCTCCTGTTGAACTCTTGAAATATTTTTTTCAAACTGCCAATGTTATCTTTTCTGAAATCAGAAATTGTACGAAAATCAGGTTCCACTCCGCCCATCATCCATTTCACTTCAAGATTTACTTTACAGCTCTCAGATAGTTTTCACGAGGAACGGATTCCCTTACGGCTTCCGTAAATATATAGCTTATACCTTCCTTTTGGATCATATGAGGGACGACCTTCCACCGCTGCTTCTTTTACTCCATATTTAGTAAGATCAAGACTGTTTACGAAAGCATCCATCAATCTTGCGATACTCTTTGGATCTACAAAGGAATCCCACGAGCACATCATCATTTGAGTACGGTCAAAAGTGGAAACATACGGCATAATCATTCACCTCAGATATCACTTTTCTTGTTTCCATTATACGCTTTTTCTAATAGAAAGTCTTGTTTTCTGTGTGCTTCATTCAGTTTTCAATGTACAACTGTATCTATATGAAACGTCCCCTTAGGGGGTGATTCAATCTTATGTTTGCGGATGACTGCCTAACTTAGTTTTCGGACAGTCTGCCCTATTTTTTTCTTTAATTTGCATTTTTTCTTCTTATCACTTACAATAAAATCTAATATATCACGGAAAGGAAATTTCACTTATGAAAATCAGAATTGCTACTTTAAAAGATTTAGATTCTATCCTCCGCATTTATGAGCATGCTCGTTCTTTTATGGAGTCTCATGGAAATCCGACTCAATGGGGAACCACATACCCTCCTGTTGATATGATAAAACATGATATCCGGGTTGGCAGCGCCTATGTCTGCGAAGAAAATAATCACGTTATTGCTGTTTTTTACTATGCATTTGAAAATGATGTCACTTATACCAGAATCTACGGCGGGAACTGGTTAAATGACGCACCTTACGGAGTCGTTCACAGAATCGCTTCTGACGGTACAGTAAAAGGTGCAGCTTCTTTTTGTTTAAGCTGGGCATTCTCACAATGTCACAATCTGAAAATTGACACCCATCAGGATAATCTCGTCATGCAGAGTCTTCTCGCTAAGCTGGATTTCAAAAAATGCGGAACCATCCTGACAGAAGATGGATCAAGCCGAATTGCTTATCAGAAACAGGACAGCAAATAGACTTATCCTCACGATACCTTTCTTTCTAAAGCTTCTACTCGCTCTTCCAACTTTTCTGTCCGCAAAGCAAGTGCGCAATTTGGCGCACTATTGCCATTGCGTTCAAGACACACCAAACGATTCTCAATACGCTCAGATCGGTTGTTCGCATGTTCCTGCACTGTATCCAATTCTGACAGGACATTGCTTTCCACTTCTATGATCGTATGCTCCATATCCTTTAATTTTTGCTCCACACCATCTAATCTTCGATTCGTACCCTCTAGTCTTTGGTTCATATCCTCTAATCTTCGATCTATCTGTTCGAACTTCTGATCTATTTGTTCCAACTTTCGATCCATCTGATCAAACTTCTGATCTATTTGCTCAAACTTCCGGTCTATCTGTTCAAACTTCTGGTCTATCTGTTCGAACTTCCGGTCTATCTGATCAAACTTCTGATCTATTTGCTCAAACTTCCGGTCTATCTGCTCGAACTTCCGGTCTATCTGCTCGAACTTCCGGTCTATCTGTTCGAATTTCTGGCCTATCTGTTCAAACTTCTGATCTATTTGTTCAAATTTCTGTCGGAACTCGGTGTCCATTTTATCTACCCGCTGTTCCAACCTCTCGATTCTTCCATCCAGCATATCAAAACGGTCTACAATAACCGTAGTGATAGACTGCAGCAATTGTTCATTTGTCATACCCATACAATAAACTCCTTCTTTTATTTTTATATTGTTTTTTGGAAACATATTTTCATAAGCAATGCATTGTTTATTTGACTGAGATTTTTACAACATTAAGAAATGTATGCAGATTAATAAGAATAAGAATTTACCAGATTTGTTCTTATTGATGTAGATGATTATAACATGCTTCTGTAGAGCAGTACAGCTGTTTTTTCTATTTTTCTCGTTTTTGTTACTCTTTCACAAAGTCACTTTCTAAAAAAATCTCCACATCCGATTTTCATCGGATATGGAGATTTTTCTTAATCTTCTTCCTGCATCCCCCAGAATACTTTTTCTGCGGTGATCGGAAGTTCTCTCACTTTTACTCCGACCGCATGGCTGACTGCACTTGCAATCGCAGGGGACGGCGTATTGATCACAATCTCGCCTATCGATTTCGCTCCAAACGGGCCTGTCGGCTCGTAGCTGCTTTCAAATTCCACCCGGATATTGCCCACATCCAGACGGCTTGGGATTTTATACTGCATAAAGGAATTGCTGTAATTTTTTCCTTTTGCATTATAGATGACATCTTCATACATGGCCATTCCGATTCCCTGCGCAAGTCCTCCCTCTGTCTGTACTCTCGCCAGACTTGGATTCACTACCGTTCCACAATCTACTACTGCCACATAATCAATCAATTCCAGTTCTCCGGTTTCTTTGTCAATCTCCACTTCCGCCATTCCAACCATAAACGGCGGCGGTGAAATCGGTGAGCTGTATGCCTCACTGGCATAGAGCGCCTCTTCATTGTTGCACATCACACGGTTTCCGATTTCCGCTCTCGAAATGGATGTACCTGTTTTGATATTCACAACACACTGTCCGTCAAAATCCACATCGTCCACATCACATCCCAGGTACTGTGCACCTTTTTCGCAAAGTTTGTCTTTTAGTGTTTCACAGGTACGTACGACTGCCATTCCTGTCACATATGTAGTACTTGATGCATAGGAACCTGTATCATAAGGAGAAGAATCTGTATCCACTCCATGCACAATAATCTCATCCATCTCACAGTCCAGACATTCTGCTGCCATCTGTGACAAAATCGTGTCACACCCTGTTCCCATATCTGAAGCACCAATCAAGAGACTGTAGAATCCATCATCGTTCACTTTAATTCCAACAGATGCTGTATCTACAGCGGAAATACCTGAGCCCTGCATTGCCATTGCCACACCGACACCTCTGACTTTTCCATTTCCCATATCACGGCTCGGGAATTTTTCATCCCATTTCATCATTTCTTTTGCCTTTTCCATACACTTATCCAGGGCACAGCTGTTTGCCGTCTCCCCGTAATATGCAGGCATTACCTGCCCCTGACGAACCATATTTTTCTCACGCAGCGTGACCGGATCCATATTCATTTTTTCTGCCAGCTCATTGACTGCAGACTCTACTGCAAACAAGCCCTGTGTTGCACCATATCCACGATAAGCACCGGCTGACATTACATTCGTGTATACCACGTCATAAGCAAAACGGAATGCTTTCGCCTTCCCGTACAGAGGAATCGATTTGTGACCGGAAAGTCCAACTGTTGTCGGTCCGTGTTCCCCAAACGCTCCTGTATTGGAAAGCGTATAGACATCTATTCCCTGAATAATTCCGTCTTTATCAGCTCCAAGACGGACATGAACCTCCATCTCGTGCCGCGGAGAGGATGCAATCATAGATTCTTCTCTTGTAAAAATCATCTTTGCCGGTTTTCCCGTTTTCCATGTTACCAGTGCCGGATAAACTTCTGAGACAACAGACTGTTTTGCCCCGAAACCGCCTCCGATCCTTGGCTTGATCACACGAATCTTCGACTTTGGAATATCCAATGCATTTGCAAGAATCCGCCGTACATGGAACGGAACCTGTGTGGACGAAAGGACATTCAATCTTCCATACGTATCCAGATATGTATATGTTCTGAATGTTTCCATCATTGCCTGCTGGTTTGCCTTTGTATGATACACCTGATCAATGATATACTCACAGTTTGCCAGAACCGCTTCTATATCTCCCTCTTCACAGCTGTCATGTGCACAGAGATTTCGCTTGTTGTCTGCCCCTACCGGACACAGACTCTTCCAGTTTTCTTCCGGATGCACCAGAATCGGATTGTCTTTGGCTTTATGAAAATCAAGTACAGGCTCTAATACCTCATACTTTACTTTGATCAATTTTAACGCCTTATTTACCGCTTCTTTTGTCCGTCCGGCAACGATCGCAACTGCATCTCCTACAAAACGGACTCTCTGATCCAGGATCAGTCTGTCATAAGGACTCGGCTCCGGATATGTTTGTCCCGCCATCGTAAACCGCTTGTCCGGACAATCTTTGTATGTCAGAATACATTCAATATCCGGAACCAGTTCTGCCCTTGTCAGATTGATATCCTGAATCAATGCATGTGCATGAGGACTCCTTAATACTTTAACAACAAGACTGTCTTTTGCCGCCAGATCATCTGTGTAAACTGCCTTTCCTGTTACCAGCGCCTTATAATCCACTTTCGGAATGGCCTGACTTACCACTCTGTTCCCCATGCCTGCACCTCCTTCTCTTTCTCACTCTGCTTTTTCACCGCCATATATTTCCGGATTGCCCGAAGCTGTCCCATATATCCGGTACATCTGCACAAATTTCCTGATAAATATTCTTTCATTTCTTCAATCGTTGGATTTTCTAACTCCCGCACCATTGCCAGCACATTCATAATAAATCCCGGAGAGCAGAATCCACACTGTTCTGCACCTTCCTGTGCAAGAAATGCACCGAACTCTTCTGCTTCCTCTTTCAGCCCTTCCAGAGTCGTCACTTCCTGCCCCTCGATCCCTGCTGCCAGAATCGAGCAGGAAAGTCTGGATTTTCCATTGATCCAGACTGTACAAAGTCCGCAGTTTGTTGTCTCGCACCCACATTTCACACTGTAGCATCCTAAATTTCTCAATACATCCAGAAGTATGGTATCTCCGGATACTTCTGCCGATACCTGTTTTCCATTTAATTTAAACCTTACTTCCATGCTCTTCCCTCCGTGATGATTGAACGCATCTCTCTGAAGATCAGTACCTCTGCCAGATGCTGACGATACTTTGCACTTCCTCTCATATTGGTTCCATACTCAAATTCTGAAGCTACTATTTTTGCATATTCCCGGATTTCTTCTTCCGAAATATCTGCCGGAATCTCCCACTGCTTTTCTAACAGTGCTGCTTTCATCGGTCTTGCTCCCACTGAAAAGTACCAGGACTCTACTCCGTTGACCATTCCAGTGACAACAGAACATGCAATCACCGGAAAATCTGTTTTGGTTTGCCGTACTGAATCATAGCGGAAGGAACGCTTGCTTTTTCTTATTATAATAGAGAGAAGAAGATCCTTATCTTTTTTACGATTTACAAATTCCGAAAGTCGGATAATTCCTCCATTATATAACTCCACAAATGTATCCAAAGCCAATAATGCCGTCAGTACATCTGAAAATCCAAATCTTCCATATATACTTCCGCCGACTGTCGCCTGATTTCGAAACTGCACTCCAACAATGTGGCGGACACACTCTGCAATTCCGTCGCCATACATTTCACGTAATCCCTGATGTAACTCCAGCTGTCTCAAAGTACACATCGCCCCGATTTTAAATACATGGTCTGTCTCTTCAATCTGATCAAGACCAAGCTCTGACAGATCGATTACTGTCTTTACTCTCGCATTTCCAAGACGCATCCACATCATTCCGCCCATTACACGGCTGTTTCTCGCCTGGTTCAATTCGTAAGCTTCTTCCAAAGTCTTTGCTTTCACATAATCTGTAATCGTAAGCAAAATTCTTCTCCTCTCTTTTGTATCTTTCACTCTTTTGTTCTCAAGGCATAAAAAAAGTGCAAATGTACTTATCATTCACACTTTATTTTAACCTTATAAATTTTATCACATGTTTTAGAAAAAGTCAAAACTTTTTATCGTTGGTTCTGTTCAAGAGGAACTTTGATTACCTCTATATTTTTGATAATAAATAAAAGCCGTAAAATCTTCCATTTCTAGAACTTTTCACGACTTCCTAAGAACAGGGGATGAGAGAATCGAACTCCCACCAAAGGTTTTGGAGACCCCTATCATACCATTTGACCAATCCCCTATATGGTGTATCTCTTGAATACTCGTTAAGTATACCTGTTATTCCTCTGTTTGTCAAGAAAATTTTTGAATTTTTTCTACAATTCAAAATATTTTATTTCTAACATCATTTACAAACAAACAGTGCACCCAAAAAGTCAGGTGCACTCTGTTTTTATTGTTCAATTACATCCATTGCCATCACTTTCCCATCTATTTTAGAAATGTCTTCATCAGCAATCGTATATACATTTTTATCATCCTTGTTTACATGTACTGTAATCGTCTCCGGATCCCCGTATTTCATCCCCTGATCCAGATAATTCCGCAAAATATCATGATAAATTTCAAAAACATGTGTCTGCATATCTGTCTCAGACGGTAAGGATGCTCCATTCATCACTTCATTACTAACCTGAGTAGCATAATCTTCTGTCTGTTTCTGAAGCTCCTGATAGGTATCATTAAAGATTAACATAGGCTCTACTTTTACATCTACCGTGAAATTTTTGTTTTCTACTTCTTTTGCCTCTGCAACTGTATATTTTACTTGCTTCATCATATCGCTAAACAACTTTCGATACTTTTCTTCCAACTCATCCGGCAATTCATAGCCGGAAAATTCTTGTAGCATTATATCCATGTTGTTTTGAAGATTATCTTCAAATATTTTATCCGCTTCCTTTTCATCCGCCCCTGTTAATTCTACATACTTCTGAATTTCGTTTTTATAACTTACATCCAAAACTGCCTTGGTATAACCACTGGCATCAAATTTCTTCCCACATCCTGCAAGCAAGACACATACTCCGATAAAAAATGCTATGTAGCGTATCTTTTTCCCCATATTCTTCATAAGTTCTCTACTCCTTTTCTTATTTTTCTTCATTATAGCATTAATATACATCCCAGTCACCGTCTTCTTATCGCCAAATTTCGTCATTTTAAAGCAAAAGATTCGTGGAAACAGTAACAACACAAAAAAACAACACCATACGGTGCTGCCTCTCATTCCATCTGTATTTCCTGTACCTTCAAAACTGCATACAAA
>ENA-OWZO01000693-OWZO01000693.1-human-gut-metagenome-genome-assembly--contig:-NODE-693-length-13050-cov-56.151597_pt1 | contig 13050 bp, 13 predicted proteins | sample MGYA00249260_ERZ652115 | MGnify/ENA primary metagenome ERZ652115 (study PRJEB26925, sample SAMN05827127) | human gut metagenome | biome: ENVO:2100002; feature: ENVO:00000062; material: ENVO:00002003...
GAAGATTTCCTCGGAGGACTTCTCGGCGTTCCTGCGGATACTGAGCCTGTCCAAGCAGCTCAAAAGCCCCAACAATATGAGAGGAAAGGCCAGCCCCATCCCGCCCAACCGCAAGGCCAGACGTAAGCGGAAGTGAAATTGAGCGGCAAAAAAGCCATCCGCCGGTTGATTGGCAAATGGCTTTTGTGAAGCTGTATTCTGTTGTGGTGGTTGTTCCCAGTTTGGGAACAGCCATTATTGAAGATGCTATTCTTTGTCTTTCTGCGACACCTGCGCATAGGCTTCCTGCTGGACAAGCAGCCCCGCCGAAAAGCCGTATTTAAAGCGGCTTTCGTTTTCCTCACACTGAGCGATTGCCACCTGCTCCCGCAGTTCTTCAACCAGTGCATAGTCCTCTTTGCTCAGACGCTCCGATAAGGCATCCATCAGGGCGGCGCTGGCTTTGACTGCCTGCTTGAACCTCGGTGAATCAGCGACCACCGTTTCACATGGATAAAATCTGCCGTTATACATTTCTTCCAGAATCATGCGTCCACCTCCCTCAGACAAAAATCATCTCAGACAGGATGATTTCCTCTGCCCGGCTGCGAATGCTGTTCATGGTTCCGACCCACGCAAGCTGGTCACGGGCTTTCAGTTCCTCGGTGACACTCTCTGCCTCCTGCATCTGCGAGACGATACACGCCAGTCGGTCAGCGGCCTGTTCGTTCAGGTCAGCAAGATATGTCCAGAGTTTTTCCAACAGAAGCAGTGCATTGTACTGGCCGGGCCGGTGTTCTTGCAGAAACGTCTTGTGCATCCGGCCCCACCGTCCAATGGGGCGGCTTTCCTCCGGCAGCTTCAAATCGGGAATGTAGTAGTCTCCCACCAGCGTGTAGCTGATGCCGTTTTGATGGATTTTCTTTGGTAAATGCTCCATGTTCGACCTCCTGTATTCAGTTTTTTCAGAATCCAGTTGATCGTGTCCCTGTTCATGATAAATTCAAGGCAACTGAACTCTTCACGAACAAGTATGGCATATCCCGCCCTGTATTCTGATAATTGGTGGAATAATTCCCGGAATGTCCCGTTGCCTTTCCATAGGTGTTCGTGTCAATCGTTGCCTTTCCCAAAAGTTCGCTGACATATTTATGCGTCCCCTGCTCGTTGCCACCTAAATATAAAAATTCGTCATGAGGTAAGGTTCAGCTCATCCTTTGCAGGACTTGCGTCCCCTCCCAAACCGCACGTACACCTCTCGATGTATACGGCTTTCCGCTTATTATATTTACGGTATTAAGAATGAATCAGTTTATGACATTCAGGGCATACCACAAGAGTTTTCCGTCTCCTTTTGCGCATAAGGAGTACCCACTCCGCATTGCCCTTTAAGTCTTTTAGTTTCTTTACTTGATGGATTTCCAGATTTCTGCAATCCTTTCCACAAAGTTCACAGGTATGGCGTTCCACTCTCTGTTTCAGAGTGTTGGTTTTAGCGTATTTTGAGAACTGCGGAAGCTCGCTCACATTGTCAAACTTCGTAGCTGATTCTTTTCGCTTAAACCCGTCTCTGTAAAAGGTCGTGATTTTCCTTCCTGCTCTGGTATCGTATGCGATTGTAAACAGACCTCCAACACAATATCTGCGCTTGATTTCGTGAACATTTGTTTTATACTTACAGGCAAATGTCTTGTACATACTGTACTTCATAAGATTGGCAAATCTGCCTATCTTGAAGGAATCATTTGCTATGGCATAATAGTTGTAAAGTCCACGAACTTCCGCATTATATCTTGCCAGAATCTCTATATCGCTTTGATTTACCAGTTTTCCTCTGTGTAGGGCTACAAATCTTTCTTTTCCGTTTTCGTTAATCTTGATTGTTACAACGCATTTTATTTGATGCTATAATTTGCAGAATTCGGAAAATTAAAACATCCCATTTTTAGCCTTGTTATAACGGTAATAATTTTTTCTATTACTGTTATAACAAGGATTCCAGGGGTTCGGGGATGGAAGATCCCCGTATTATTTCTGCACTATTTATTTTTCTGAAAATGGCATATTATAATGTGCTGATCAACACTTGATTTTGATTGCATGATATTCCAGTAACTTTCCCACCCATTTTTCTCTGGGTACAAGTAATTTCACCACTCCTGCATTGCTTCTGATTTTGTATCCTCCTGCGGATTTCTTTAAATCCTGACTTCTGGATACCGTAATGTCATAGCCTAAAAATCTGGCTCTGTCTCCTGTATGCGTAACTTTGGTTTTGGTTTCGGACATTTCCAAATCCAGTTCTTCCCTGAGAAATCTGCCGACGTCAGCTTTCATCTGTTCTGCGTCCGCTTTGCTCCCAATTACTCCAATGATGAAATCATCAGCGTATCGGGTGTACTGAATCCGTTTATACGTCTCATCCAAAGGTTCGGTCGGAGTTAGCTGTCGTGTTTGCTTTTCAAGCATTTTCAAATGTTTATTGCGTTCCCAGCGTTCTTCTGGAGATAAATCCGCCCACTTCTTTTTGCCCATACATCTATAATAGGATGCCTTTTTGACAACTTTCTTGTAGTCGGAGTTCATTTGTTTCTTCTTTCCTCGGTTATATTTCTGTGCATATTCCTCCATAAATTTATCTAATTCGTGAAGGTACACATTTGCAAGCACTGGACTGACACCTGAACCCTGCGGTACTCCGCTGTATGTCCGATTGTACGTCCATTGCTCCATATAGCCTGCTTTTAGAAATTTCCAGATGAGTTGTAGAAACATTTCATCATCAATACGTTTTCTCAGCAATCTGATGATTGTGTGGTGATTAAAACTGTCGAAGCAGGCGTGTATATCGCCCTCAACAAACCAGTTCGTTCCCGTAAAGGTTTTCTGTATCTGGTATAATGCTGTCTGACAGCTTTTGTTTGGTCTGAACCCATGAGATGTTTTCTTAAACACAGGCTCATAAATGCTTTCTAAAATCATCTTCACTACTTCCTGCACCAGTTTGTCATTGCCCGACTGGATTCCCAACGGACGCTTTTTATTACTGTTTTTCTTAGCAATATATTCCCTGCGTGCAGGTTTTGGCAGGTAACTTTTATCTCGCATGGATTCAATAATCCTTTGGATTCTTTCGTCACTCATGCCATCAATAGTAGTTCCATCTGCACCGGCAGTCATACTGCCTGTGTTTGCATATATGTTTTTATATGCAAGCCAATAGAACTCTGGATTGTACAGATTCCGATATAATCTTTGAAACCTGTAAGATTCATTCTTTGACTTTTCCGTCAAACTACTTAATACTTGGATTGGATTTCTCAATGCCTCTCGCACCGTCCTTTCATATCGTATTAGTAAATAAGCTGCTCCCCTTCGCCATGTGAACGTCATTAACGTCTCAGACTACTATGGGAGCTGTGTGACCATGCCCGTTACCAGGTTTAGGTCATCCCCAGTTAGTATTTATGGAATTAGCGTTTCGTGTTGTCGGCACCGACTTTCGCCATTTACCCGCTGTCTTGCGGTTGTCCTTCCATGAGTATCGCTTGCTTTCATAACTGCGAAATGAAACCAACATGGAATAGCATACGTTTCAATCCTTTTCGTATGCGGAGTGCGGATTCCCCCACTCTGGCTATCGTTCAGGCAGTTTAGCTTTGTACCTCATACACGAATTTTTATTCTTGAATTTTCAGATACACAGGATTAGTACCTTATCATTCAGGCTTTTATCCATTGACAAAAGCGACAACATGCTACACTCCCCTTCGGGTTTCCCCTCTCGGATAAGTTGTAGAATAATAGGCTGTGATTTTTCATCACTTGATACTTTTACCTACTGCTTGCTAAAGGCAGTATTCCATAAATACCACGCCGCCGAATTTATAATGCGCTGGCGACTTCTGGGCGCACACAGTTTCCCATAATGCTTTCCCATTGCTTTTCAAACAGTGCTTTTAACTGTGCTAGATTCTGCAAAATAATACTGACTGACACTTCTCTGGAACGCATAACGGACAGAATCTTATCGAAGTCATCCGGCAGTGAAACATTTGCAAATTCGTCCATGAGGAAATGCACATGAACCGGAAGTCTCCCTCCATATTTATGATCTGCCAGATAGAACAACTGCTGAAATAACTGGGTATACAATATTGACACCAGAAAGTTATAACTGGTGTCGTTGTCCGGGATTAACGCAAATAAAGCCACTTTCCGCTCTCCCAGTGATGGCAGGTCTAAATCATCTGTTGCAGTCAGTGCTGCCAGACTGGATAAGTTAAATTTCTCAAGTCTTGCTGCAAGTGTAATCTGAATGGACTTTAATGTCTTTGCACTACCAGAGTGATAATCTTTGTAATACTTCACTGCAATGTGTTCTGGATTTTTCATTTCCAACCGCTCAAATAATTCATCAAGTGGTGACTGATACTGGTCATCGTCTTCTCTGACTTCTCCGGCACGTAACATTTCCATTACCATCGGGAAATTCTGTTCTTCCTCTGGTGCTTCATACCGTAAATAGAAAATCAGTGCCAGCAACAGCATGGAAGCTGCAGTATCCCAAAACGGATCGTTTGACTGACTTCCCTTGGGTGTAGTCGCTTTGAATAGGTTCGTTACCAATCTCTGCACATCGTTATCGTCCTTCAGATATACAAACGGGTTATAGCAATGGCTCTTTTCCATGTTGATCAGGTCAAGCACTCTTACCTCATATCCTTTTTCTTCCAGAAGATACCCAATATCTCTTAGATTTTCTCCTTTTGGATCTAAAACCACAAAAGAAGTATTCGCCTGCATCAGATTCGGCTTTGCAAAAAATCTGGTCTTTCCGGAACCAGAACCGCCAATTACAACCGTCAATACATTTCGCAAATGTTTCCTCATGTTATAACTGATCTGCACATGCATGGTCAGCAACTTATTTTTTGTAAACCGCTTCTCCTTGTATCTGCGATTTATTTTCTTCACATTTCCCCATTTAGCAGAACCATGTTCTTCACCTCGTCGGTAATGTTTCTTGGTAGAAAGATAAATCCCAATTCCCATACCGTAAGCCAGCAAAAAAATAAGGACAGTTTTTACACTGTCCCCACATAACTGAATCGAAAACGGATGATTCATTGCTTCCGGGACTCCTTCCAGAATCCCCATAAGACCAGACGAAAGATAAGGTGCGACAAGTAACGCAAACCAGATAACCGGGATAATTCCAATTACCGCCAGTATCAGACTGCTCTGCTCATCATCGTTCTTCATGGCTTCTGCGTCCTCGCTTTTCCTTCTCCGGCGGTACTTCGATTTTCTCAATGACTTTCATTAAAACATCATCGACAAGCTCCGTATCTTTTCCCTCTTTCAGCATCTGATTCCGCTTGTCCTTCAGGGAATGGAACACTACGCCGCTCTCATATTTGTCCAGTTCTAACGTAATCGTATCACTGCTCATTTCGTTTTTCTCCTTTCCCGGATTTTCTTAGCGTTCTTCTTTTTTATGCTGTCCTCTGGATTTCTGGTCCTTCTTTTCAGGCTCTGAATTTTCTTTCTTTGTTTTCTCATTTTCAGGACTGTCGTGCCCGGTTTTTTCAGTCTCTGACTGTCGGTAAGTTGCATTCCGATTCTGATCTAGTACCTTTGCCATTCTTGCAGAAATTGCATTCGCTACATCTCTGGCTCTGGAAAGTTCCACTCTCACTTCCTGAGTCTCCATTTTTTCAAAAAACTCTGGTGCATGTAAAAAATTATATCGACTGGTATCCATTCCATATTTTTTACACAACATATAAGACGCACACGATACATGAAATGCATCTTCATTTTTATCATAGTGTGGATTCCCATCTGCATATCCGGCAAATACCAATTCCGGTACAAGGCTCTGAAAGATTTCCTGTGCACTCATCCCTTTTCTTACATAAATACAGCTTTCTTCCGGCTTAAAAAATGCTCCTTTTTCATCTGACATCTGTTCTGGTTCTACTGCAACAATATTTACCGGAGGGGTACTGACTAACGCCCGGATTAAATCATGTTCTTCATATTCTGACTTTTGAATTGTAGTATCGGACATTGTTGTCTGAGAAATATCATATAGCTTTTTCGCATTATAATAATTTCCAACTGTACCATCTTCACGCTTATATGTTTTTCCCGGCTCTAAAATCAGAACTGGATTCTGTCGTTCCATACGTTTTAAATAGAATCCATGCTCTCTCCAGTATCCATAGTCACCTAATTTCTGTGCATCTGGTCTTTGTGCCAGAATCAGAAGTGCATTATTGGTAGTATATCGATCAAAGGTACTCTGTACATCCAGATACTTCTGCAGCATTTTCCCATCCGTTGCCACTTGTGCGGTTACCTGCTCTGACAACTCATAGCAGCGATTCCTGTTATTTCTGCTTTCCGCAATAAATGCCTGTACCTTTTCATCCTGTGGTACAGCCGATGCATTTAATAAAGAATCAAAACTATTATCCATAAAATTTACCTCTCTTTCCCTTTCCTTGGTTTTCGTTTCTGTTGTGGCTGCTGGTGGCGAATCTGATTCCGGTCTTTATTTCCCTGATTTCTCACCGGATCATTTCTATTCTCACGCCGCTCCGCTTCTTTCTTCCTTGCATTCTGTATTTCCCGAAGTTCCTTTCTGACCGATAGTTTCTCTGGTTTTTCCGGGGTAAATAGCTTAGAAGTACCCTCTGCGGTTTTCTCTTGCTTCTTTGAGGTAGGCTCGGACAGACGGGATTTGGTCGTCTTTGCCAAAGAGGGGTTTTGCTCCTTACCCTCTTTCTTCACCGACTCTCCAAACAACTCGTCCATAAGCTGATCCTCCTTGGATTTCTGCGGATAATCTTTCTCCGGTTCTGCCTGTCCCTGTTTTTCCTGCTGAACCTGTACTTTTTCCGGCTTCTTTTCCTGCTTCTCTGATTTTCCGGCTTTTGCTTTTTCTGCACGTGTCCGCTCAATTTCCGTCTTAATCTTCGCTGCTTCTGTTACAGATGCAAACTGGAATCTATCTACGATACGGTTGATTCTTGGTGCATCTTCTTCCTTTACAATCACATCTACCAGTCCGTCACTGCTTCCTTTGGGATTTCGGACTGCACAATATAACACGCCATATCGCTTTGCTTCCTGCACGAATTGTTTCAGATCACTTTCTTTCACCGAAAATACCGTCAGTGGTCTACCTGATTTAACCAATGTTTCAAGTCTTACTCTGCCTTTTGTCTTTTTCTTCTCTTTTAAGACTGTATACAGCATCACTGCCAGATGCTTCGCACCTGTACCACTGATCTTCAATGCTGCTTCACCGACTTCCAACGACATTCGTACCACCTGGTCAGCGGCTTCGCCTGATGTGTTCATGACTTTGTTCCTCCTTCTTCTCTTTTTCTTCCCGCACCGTCTTAAATTTTTCTTCGATTACCTTGGAACGTGCGGCGATTCCATCGCAAAGTGCTGCCTCCTTTCTGAGCGTTCCAATTTTCTCTGTCAGAACTTTTATCTGCTCTTTCATTTCCTCTATTTCTTCTTTCGGTCTGTCTGCCCGGATCTTATAACGCAGGTGCTTCCGCTCCTCCACACACTGCTCCGTTTTCTTCTGCAAACTTTCTTTCAACGAAAAAAGCTGCTCTGCAGTATCTATGTGATAATGGCAGAGCAGCTTCGTCTCTTTTGAAATGGTATTTAGTTTTAATAAATCTTCCCGGAACAATACATGCACCTGTTTAGCAGATATTAACAGGCGGTTCTTCGGCAGGATTCCTAAAAGATAACAGTAGTGCAGATACAATCCCCGAAGCCCTCTGATTTTTCTTGTCTGCTTAAAGTTGCCGGATACCTGAATCCGGTAATACTTCCCAACTGAAATTTTCTTCTCGGCAGGTAATTCATTTTCTTCCAGAATCCGAACCCGGATTGCTTCCAGCGAATAATTTTCTCCAAAGTTCCGCTTTAACTTCAGACCACGCTCCCGCCCTTCCGGGCGAATGGTAATGTCTTTCCCAAACTTAAAAGAATATCCTTTTTCCCGCAAATAAAAAAAGAACTGTTTTTCAGTCCTCGCTTTTCGGATTGCTTCATCAACATCTGCTTTTACCATGCTGTGATAACTCGGCTTTCCTTCCTGTTCTGCCTGCCACTCGGCATAATGTTTCCCTTTTCCCTGTTCCGGCTGCCCGACAACCGATAACTGATATTCTTTACATAAACGGTCCGACACCATTCGCATATCCCGATAATCCTGATTTGTCCTGTGGTATCTTTTCCCGTCAAGGAATGAAACTGAGTTCACCACAAAATGATTGTGCAGATGATTCGCCTTATCCAAATGGGTTGCGATCAATACCTGATACCGACTGCCCCACAATTCTTCTGCCAGCTTCTTTCCAATCTCATGTGCCATTGCAGGTGTACACTCTCCCGGTGCAAAAGACTGGTATCCATGAAACGCAACAATTCCGTCCTCCTTTCCAAAACGCTTTTTGACTGCAATCATTTCTTCTCTGGCGGTTGTCGGTGCACAATTAAGTCCCGATACATACTGTTCCATCAGTTCTTCCGATTCTCCGACAACTTCCATTTCCGTTGATTTAGATTGTCTCAGTCTGGTCTTTTCTGCATTCACCGCATAGGTAATCACATCATTAAGTCCTTGTAATTGCCCGGTTTCACTTTCTGAAATCAGTTCTTGGCTCGTCTGTTCTTTGGTCTTATCTGGATTTTCCGCATAATTGATTACTTTTCCAATCCAACCTTTGATGCTCCAGATTGATGTCACTGCCATGATTCGTTTTTCTCCGGAAGTATTACTGCTTCTGTAATCTTACGGACCGCTTCATTGAACTTCCACACTTCCTGATCGTAACGCTGCACATCTATCACATTTAACACATGTGCTTTCTGTGCAATCTGATTTAAGTTATTTCCAATCTTATGAAGTTCCCGCATCATGGAATAATAATCTGGTGGCGGTGCGTCTCTTGGAACAACACCGGAAATCAACTGTCTCAGGTACGCTTCTCGGTTCAGTCCGCTTTTCTTTACTTTCCTATCCAATGCCTCGGCTTCCTTTTTGTTCAACCGAAAAAGAATTGCTACATTACGTTTTCTCAACGCTCCATCTCCTTTGCTTTCTGTATAGAATCTGGTTCCTGGCGAATCTGGTGTTTTTCTTTATCGTAGCTGTAAACTCTGTCTGAAAGGACTTCCTGCCGTTCCACTTCATTTTTATTTACTTCCCGTACCATTTCACCAAGCATTTTCGGTTCCATCTCTCCATTATCCGGAACAATCAGAACTTCATGCACAGATGACGGTAACACATAAAATCCTTCTGGAAAAAGCTGTTCCAATTTATTTAAAACTTCTGGCTGCGTGATCATAGATGCCCCATATTGCTTTTCTACATTCGTAAGTGCATACAACATATCATGTGAACGAAGTCCAAAATCAACATTTTCATCTAACAGGTTTGTTGCATGTCCTTCTTCATTAAAAATACTCAACATCATTTCGTCCATTGACTGAAGAATCGGTGTATTTACAGGCTGGGTATTTGCTCTGGCCTGATGGAACATTTCTTTTGCATCCACATTCCACATCTTAAGATGTTCATTTTTCACCTTCATAGTCGCTTTTCCATCGTTAGACTCTACCGGAAAATCCACATAACAGATAACCGACAGATCTTCGATATTTTCATGAGGCATTTCCTGTAACATTCGCTTGTTTGCCTGGGTGTTTACAAGCATCACTGCCAGATGTTCCTTCACTGAATCATAATCCATTGGGTTGATACCGTTGTGCACAAATGGAGCATTGCCTGCTTCTTCCATGCATTTTGCAATTTCATTCATCACTTTCTCAACGGGTTCGCCCAGACGTATTTCATTAAAGAACGGCTCTACATAAACAACTGGGCACACATTTTCTTCCTGCAGTCTTACCTGTACTCCTACCATCTGGACTCCATTATTTTTATTCATCTGCATTACCTGAAATTCTGCATTCTCATATTTAGCCGGAAGAAAATTCCGAATGTCTTTTGCTACACCTTCCGCAAATACCTTTTCTGCTATCATCTCTTTTGCAATCATTTCTTCTGTTCTCCCTTCTTCTTGTTCATTTTCTTTAAATATTCCTGATACCGTCTTTCTGCTTTCTTCTTATCTTTCACTGATACTTCTACCTGCATCTTGTGTCTCCTTTCTTTTCGTCTACTGAATCTTGTTAATCTGCAACAGGCACATCAACACAACTCCTATGATGCCACCTACTAATACTCCACAAATAAACTTCAACATTATTACTTTCTCCTTTTCCATTTTCCGAGGGTCACAGGGATTCTCCCTAACAAGCAGCCGCCGGACTGACAGACAGAAAACCTGTGTGGCAATCCAAAGGCGTTGCTTGCTGGTATTGTGTATTCTTCTATACCCGTCTCACTGTTCCGGATATCAGAAGATTTACTTGCCGAAAAGCAAATGTTTTTTATTCTTTCAGTTCACAAATCCCGCAAGTTTCACACAAGTATTCACACTCTGTGCATCGTACATTTTCATCAGTTGCCATGCATTCTTCACTTGCCGGACAATACTTTTGACAACTTTCACACTGCTCCGTACAGCCTTCTTCTGACACTTTTTCAGCAATAATTCCAAGCAATTCATTCTGTTCTTTTTCTTCTTTCAACTGTGTTTCCAGAAAAATCTTCAACAGTTCTTCGCTGTCTACATCGTCTTCCATCGTCAAAATCAGTTCTTTCTTATACACAACCTTCAACTCATATCTTGCAATTTTCATATCTTTTTTCACCTTCTATCTCTCATATTTTTCATGACCAGACATACTCTTTTTCGTGTTTTTTTCTCGCTTTGTAATTGCCAGATTTAACTTGATGCAGAGCAGATCGTTGTAATCTTTTCCTTGTTTTGGTGGTACATCTTTTACCTGATATTGCTTCGGAATTACTGTAGAAATTGCTTTTGTGGCAAGTCTTCCAATACGGTCATTATCCAAATGAAATACGATTGTCTTCACCTCTGGATGCATTTTTAGTGCTCTTGCCAACGCTGCAGGGACTTTACTTTTTTCAATTTCTTTTGCTGGCTGATAGACACCTGCCAGTGACAATAAATGTTCTCTTCTCCACTCCTTCCCTTCCAATTTCAACAATGTCGCATAAGATAACAGATCAATGGCTGACTCAAACAGATGCACCATATCACATGATTTCTCTGTGAAAATAGAAAAAGAATAATTCTTATCGCTTCCATTTGCTTCTCCGATAAAACTGGTTCCGATTCCCCTAATAGCTGCATATTTCGGATTTCCTTTCTCATCCATCCCTACAAACACCGTATTATGATGAAATTCACTTTCATAAACTCTTCCAGACTCTAAGCAAAACTGAATGATTTCATTATCAATCCCACGTTCAGAAAGATACGCAATCACTTTCTGATTATCTTGATTTTTCCTTGGCAACAGTAACTGTTTCTCCATCGGAACATTCTCATATACAGAAAGAGGCGGCTGAATATTTGCCCGTTCTGCAAGCAATTCAACCGCCTCTAAAAAACTGTATCCTCTTACTTTGATCAAATAATCCAGTGCTGATCTGCCACCGGTTCTCTGACTCCACCACATCCACTTCCCATTTGATATTTTCAAACTATCGTGTGTTCTGGTAGTGTAGGTGTTGCCAGAAAAGTGAACCAATTCGTATGGTTCATAATTTTTCAAGTACGTGAGCAAATCCATCCGCTTGACCTCCCGCACGACCGATGGTGGTATATATGGCATAATTTTCATCTCCTTTCTTGCCTTAGATTGATATTATTCGGGATAATACCCAGGCATGAAAATAGCCAGGTGATTCCTTGAGTTGGAACCAACTGGCTATGTATTCATAGATTATTTATCCTCTTTCCCACCATCTCTTTTCTTTTTTCACCTTATACTTTTCTCCATATTTTTCATAATACATTCTTCGCAATTGCTTGTCTTTCATAACATCTTTTGCTAATTTCCATGTCAACATAGATTGTATTCCTTTATTATTTTTATCTATTTCTGGAAAACACTTCTTGATTGTCTCGACATCGCAACTCCAAATCGCTGTATTAATTTTTTTGTACAGCTGATCCTCTTCCTCATCTTCTTCATATGCATCAATCAATTCTGGATGTTCATCATAATATTGCGCTCTACTTTCCATTTCCTCCATACAACGTTCTACATACTCTTCAGAATTTACATATACTTCATGATACCAGATGTCATCTAAATAATTCTTTATCCATTCATTATCTATTTTTGCGCTTTTAACAATCTGATCAAATATCCTCATCATTCGATTTATAAATATCGTCATTCCATGCATTAGTTGAATTTTTGTGCGATATTCATCTTGTCTTTCCATTTGTCCTCTACTAACCAACTCAAAAAGTCTGGCGCATTCATTTACTATATCAAAATGTTTCATTGCCTCATATTCTTCTTGCGATATAATATTATCCAAAACCAAACTTTCAAATGGAATACCTTTATATTGGCTTAGTATTTCATTATAATAAATCATCGGAATATCCATCAAATTCTTGAAATTTTTATCCTTCTTCTCATCTTCTATTTTCTCAAAATCAATATTTCGTAATGAATCAAAAAATTCAGATATTTCTTTTGTTTCCTTAATCGGCAAAAAATAATATCCCACATATTCTTCTCTAACTCGATATTCATTAATATTCAATATTAAACGCTTATATAATCTGTCTATAGACATATACAATGGATTTAATAACATTTGTTTATATCGTACTTTTCGCTTCTTATCCATTCTTGCATTTATATTTTCTATATATACTGTAACTAATGCCGAAGTAATAATTCCTGTAGACAACCCTACAACTATATTTTTTACATCATTGTAACTTTCGGGCATCCAACAAGATCCAATTAATGCTCCTATAGCTACTACTACAAGAATGCTTATTGCAACATACAACTATAAATGAGCAAGTTCGTGATTTTGCATAAAAGAAAGACACCTCGATTCCA
>ENA-OWZO01000701-OWZO01000701.1-human-gut-metagenome-genome-assembly--contig:-NODE-701-length-12840-cov-9.641064_pt1 | contig 12840 bp, 9 predicted proteins | sample MGYA00249260_ERZ652115 | MGnify/ENA primary metagenome ERZ652115 (study PRJEB26925, sample SAMN05827127) | human gut metagenome | biome: ENVO:2100002; feature: ENVO:00000062; material: ENVO:00002003...
CGAGATGTAGCTCCGTCTCGTGGGCTCGGAGATGTGTATAAGAGACAGGTATCAATTCCCAGCCAGATGACTACCTGAAGTACCAGATAATAAATAATAGAGCCAAAGGCAACGCTTAAAAGACGCAGGCCAAAGTTGCGGAAGATCTTTCCGAAGATTGCTTCCCCAATGATAACAGCAGCCAGACCGATAACGATAGCACCACGGCCCATATTAATATCAGCAAAGCCCTGATACTGGGAAAGAAGCGCTCCAGAAAGAGCCACCAGACCATTAGAGATCATCAGCCCCAGAACACGGTTAAAGTCAGTGTTAATACCCTGAGCTCTCGCCATCTTGTCATTGCAGCCAGTTGCGCGGATGGAACAGCCAAGCTCAGTGCCAAAGAACCAGTAAAGGATAATGATCAGCACAATGATGATCAGTGATACTAAAAGAATAGTATTTTTAAAGAGAGGCACATTGCGGATAAAACGTAAAGATACAAGCAGGTCATACTTATCTACGTTGATCGCCTGATTTGCCTTTCCCATTATTTTCAAGTTAATAGAATATAATCCCAACTGTGTAAGGATACCCGAAAGGATAGCCGGAATCCCCATAAAGGTATGTAAAAGTCCGGTAACACAGCCTGCTGCCATACCCGCCAAAAGTGCTGCCACCATGGACACCCATACATTCTGTCCCTTTAACATCATCATAATGCAGACTGCACCGCCGGTACACAAAGAACCGTCTACAGTCAGATCCGCAAAATCCAGTATACGAAATGTGATATAAACACCAATGGCCATGATGCCCCAGACCAGACCCTGTGCCACTGCTCCAGGAAGCGCATTTAATAAACTCATTATATTCATTGTTTTCCCCTTTTTACAGCAGAGGACTCCCTCAACCATTCTGTACTAGTACATCGTTTTCGAAATAACTGTACCAGAAAGACTCCGGGAGAACATTTACAGCGGGAAAGCCATATCCACCTTCCCGCTGTGTCTGCCACGAAATTTTTTACATTAAATTTTTCTCTGGAAACCTATTATTCTTCGATGGCTACATAGTCATCCGGAACTTTGATCTCCAGTGCATCGCAGATGGTCTTGTTATACTTCTTTGTAAACTGAGGTGCATATTCTACTGGCATCTCAGAAATATTAGCTTCACCAGTAAGGACTTTAACTGCCATCTTTCCAGTTGCAACACCCAGATCATAATAGCTGATAGAAAGAGTTGCAACACCGCAGCCGGAGCAGATTCCCTCTTCTCCTGCAATGACAGGAACCTTTGCAGGCTGGCAGATATTGTTGATAATCTCAGTATTTGCTGCTGCTGTATTATCAGTCGGGATGTAGATCACATCGCTGTTGGTTGCTGCATTAGTAGTAATGGTTGCAAGGTCGTTGGAATCAGAGAATGCATAGTATTCGCAGGTATATCCCATTTCTTCCAGAGCTGCCTTTACAGTATCTACCTGATACTGGGAGTTAGCTTCTGCGGAGCAATATAACAGGCCAACATTCTTTGCATCCGGGAACAGTTCATGAAGCATAGCTGCCTGCTCATCTAACGGAGCCAGGTCAGAAGTACCGGAAATATTTCCGCCTACCAGACCGTCAAATCCGTCAATGCCAAGGGCTACACCATACTCAGTAACAGCAGTTCCTAATACAGGGATCTCATTGGTTCCTGCCTGTGCTGCCTGCAGAGCAGGAGTTGCGTTTGCAAGGATCAGGTCTACCTTATTGGAAACAAAGCTGTTGATAATAGTAGAGCAGGTATTGGAATCACCCTGTGCATTCTGCTCATCAAAGGTGACTGCATCACCCAGTGCATCTGTTAATGCATCCTTAAATCCCTGGGTAGCTGCATCCAGCGCTACATGCTGTACCAGCTGGCAGATACCTACTTTATAAGTTTTTCCATCAGTGGAAGCTGCTGCTTCACTCTTTGCTTCTTCAGAAGAAGCTGCCTCTGTTTCTGCTTTGGAAGCTGCTGCTGTAGTAGCTGTGCTGCCAGAACCGCCACATCCGGTCATAGATGCTGCACATGCTGCTGCTAATAAAAGTGACACGATTTTTGTAGATTTTTTCATAATACCGTCCTCTTTTCGATAAAAACTCATTCGTTTTATACGAACTAAGGGTATGATACTACAAAAAAATCTGCACGTCAATTTTATTACTTTAAATTTTTGTGATTTTAAAGCAATAAAGTGTTTTTTCGTCATTTTTACCAATAATTTTTCCAGTTTTTTACATTTTAAAGATCTTTCCAGTTTAAAGGAATAGTAACTACAAATTCTGTACCCTCTTCCAGCTGTGAAGTAACACGGATCGTTCCATGATAAAAATTTACAATGTGCTTTACAATGGAAAGTCCCAGACCGGTACCGCCCTGTTTCCGGCTCCGGCCCTTATCCACGCGGTAGAACCGCTCAAAAATGCGATCCAGGCTTTCCTGAGGGATGCCAACACCATTATCCCGAACACGGGCAACCATATTTCCATCTTTTTCCCGGATATTTACCCATACCTGACCGCCTGGTCGGTTGTATTTTACTGCATTGCTAACCAGATTGGAGAGCAGCTCTTTCATCTGCTGCAGATTTGCCTTGATGCTAAAAGGCTGACAGTCACAGTGCATAAATACCTGTCCGGCTGCTGCTGCAGGTTTTAAACTGTCTATGATCTCTTCAAGAAGCACACTGACTCTCACATCTGATACCACCACTTCTGCATCTTTTGCCTCCAGTCTGGAGATCATCAGAATATCGTTAATAAGACCGGCCATATTAATGGCTTCCTTCTTGATCCTTTTGATAAAGTCCATTTTCATATTCTCATCCTGAATCATGTCATTTTCTATTAATTCCGCATATCCCTGGATCGATGTGATAGGAGTCTTTAATTCATGGGAAGCGTTGCTGAAAAATTCCTGACGGATCCTTTTTTCCTTGTCGATCCGGGTCAGATATGCTTTTACATTTTTTGACATTTCCATGGTGGTTTCTGCGATCACATTTAACTCTGGATACTGGCACTTTTCAAAATGCAGTTCTGTATAATCCCCTTTGTAATCCCCCTTTACCTTTGACATTTCCGCTGCAATATTGCTTAAAGGCTGTGTAACGGAATCCACAAAACGTCTGGAAACTACCAATGCGCAGATAAGAGCTGCCAGAAAACTGAAAAGAGCCGCCGGCAGAAGCATAGTCAGATATTCACTGGCCCCGGAATAAGGCACAGAAACACGGATGATCATATCTGCCCGGTTGGATCTATAGGCCACATATAAAAGATTTCTCTTTGAGGTATGGGAATAACGTCTGGCAGAGCCACTGCCATTTTCCAGTGCCTGGACCACTTCTTTCCGGCTTAAATGATTGTCAAGTTCCAATGGATCTGCATCTGAGTCAGATACAACCGTTCCATCTGTACGGATCAGCGTTATACGGCTGGTATTTCCAGCTGTAAAAGTTTCCATGCGGCGCACCTGTTCTAACAGATCCCCGTCATAGTCCAATGTGCGGTCAATCATTTCCATAGTGTATAGCATGTCTTTTCTTGTTGTATCCAGTATCGTATTCCTGCTGGCAATATAAAAGATGACGCTGTTAATACACAGCGCCGCCAAAAGTACAAAAATGAATTTCTCCAGAATTGCCTTTCTCATAGGTCATCCCTCCTGATGTACCAGTCTGTAGCCTACGCCTCTGACTGTCTTAATACAGTAACTTCCCTTTTCTCCCAGTTTCTGGCGTAACGTACGGATATGCATATCCAGCGTTCTGGTCTCTCCGTCATATTCATAACCCCATACCTGATTTAAAAGTTCATCTCTTGTGACCACACGGGACTGGTTTTCCATGAGATAGACTAAAAGTTCAAATTCTTTTAAGGTCAGCTCACATAAATGGCCTTCACTGGTCACCTCCCTGGTCTTTTTGTTGATTTCAATATCTTCAAACTTAAGGATATCCTTTTTCTCTTCTCTTTTTGCGCGGCGCAGCAGGCTGCGTATCCTTGCAGAAAGCTCCAGGACACCAAAGGGCTTTACCATATAATCATCGGCACCACAGTCCAGACCTACTACCTTATCCAGCTCCTTCTCTTTGGCAGTTAAAAGCATAATGGGAAGCTCCTGCAGACCATCTGTCTGGCGTATCTGGCGGATTGCTGTAACACCATCCATCCCCGGAAGCATCCAGTCAAATATAGCCAGAGATGGTGCTTCTTCTTTGATGCGCTCCAGACCTTCTTCTGCTGTTTCAAAGCCTTCTACCTCATAGCCAAAGCCTTCCAGCGCTATTTTTAAAAGATTACGTATGTTTTCATCATCTTCAATGATATAAATCTTATCCATGGTGATCCTCGTCCTTCCTTTTTTAACCGCAAAGCCGCAAAATGCGGTTATGCACTTACCATCAGCATACCACAGCTGTGTAAAAACAAAAACAGCCAAATGTAAAATTTATGTAAAACTTTACACTTGGCTTTTATTGCAGTAATTTCGCCTTCTGCAGTGGCAGGAAGATGATGACTGTTGTTCCAGTTCCAATAAAAACAGAAAAAAATGCAGATAAAAAAATAAGACTCTAATAATCAGAGTCTTAAAAAAATGGGATAAATCCTTATTTTCTTGATTTTTATTCCTTTTTTTTACTTTTTTTATTTCAACTTTTTTTCTTTTTTTATGGCACTGGAATAACTGTTACTCACTTCTTAATGCATCGATTGGATTTAAGTTGGCGGCCCTTCTCGCAGGCATATATCCAAAAAACAGGCCAATAGCTACAGACACTCCAAAGGAGATAAGCACTGCCGACAGTGTGGGAGTGGCAGAGATCCCGATCATGGTTCCTACCACTTTTGTGGCAGCGCAGCCTATAAGGATGCCTGCTACACCGCCTAAGGAACTGGTCACAGCTGCTTCAATAACAAACTGCTGTAAAATGGTTCCCTTGTCCGCTCCCAGTGACTTTCTGATACCGATCTCCCTTGTCCGCTCTGTTACAGATACCAGCATGATATTCATAACACCTACACCTGCAACTAAAAGGGATATTCCTGCAATACCACCCAGCATGCCGCTCATCATGACGATCTGCTCGTTTAAGGAGTCTAACATCTCACTCATGGCTGTCACTCTGTAAAGATCACTATCTTTAAAGGTTTCATACAGAAAATTCTGGATCAGTGTTTTAGCAGTATCCGCGTTATCCGTATCTGACACCGTTAATGTATAACTGCTTACATTAGCACTTCCTGCCAGACTGGTAGCTACGCTGTAAGGAATCCATACAAAATCATCTGTTCCGCCGTCTTCCATGTTTTCCTCATCCTGTATCTCCACTATACCAACTATCTTAAAAGTATAACCATTTATTTTTAATGTCTCACTAATGGCCTTTTGTGCACTTCCAAACAGTTCCCGGGTCACATAAGAACCGATCACGCATACCTTCTGGCGGGAAGCAATATCTGAGTAGGCGATATTTCTTCCAAGCTGAAGATCATAATCCTTCATATCCAGGTACTGCTCGCTTCTGCCTGCCACACTGGTAGAACTCATGGAGTCATCTCCCTTTTTTACAGTAGCTGACAAAGATACATTAGGACTGATACCGTCAAAAAGATCCCCGTGTTCATCGTAAAATGCATACATCTGTTCCACATCTACTGTACGGGATGTAAGATTGGTCATATTTACATTGATCTGGTTTACGCCCATGCTGGCAAAGCTTTCCACTACGCTTCCCATATAGCCATTGACCAGACTTACCAGGATAATGACCGCTGCCACACCAATTATGATCCCTAACATAGTCAGGAAAGAGCGCATCTTATTGCCCCATATGCTTTTTATAGCCAGTTTAAAGGATTGCAGCATAATCTTTTACATCTCCGTCAAATATTTTGTGTCCATCTGCAATGCGTACCACCCGTTTGGCCTCCATGGCAATGGAATTATCATGGGTGATCATCACAATGGTATTTCCTTCTTTGTTTAACTGTTTCAAAAAATTCAAAACCTCACGGCTGGTTTTTGAATCCAGAGCACCTGTAGGCTCATCTGCCAAAATCAGGGACGGATCCCCGGCCAATGCCCTGGCTATAGAAACACGCTGCTGCTGACCGCCAGATAACTGGTTTGGCATATTTTTCCACTTTTCTGCCAGACCTACCTTTTCCAAAGAAGCCATAGCACGCTTCTTTCGCTCCTCACTTCCCACTCCTGCATAAAGAAGAGGAAGCTCCACATTTTCCAGCAAATTTAACTTCGGAAGAAGATTGTACTGCTGGAAAATAAAACCGATCATCTTATTTCTGATCCTTGCAAGCTGTTTATCTTCCATTTTGCTTACATCTTCTCCGCCCAGATAGTATTCTCCTTTGGTAGGAACATCCAATGCCCCAATAATATTCATCAATGTGGATTTTCCGCTTCCGGATTTTCCTACAATAGCAACAAATTCCCCTTTATCAATGGATACACTTACATCATCATTGGCGCGGACCTCTTCACCCCCAAGATGGTAGATCTTGAAAATGTGGCGAAGATCAATGAGATGTTTGCCCGGTTGATCCAGATCTGCATCATTTGTATCATTATCTTTATTTTGAGTTTTTATCTCATGAGTATTTTTCTCATCTATGTTGTTTGTTCTGCTTTTATTATCCTGCCGACCTTTACGTAAACGGAACATAAAAACCCCTTTCACTATTGCCGCATTTTTCACACTGCCCTGCTCTATTGTGGATAACTCTATCTTGGACCACCGCCGCCATTACCTCCACGGTTTCCACCGCCATTACCGCCGCCACTTGGCGGGCCGCCCATTCCACCGCCGGGACCGCCCATTCCCGGACCGCCCATAAAGAAGCTGCTGGAATCTGTACTGGATTTTGCCACATAAACTGTATCGCCTTCAGAAAGTCCGCTCTTGATCTCCACATAAGAATCATTAGTAAGACCTGTTTCAACTTCTACTGCCTTAAAGCCTGCCGGAACCGGACCATTCTGCTCTTTTACAGAATCATCTTTAATATAGACCTGATTGCCTCTCATCAGGGAATCTACCGGGATCGTAAGAACATCATTTGACTCTTCTAATGTGATCACGCCATCTACATTCATACCGGGAAGCAGATTTCCTGCCTCATCCATGGTCACAGTGACCGGATAGGTGCTGACACCATTAGAATAAGTACTTTCCAGACTTACATTTGTAACAGTTCCTGAGAAGGTCTGGCCTTCAAAGGCATCTGCAGTTACTGTTACCTTCTGCCCCACTTTTACACTCTGGATATCAAGCTCATCAATGGACATTTTAAATGTCAGGGAAGAAAGGTCATAGATGGTTGCCAGTGTAGTTGTAGAACTGGTATTTTTTGTAATGTTATCCCCTACTTTAAAGTTCTTTGTGATCACCTGGCCGGAGATAGGGGCTGTAATGGTGTAATTATCATAGTTATCCTGGGTGCTTTCCAGCTTGCTCTGGGCAGACTCAACACTTTCCTGGGCCTTATCTAAAGCATCCTTATAATTGCGCATTAGTTTTTCTGCTGTCCGGGAGGTCATACGGAAAATAGGCGTTCCCTTTGTTACATAATCCCCTTCATGGACCAGAAGTTCCTCAACTTCTACACTTACAGCCAGGTCTGCATTCATAGTGGTATCTGTAGAAGCCTTAAAAGTTCCCTCTTCACTTCCCACAAACTCACCGATCTGGGCTGAGGCTGCAGTTGTCGTTGTAAGTCCGCCAGGATTATTTACAGTAATGGTCACATATTTTACCAGACGGCTGCCGGAAAGAGTTTCTTCCCTGTTTGCAACTGCCTTGACCGTACCTTCGATCTGCTCTCCCGAATCCACTAATGTCAGGACTGCTGTACTCCCCACCGGGATCAGTTCTGTTTCACCGCTTAAAAATGGGATGCGGATCTCCATGAGATCATCACTGTAAATATCAGCCAGTTTTGTATTTCCACTGACTTTATCTCCCACACTGACATACAGTTCCTTGATATATCCAGTATCTGTGGCCTTGTAGGTGTTTCCGCTGTAATCAGATACTGCCTGGTTATAGTCATCTAATGCATCCTCATAGGAAGTCTGGGACCGGGTGACAGAGTTTTGGGCACTGTTTAAGTCAGTATCCATACTGGAACGATCGATCTCATAAAGAACCTGGTCTTTTTCAACCTGGTCACCTTCTTCAAAATTGGCAGATATTACCTCACCTTCTACCATGGAAGTAATACTGTATGTATCCTTTGCTTCCAGGGTACCTGAAGAAGACAGCTGGGAGCTGATGCTTCTTTTTTCTACAGTTGCTGTATTTTCTGCTGTTGCAGCTACCGCTGCTGCTTTCGCTTTATGGCTCTTCCATATAAAGACTGTTCCTGCCACAATGGCGGTCATAAGAAGTATAACCACCACTTTAATCAGCGTTTTCTTCTTTTTCATAATATCCCCCTTAGTATTCAAGAGCATCAACTGCTGTATAGGAGCTGCCATTGCGGTTGCATACCAGAACAACATCATCTCCTACCTCCAGATCCCCATAAATAGAGAACATATACTGAAGTTCAGAAGAATCCAGGCTGATCGTCAGATAGCCGTCAGAATCTTCATCCTCACTACTGTCGAAGCTATCATCGGAATTAGCCTTGTCTACCTCAATACGAACAGAGGTAGGTGTCATAACATCGGTGGATTTATAATAAATATTTTTGATCTCGCCTTTTAAAAGGATATAAGAATTATTGCCGGAATCATCATCTTTGTCCCAGCCCATAGTTGTATAAGCCCAGATAGTCTTTGATTTTACGTTGTAATATAAAACTGCAAATCCAGCCTGCTGCTGGGCAGATCTTACAGCTGATAATGTACTTGCCACGCCATTTAAAAATACATTTGCATCCTCTGTGTCAAAAGGTACAGACTGGGAAACACTGAAGTTTTTATGTACCAGGATCGGGCCTTTCCGCGCATCATCCAGAATGGTGATAGGATTGATCTCTCCATCAGAATTTAACTCACAATCTAAGAGCTTGCCGTAGATTTCATTACTGTCCTTTTTATTTGCCTTTAACAGATTATAAAAAATATTCATACAGTCAGTCTGGTTCACTTCATCGGCAGCCTGACGGCTTACATCTTCGTTTAATTCCAGATAGTTAAACTTGGATATGCGTGAAGAAACCAGATCCCCTGTAAAATCCTCATCTGTATAGCCTAACATAGTAAGAATGGCTTTTACTGCGTCTTTATAAAGGACCGGATCCTCCGGCTTGAATTTTCCGCCTAAATATCCACTCATCCAGCCTTCTCTTGCTGCAATGCGGATATACACTGCATTTGGATCTGTTGCCGGTACATCTGCATAAACAGAAACATTGGAAGTTGGCAGATTTTCCCGGTAACTTGAGGCCTTTACCAGCATTTTTGCAAAGTCAGCCCTGGTAACGCTTTCCCTGAAACTGGTTATCTCCATAATGCCGGTCAACTTTACAACCTGCTGGCGCAGATTAAAATTGGCAGTGGAAATATTATCTGCCCATGCAGTCATACTTAATATGGGGGAAATTGCCGCCGCAGCCGCCAGAGATCCGCACAGGAAACGTGTGTGGTTTTTTCGTACTTTCATAATGGAAAACTCCTCTCAAATACTTCAATGTTCTCTCGGAATCTTCATGTGCTTGATTTTGTGAGAAGATTTTTTGTCAATTGTGCCCAAATTCCTGAAGTGTACGCGGTGCGTACGTTGATGAAATTGGGGTGCGATTGGCAGAAAATCGGCTGCAAAAGCAAGTGCAAGAAGAATCCGAGAGGACATTTTACATCTGGTTAAACAACTTTTTCATATTTGTTCATGTTTGAAAGTTTATCATTGCTTTGTGACCAAAATGTGTTTTGGTTGTGTTTTTTTCTGAAAGCAGGCGGCTTCCTCGTTAATGACCCAAGAAAAACAAATGCCACCTACGGTGGCGCTTGTTTCTTTATTTTAGACTCACGAACCCCGCGCTGGCGCGCTTTACTGCCTGCTGACGCAGGCGGTTCATTCGTTAATGACCCAAGAAAAACAAATGCCACCTACGGTGGCGCTTGTTTTTCTTTTGGGTCATTACATTAGGGGTGCGATCAATCTTAGGAACCTTCCGGCCTTAATTCCAAACCAGTTATACTGGGCGCAGTCTTTTAATGTAACTGGAATGCATTTTTCCAGCGTTTTCTCAAAATCCTTCTCCACATCTGCAACTGTGCTGTTTCTGTATAAATAGGTTCCACACTCAAAATGCAGATACAGGCTTCTGAAATCCAGGTTGATGCTTCCCACAGTTGCTTTTTCATCATCGCTGACAAAGATCTTGGCATGGGTAAAGCCAGGCTCGTATTCGTAGATCTTCACTCCGGAAGCGATCAGTTCTGGATAATAGGTTCTTGCTAACAGATACGCATACTTTTTGTCCGGAATATGGGGCATGATGATCTTCACATCGATCCCGCGCTTTGCCGCATAGGCCATGGCGTTTTTCATCTCGTCATCCAGAATCAGATATGGTGTGATAATGTGCACATAGGACTTTGCCTGATTTAATATATCCAGATAGACCTGTTCCCCTACCTGTTCTTCATCTAAAGGGCTGTCTGCATATGGCATGACAAATCCATTTCCTGCATATCCCTCCGGCAGTTTATAATCTGCCGGTACCAGATACTGCTCATAATTTTCTTCATTCTTGCTTTTTGGGCTTGCTGCATCCCACATCTGCAAAAACATCATGGTAAAGCTTTTTACCGCATCTCCCTTGACCATGATCGCTGTATCTTTCCAGTGTCCAAAACGTTCTTTCCGGTTAATATACTCATCTGCCAGGTTCACGCCTCCTGTAAAGGCTGTATGTCCATCGATCACTGTAACCTTTCTGTGATCCCTGTAATTCTGATGGGTGGAAAGCACCGGTTTGATCGGTGAAAACATCTGACACCGGATGCCCATTTTTTCCAGTTTCTGGGGATAATGATAAGGAAGGAGCATAAGGCAGCACATACCGTCATACATAACGCGCACTTCCACTCCCTCTGCTGCCTTCTGCTTTAAGACCTCCAGGATACTGTCCCACATATACCCCCGGTCAATGATAAAATATTCCATAAAGATAAAATGCTTTGCTGCTTTTATTTCTTCCATCAGCTGCTCAAACATATCTTCTCCCAGGGGGAAGAATTTCGCTGCCGAATTTTCATACACAGGGAAACCAGCAATGTGATTCATATAATCTACCAGACGGCTTCCACGTACACTGGCAGCCCGCAGCCTTTTCTGCACCTGGGGATCCTGGACAAGATAAGGCTTTGTCTTTTCAACGGATTGGTTTACCCGCCTTGCCAGCGCCCTGGTCTGGAACTGGACCTGTACAAACACATATAAGACAATGCCGAAAATAGGTATCAGCAGTACCGGTATGATCCATGCCATTTTAAAGCTGGAATCCATAGGCTTATTTAAAATAGCGATCACAACAGATGCGCTGACAAGCACATAACCAGCATATACAAAATGAATATAATTTCCCAGCCAGTGGAAAATACTGAAGAAAAAAGCGATCTGCAGCAGCAGACCCACTATCACAAAAGTGGTCCTTCCAAAAATGATCCTGAAAAGGCTTCTTGGCCTTGGCTGTGATTTCATGTATATCGCTCCTTATTTCTCTCTCAACATCTAACAACTTCTTCTATCATAACTTATTTAATCAATAATTATCCCACTTTTTTCCAGAAAATGCAATGTATATTGAAGATCATTGTCAAACGAAAAAAGATCCGGAGCCACATTCCGGCTCCGGACCTTTGTCACGTTCTTTTGTATTTTCCTTAATTATCCAGTTTCTGTACTTCCATATCTTTTGGAAGGATCAGGTTCATGATAATTGCCACTACGAATACCACTGCTACTACGTTTGCAGAGAATACAGACTGAACAACTGGTGAGAATCCAGCCCAGATACCGCTTTCACTGGTAGTAGTAAAACCAATACCAATAGATAATGCCATTGCAACGATGGTGATATTTCTCTGGGAGAATCCGCAATTTGCGATCATCTGCATGCCAGATGTTAAAATAGTACCAAACATCATGATAGTACATCCGCCCAGTACAGACTGAGGAAGGGATGCAAAGAAGTTACCAATTGGCGGGAACAGACCTGCCAGGATCATTGCTGCTGCACCTGTCATGATAGTAAAGCGATTTACGACCTTAGTCATTGCTACCAAACCTACGTTCTGTGAGAAAGAGGTAACTGGCGGGCAACCAAACAAACCCGAAATAAAGGAACCATATCCATCACATGCTAAAGAACCGGAAATCTCTTCTCCTGTGATATCACGTCCTAAACCGCCTGCTACCAGTGCAGAAGTATCACCAATGGTCTCAGCTGCAGATACCATAAAGATGATACATGCAGACATGATAGCTCCTGCATGGAATTCCGGTTTAATAGGCAGCAGATGCGGCAATGCGATGATGCCGCCGGACATGATCATACTCAAATCTACCTTTCCCATAAAGATCGCAACAACATAGCCGACGATCAGACCTGCTAATACAGAAAGCTGTTTTAAATATCCCTTAGCAAACATGTTCCAAAGCAGACAGGTTGCTAATGTGATCAGACCTAACAGCAGGTTTGACATAGAACCAAAATCTGTTGCATAACCGCCGCCAAAGGATCTGGCACCTACTGTAAACAGTGAGAAACCAATAGCAGTTACTACAGATGCGTAAAGGTCAAATCCTTCGCTCCACGCCAAATACAGCGCCGCTTATTTGCGGCG
>ENA-OWZO01000719-OWZO01000719.1-human-gut-metagenome-genome-assembly--contig:-NODE-719-length-12360-cov-8.872166_pt1 | contig 12360 bp, 13 predicted proteins | sample MGYA00249260_ERZ652115 | MGnify/ENA primary metagenome ERZ652115 (study PRJEB26925, sample SAMN05827127) | human gut metagenome | biome: ENVO:2100002; feature: ENVO:00000062; material: ENVO:00002003...
CCAGCGAACAGAAACATAATATTTCGTTTATACCGTTTTTCTTTTTCATTACATAAAATTATTGACTTGTGGGAGGACACTTATATCTGCCCTTTACACCCTAAGAAAGCACCACAAAATCTGCGACATTCACTACTCTTCATGATCTCCATAGCTTGTATCTTCATGCAGGTTCGGCATCATATCAATACCACGGTTTGAATCCGCCTCAACATCCTTTCCAAAGTGATAATCATTGCCAGGTAAAATTGCATTTAAGAGAATACCGGCAATTGCAGCAATTGCAAGGGAAGTTAAAGTAATATCAGTTCCAGCAACGGTAAAAGTAAGTCCGTTAGAAAATCCAAGAGCACTTACGAAAATAACACCGGCAATGATCAGGTTGCGTGATTTTGTGAAGTCTACGTGGTTTTCTACAACGTTACGGACACCGATCGCAGAGATCATACCGTAAAGCATAAAGCTGACACCTCCGATGATCGCAGAAGGCATAGAACCGATCACTTCTGCCATCTTTGGAATAAAGCTTAAAATAATTGCATATAAAGCAGCGATACGGATAACCTTCGGATCGTGTACCTTACTTAACTCAAGAACACCTGTGTTCTCGCCATAAGTAGTATTTGCAGGACCACCGACTAATGCGGAGAGGGAAGTTGCAAGACCGTCACCAATCAAAGTGCGGTGAAGTCCCGGATCTTCGATAAAGTTTTCTCCGACAGTTGCAGAGATGGCAGACATATCACCGATATGCTCCATCATGGAAGCAAGGGCGATCGGAGCCATAACCAAAATAGCGGAGATATTAAATTTACAGATAGAGAATTCAGGAACACCTACCCATGCAGCAGATGCGATATTTGTAAAATCAAGGATTGCGGAACCATCTGCATTTGTCATTCCAAGTGCATTGAAAATCAGTGCGGCAGCATAGGAAACAACAACACCCATCAGGATCGGGATGATCTTAAACATTCCTTTTCCCCAGATATTAAATACAATAATGGTAGCCAGTGCAATAAATGCAAGAAGCCAGTTTGTGGAAGCATTGTTTATGGCAGAGCCGGAAAGACTTAAACCGATACAGATAATGATCGGACCTGTTACAACAGGTGGAAGGAAACGCATAACTTTTTTTACACCTGCAAGACGGATGATAAGAGCAAGTATTAGATAAAGTAAACCTGCTACGACGATACCGCCACATGCGTAGGAAAGTTTGTCTGCGTTGGACATATCGGCAAAAACGCCGGTGTCAAGATTTGCGATAGTTGCAAATCCGCCTAAAAAGGCGAAGGATGAACCGAGAAATGCAGGAACCTTGAATTTGGAACACAGATGGAAAAATAATGTTCCCACACCTGCGCAGATCAAAGTAACCTGAACGTGAAGTACATCTTCACCAAAGTAGCTGTTTACTAAAATCGGTACGAGAATGGTTGCACCGAACATAGCGAACATGTGCTGTAATCCTAAGATTAACATTTTTGGGACGCCAAGAACGCTGGCGTCACGGATTGCTCCGTTGTTTTCGTTCATAAAAAACTTCCTCCTTAAAAGTAAAATGAAAATGATAAGGTTTTATGATTTACCTCAAATTAATTTATTATAGCATAGGAAAACGGGATGTTACAATAAAAAAATGCAATTGCTTTTACTTGAAGCGTGAGAAGGGAACGTGGTACAATGGGTATCAGCAGGATCCTGACGGGAAAACGTCAGAACATTGGATTGGCAGACTGCGGATAAGTCTGTAAAACAATTCAGGAAGAAAGGATTTACCATGGATATTATTTTGAAACTCTCTGAAGAACTTGGTATCAGAAAAAGTCAGGCAGAGGCAGCAGTGAAATTGATCGATGAGGGGAATACCATTCCTTTTATCGCAAGATACCGTAAGGAAGTGACCGGTTCTTTAAATGATGAGGTGCTCCGTAATCTATATGAGCGTCTTACCTATCTCCGCAATCTGGAAGAGCGTAAGGAGACGGTTTTAAACAGCATTGAGGAACAGGGAAAACTGACAGATGAATTAAAGGCGCAGATCCTTGCGGCTGAGACGATGGTTGCTGTGGAGGATTTATACCGCCCTTACAAACCAAAGCGCAGAACAAGGGCTACGATTGCAAAGGAGAGGGGACTCGAACCCCTTGCCAATGTGATCACTTTACAGATGTTAAACACACCGCTTGAGGCAGAGGCTGCCAAATTCATCAATCCGGAAAAAGAAGTCAATTCCGCAGAGGATGCGATTGCCGGAGCAAAAGATATTATCGCCGAGGCGGTTTCAGACGAGGCGGATTACCGTACGAGAATCCGTGACCTTACCAAGAAAAAAGGTCATGTGACTTCCACTGCAAAAGATCCGGAGGCGGAATCTGTTTACGAGATGTATTACGAGTTTGATGAGCCTGTAAATAAGCTGGCTGGACACCGTGTACTTGCGTTAAACCGCGGTGAGAATGAGAAGATCCTTAACGTGAAAGTGGAAGCACCGGAGGAAGATATTTTACGTTTCCTTGAGCGGAAAGTGATCACAAGAGACAATCCGAATACAACACCTGTATTAAAAGAAGTTGTGGCAGATGCCTACGACCGTCTCATTGCGCCTGCAATCGAGCGTGAGATCAGAAGCAGTCTCACTGAGATGGCAGAGGATGGTGCGATCCGTGTGTTTGGCAAGAACTTAGAGCAGTTATTGATGCAGCCGCCGATCGCAGGACAGGTTGTGCTTGGCTGGGATCCGGCATTCCGCACCGGATGTAAACTCGCAGTGGTCGATCCGACCGGAAAAGTGTTAGATACGACTGTCATTTACCCGACCGCACCACAGAACAAAGTGGAAGAGGCAAAGACGGTATTAAAAAAACTTATTTCCAAATATCATATCACATTGATATCACTTGGAAATGGAACTGCGTCAAGGGAATCTGAGCAGGTGATCGTCGATTTATTAAAAGAGATTCCGGTAAAAGTACAGTATATTATCGTCAATGAGGCGGGCGCATCTGTCTACTCAGCAAGTAAACTTGCGACAGAGGAATTTCCGAATTTTGACGTGGGACAGCGAAGTGCGGCTTCCATGGCAAGACGTTTGCAGGACCCTCTGGCAGAACTTGTAAAAATTGACCCGAAATCCATCGGTGTCGGTCAGTATCAGCATGATATGAACCAGAAAAAATTAAGTGAGGCGTTAAGCGGTGTGGTTGAGGACTGTGTGAATAAAGTCGGCGTGGATCTGAATACTGCTTCCGCTTCTCTGCTGGAGTACATTTCCGGCATCAGCAAAGTGATCGCAAAAAATATTGTAGCTTACCGCGAAGAAAACGGAAGATTTGGATCCAGAAACCAGCTTCTAAAAGTGGCAAAATTAGGACCAAAGGCCTACGAGCAGTGTGCCGGATTTATGCGTATCACAGATGGTAAAAATCCATTGGATGCTACCGGTGTGCATCCGGAGAGTTATGATGCCACAAAGAAGCTGCTGGATAAATTAGGATTTACCATGGAAGATGTCAAAAACCGGAATCTGGATGGTATTTCTAAAAAAATCTCCAATTATGACAAACTGGCAGAAGAACTTGGTATCGGAGCCATCACCTTACAGGATATTGTGAAGGAATTGGAAAAACCGGCGCGTGATCCGCGTGAGGATATGCCAAAACCTATCCTGCGCAGCGATGTCCTTGAGATGAAAGATTTAACACCGGGCATGGTTTTAAAAGGAACCGTAAGAAACGTTATTGATTTTGGTGCATTTGTCGATATCGGAGTACATCAGGATGGCCTGGTCCACATTTCACAGATGAGTGACAAATTCATCAAACATCCACTCGAAGTCGTCAGCGTCGGTGATATCGTGGAAGTGAAAGTCATGAGTGTCGATCTGAAAAAACAGCGTATCCAGCTTACGATGAAATTGTAATTGTTTAAAATGGAATTATAATTGTTTTAAAATTGATATTGACAAGTGACAGACATATGCATAGAATAGACATGTAAAACAAATAAGGAATTCTTCGGGGCAGGGTGATACGATAACGTAGATTCCCGACCGACGGTGATCTGGCGATCAATGAATGCCAGAAAGTCCGTGACCTGCGCAAGCAGCTGATCCGGTGTGAGTCCGGAACCGACAGTATAGTCTGGATGAGAGAAGAAAGCGTGTTTTTTAGCATGTAGAATTTAACAGGGAAACCTGTATAAGCCCCGGATATTCATATATCCGGGGTATTTTATTACACGTAATATTCACCTCGAATTCCAAGTTCAAACAGAAAAGGAGACGAGTGACAATGAGCACACAAACAGCAACCGTAAACAAAACAGAAAAGAGAGTCAATGTAAGATACCTTACCGTAACAGCAATGTTAACCGCAGTAGCGTATATTTTAATGTTTCTGGATTTTTCAGTGCCATTCATGCCAGCATTTATTAAAATGGATCTTTCAGAACTTCCGGCATTAATTGGTTCATTTGCAATGGGACCTTTATGTGGTGTCGTTGTATGTTTGATCAAAAACGTACTGCACTTATTCATCACAACGACAGGCGGCGTCGGCGAGTTATCAAACTTTATTTTAGGCGTAGCCTTTGTGCTTCCGGCAGGACTCATTTACAAACACAAAAAGAACCGCAAATCTGCACTGATCGGCTCTCTGGCCGGTGCGGCATTCATGGGAATCTTTAGTATTATTTCAAATTACTTTCTCGTATATCCGGTATATTACAACTTTATGCCGGAGGAAGTGATTTTGGCAGCTTATCAGGCAATTCTTCCATCTGTAAAAAATATTTTACAGTGTCTGATCTGCTTTAACATGCCATTTACCATTATCAAAGGAATGTTTTCCGTTGTGATCACGTTCCTTACTTACAAACATATCTCCCCGATTTTAAAAGGAAGCCAGAACCGCTAAGGGTGAAAAAAGCTGCTGGAATAGGCGGGCAAACAGTAACTAAAAAAATTTGGAAAAGACGTATTTTATATGCGTCTTTTCTTTTTTTGCAAAAAATGATATACTTTTTTTGTTAAAGAATAGGAGGCCAAATCCTCTCCTCGCTATAGAGCTCGGATTTTGCTTCGCAAAACAAGGAGGCTAAATCCTCTGCTCCTGCATGGGCAGTCGGATTTTGCTTCGCAAAACAAGGAGGCTTAGGATTATATGCAATTTGATATAAAGTTAAAATCTCAGGATATGTACCGATTTAATATGTATCAGACCTACACAGGATTTCATGGATGGTTTTCCATTATTGTATCCATTATTATTTTTATTGTGGCGGGCTTAACATATGGTGGACTAGACATTACCTATACGGTTTTGTATATTGCGTTTGGCATTATCTTCTTATTATATATGCCGGTTACGCTGTGGCTGCGTTCCAAAAGTGCACTTGCAGCATCAGAAGTGCTGCGTGGAACGTTACATTATCTTGTAGATGAAAAAGGATTTACTGTTTCTCAGGGGGAGGAGAGTGCAAACCTTCCATGGGATCAGATTTACAAAATGGTAGCGACAAAAAGCAATGTTTTGGTTTATAGCACAAGGATCAATGCGTATATCATTCCGAGAGAGCAGTTGGGGGAACAGTATAAGGAACTTGCAAAAATTGCAAATGAGAAGCTGCCAAAACATCGTGTAAAAATGCAGTAGGGGACATTTAACAGGAAGGATAGCGATATGAAAGAGACAATGATCGAGACATTTTCTCCCGAAGAGACACATGCCATCGGGAAAAAAATCGGGCAGCAGGCAAAACCGGGAGATGTATACACATTAATTGGAGATCTTGGTGTCGGAAAAACTGTATTTACGCAGGGAATTGCGGAGGGTCTTGGTATCAGGGAACCAATCTGCAGCCCGACATTTACCATCGTACAGGTTTACGAGGAAGGGCGTATGCCGTTCTATCATTTTGATGTTTACCGTATCGGGGATATTGAAGAGATGGATGAGATCGGATATGAGGACTATTTTTATGGAAATGGTCTGTGCATGATTGAGTGGGCAAATCTGATCGAAGAGATCCTGCCGGAGAAAAGACATGATATTTCTATTGAAAAGGACTTGGAAAAAGGCTTCGATTATCGTAAAATTACCATTCGAGAGTTAGATTAGCAGGAAAGGCAAAAAACGTTATGAAAATATTAGGGCTTGACAGTTCAGGACTCGTTGCAAGTGTTGCGATCGTAGAGGACAATGACTTAAAGGGCGAATATACCGTTAATTATAAGAAAACACACTCCCAGACACTTCTCCCGATGTTAGATGAAGTGGCAAAAATGATCGAATTGGACTTAAATTCCATCGATGCCATCGCAGTTTCCGGTGGACCGGGTTCTTTTACCGGACTTCGTATCGGTTCTGCCACAGCAAAGGGACTCGGACTGGCGCTTGGGAAACCGTTGATCCACATCCCTACAGTGGATGCTCTTGCATACAATCTCGCAGGTAACAGAGACATCATCTGTCCGCTGATGGATGCAAGAAGAAACCAGACGTACACAGGCTTGTACCGTTTTGACGGAAATCAGATGGAAATTATAAAACCGCAGTGTGCAGTGGGAATTGATGAGATTATCGCAGAAGTGAACAAACTCGGACAGGCAGTTGTCTTTTTAGGGGATGGCGTGGCAGTGTTCGAAACATATATCCATGAAAACTGCACGGTGCCATATACCTTTGCGCCAGCGCATGTGAACAAACAGCGTGCGGGAGCAGTGGCAGCACTTGGAGAGATCTATTATACAGAGGGAAAAACAGAGACAGCGGAGGAACACAAACCTGATTATTTAAGACTTTCCCAGGCAGAGAGAGAAAGACTTGAAGGGGAGCAGAAAAAATGATTCAGATTCGGGAAATGCAGGTGAGAGATACCGATGCAGTCGCAGAAATAGAACGGCAGATATTTTCACAGCCGTGGAGCAGACAGGGATTTTTAGATGCAGTCAACCTTGGTAATACGGTTTTTCTTGTAGCAGAGGAAAATAACCGCATCATTGGATATATTGGTATGTATCTGGCAATGGATGAGGGAGAAATTACCAATGTTGCAGTAGCACCGGTAGAGCGCTGCCATGGAGTTGGTGGTATGTTACTTACAGAATTATTAAAAATTGCAGAAAACAAAGGCGTCGCAAGAATTGTTCTGGAAGTACGTGCATCAAATGACAGTGCCATCAGGCTGTATGAACGCAATGGGTTTGTACAGTGTGGTATGCGCAAAGGATTTTATGAATTTCCAAAAGAGGATGCCTATGTAATGGTACACGGGCACTGAGAGATAGTATAGAGTTAGAAAAGGAGAAATCCATGTTAGACGTATGTCTTTTAGGAACAGCAGGCATGATGCCACTTCCACACAGATGGCTTACCGCAGCGCTGATGCGCTATAACGGCAGCAATCTGTTGATCGACTGTGGTGAGGGAACGCAGATCGCCATCAAGGAAAAAGGATGGACATTTAAACCGATTGACGTTATTTGTTTTACCCATTACCATGCAGATCATATCAGCGGACTTCCGGGGCTGCTTCTCACAATGGGAAATGCGGAACGGACAGAACCACTCACAATGATCGGACCAAAGGGACTTGAAAAAGTAGTAAGTGCGCTGCGCATGATCGCCCCGGAACTTCCTTTTGAGATCAGGTACATAGAATTGACCGGACCGGAAGAGGATATGGAGATCAACGGATATCATATTCATGCATTTAAAGTAAATCATAATATCAGCTGCTATGGATACACAGTCGAGATCAGACGTGCCGGACGATTCGATGTGGAACGAGCCAGAAACAATCAAATTCCACAGAAATTGTGGAATCCGTTACAAAAAGGCCAGACAGTCACAACGGAGGATGGAATTACTTTTACCCCGGACATGGTGCTTGGGGCACCGAGAAAAGGAATCAAGGTAACCTATTGTACGGACACAAGACCAACAGAAAACATTGTAAAATGTGCAAGGCATTCCGATCTTTTCATCTGTGAGGGTATGTATGCAGAAAAAGATAAAATAGCAAAAGCAAAACAATACAAGCATATGACATTTTATGAAGCCGCAGACATGGCCAAAAGAGCCGGGGTGGAAGAAATGTGGCTGACACATTTTTCACCATCTTTAGTTCATGCAGAAGATTATATGCCTGAGGTGAAAAAGATTTTTCCAAATGCTTATCTTGGAAAAGATGGGAAGAGTGTCGAATTACTTTTTGATGAAAATGAATAGGATTTTTGGATCCTGAAATGTTACATGTAGTTTGGATAAAAAGAAAGGCAGGGCGATTTTATGAAAAATACAAAATTTGTGATCATAATCGTGGTGTGCGTGTGTGTAATATTGGGCGGTTATTACTATCTCACCAATCGGAACAATGCAAAAGAAGAAGAGAATATTACATTGACAGAGATACAGGAACTGACGACGAAAAATCTGGATAAAAATTTTCCAGCTACTCCTCGTGAAGTTGTGAAGCTTTACAATCGTATTATCACCTGTTTTTATAATGATGAATATACGGATGATGAACTGTATGATCTTGGAGATCAGGCGAGAAAACTTTTTGATGATGAACTGCTGGAAAATAATCCAAGAGATGAATATTTTAAGGATTTAAAAGAAGATATTTCAGAGTATCATGATAAAAATAAGACCATTGCGTCTTCTGCTGTAGACAGCAGCAATGATGTGGAATACAAAGAAGTAGATGGGGATGACTGCGCCTATGTGAAAGCTTCCTATTTTATAAAAGAGGGAAGCGCATACAGCAGGACTTATCAAATGTATGTTTTGAGAAAGGATGCAGATGGAAACTGGAAGATTCTGGTGTTCTATCAGGTGAATGGTGACTCTTCAGATGATGAATAAAGAGATAAAAATACTTGCAATCGAAAGCTCCTGCGATGAGACCGCAGCAGCCGTAGTAGTAAATGGCCGTGATGTCAGAAGTAATGTAATTTCATCTCAGATCGCACTGCACACGTTATATGGTGGTGTTGTACCGGAGATTGCTTCACGTAAACATATTGAGAAAATCAATCAGGTAATTGAACAGGCATTGTCGGATGCATCTGTTACGCTGGATGATATTGATGCAATAGGAGTAACTTATGGACCTGGTCTGGTGGGAGCTCTCCTTGTTGGAGTGGCAGAGGCGAAGGCAATCAGCTATGCAAAAAACATTCCATTGGTAGGTGTACATCACATTGAGGGACATATCAGTGCAAACTACATTGAAAATAAGGAATTAGAGCCGCCGTTTTTATGTCTTGTTGTATCAGGTGGACACACACATCTTGTGAAAGTACTTGATTATGGAAAATACGAGATCCTTGGCAGAACGAGAGATGACGCAGCAGGAGAAGCTTTTGATAAAGTCGCACGTGCCATTGGACTGGGGTATCCGGGCGGACCGAAAATCGAGAAAGTGTCACATGAGGGAAATCCACATGCGATGGAATTTCCACGTGCTAAAATTGAAGATGGACCATACGATTTCAGTTTTAGCGGTCTGAAATCAGCGGTATTAAACTATATTAACGGATGTAATATGAAGGGAATTGAGGTTGTGCAGGCTGATGTTGCAGCTTCTTTCCAGAAAGCAGTAACAGATGTGCTGGTTGGAAATGCGATGAAAGCAATCGATGAGTTTAAAATGGACAAATTTGCGATCGCAGGAGGTGTGGCGTCCAATGGAACATTAAGGGAGGCTATGCGTGAAGCCTGTGAGAAAAAAGGTGTGAAGTTCTATCATCCGTCACCAATTTTCTGCACCGACAATGCAGCGATGATTGGCGTTGCAGCTTACTATGATTTCCTGGCAGGAAAAAGGGATGGATTAGATCTGAATGCAATTCCAAACTTAAAACTTGGAGAACGTTAGTAAATAATTGGCTATAGAATCGATAATGGAAGGAACAGGGATGGAAAAACAAAAATATGCTGCAATTGTTCTGGCAGCAGGCTCCGGAAAGAGAATGAATTCCCAAGTGCATAAACAGTATCTTATAATACAGGACAGACCAGTCCTGTATTACTCGTTAAAAGAGTTTCAAGATAGTGCAGTAGATGAAATTGTTCTTGTAGTTGGAAAGGGCGAAGAGGAATTTTGCAGAAGAGAAATTGTGGATAAATACGGAATTTCTAAGGTCAAGGCTATCGTTGAAGGTGGCAAAGAACGCTATCATTCTGTGTTTGAAGGGTTAAAACAGACAAGCGATGCGGATTATGTGCTGATCCATGATGGGGCAAGACCTTTTGTGAATCAGGACATCATCAGGCGCTGCATGTTGGAGGTGCCGGAATATCAGGCATGTGTTGTTGGCATGCCGGTGAAAGATACCATTAAGATTGCAGATGAAGGAGGCTATGCAAAGCAGACACCAGACCGGAAAAACGTCTGGATGATACAGACACCACAGACTTTTTCGTATGCACTTATTTACGAGGCATATGAGGAAATGCTAAAAACAGAGGATGCTGCGATCACGGACGATGCCATGGTGCTGGAACGTACCAAAGGAAAAAAGTCAAAGCTGATCGAGGGGAGTTACCGCAACATCAAAATTACAACACCGGAAGACCTGCTGATCGCCAATGTTTATTTACAACACCCGGAATGACAATACATTTGAGGGCAAAACAAAAAATATCAAAAAATGTAAAAAAAATGGTTGACAGAGAGGAATTCTGATGATAGAATAAATCTCGCACTGATTGAGGTGCGAAACACGGAGAGGTATCGAAGTGGTCATAACGAGGCGGTCTTGAAAACCGTTTGTCCGCAAGGGCACATGGGTTCGAATCCCATCCTCTCCGCTCATTAAAAATACAATTGAGTTTGAAATTTTTAAAGAGCGAATTAAATAACGTGTAATATATTCGGAGAAGTACCCAAGCTGGCCGAAGGGACACCCCTGGAAAGGGTGCAGGTCGTTAATAGCGGCGCGAGGGTTCAAATCCCTCCTTCTGCGTTGAAGGCAGATATCATACGGAGAATCCGGGTGGTATCTGTCTTTTTTTGTTTTCATAAGAAATTGTGTCCTATGAAACAAAAACGCTTCGCGAGGATCGCCATGGGTTGGAAGAGAATTTTGCCGCAGAAGCGACCCGCCGCAGGCAGAGAAGCCTGCGAGCGAATATCTTTTTTGTTGTTAGGAAGTGCGTCTTGGGAAAGAAGGGCTTGCAGAGAAGTGTTCTTTTTTGTTTGCGGAAAAGAATTTATAGAAGAAATTTTTGGAGATTTTTGCGGGAGCAACTGGAAAAAGGCTGTTGAGAGCTTTTTCTCGTGAGAATTAGCAGGAATGGAAAAGAAAGTGAGAAAAGAGAGCGGTAAAATACAGTTATCTTAGAAACGGAAGGGGAGGTTAATACGGGTGAGATAACGAACCGGATTTTTGATTATATCGATGAGCAATATTGAAGAAGAGCTGACGACGGCAAGAGTTGCTGGTGAGGCAGGATATTCTCCGTTTTATTTTTCGTGGATTTTTAAAAATGAAATGGGGATAACGCTGAAAGATTATGTTACACGGAGGAAACTGGTAAAGGCTTCGGAAAAAATTGTATCTGGATATAGAGTGATTGATGCAGCGCTTCAGTATGGGTGGGAAACACATGCTGGATTTATAAAAGCTTTTAAAAAGGAGTTTGGCTTCAGTCCATCTTTTTTTGAAGTTTGTGTTAAATGAAATTCGATATATAGGAGGGGGAAGATATGAATGACTCATGTGTTCTGGGAACCACAAAACAAGGAATGAGTAAGGAAGCGTTGTACAATGTTTTGGTTGAAAAAATGTGTGAAAATGAGATGCCTTATAATTTGTCAGAGCTGGAGCGTGTTTATTTGTGCGCGGACAGAGCTTATGCGGGAGTGAAACGGTATTCCGGCGAGGAATATGTAACGCATCCCATGAATGTGGCTATTCTGTTGACGGATATGGGAGTGGAATTAGATACGATATATGCAGGAATGTTTTGTGATGCAGCAAAAAAGGGGTAATGTCGTTGGAATAGCTGAAAGAACAGCTTCCAGAAGAGGTTGTGAAGGTTATTATAGAGCTGGAAGCTTTTGACTTCAAACAGGCAGAAGAAAACTCAGAGCAGATTGTTCTTATAAAACTTGCAGAACGCCTTCACAATATGCGTACGATGGAGTTTATGGAAAAGGCAGAATGGAAAAGACGGGCAAAGGAAACGATAAGGTTATTTTTACCTATGGCAAGAAGAATTGAAAATAAGAAATTGATAGATGAGTTGTATGATTTGAGTTTAAAATATTTGTGACGGAGGGAACGGGGGGGGCAGGGATGAACTGCCCTCTGGCTGTCTCTTATACACATCTGACGCTGCCGAC
>ENA-OWZO01000720-OWZO01000720.1-human-gut-metagenome-genome-assembly--contig:-NODE-720-length-12358-cov-8.250183_pt1 | contig 12358 bp, 9 predicted proteins | sample MGYA00249260_ERZ652115 | MGnify/ENA primary metagenome ERZ652115 (study PRJEB26925, sample SAMN05827127) | human gut metagenome | biome: ENVO:2100002; feature: ENVO:00000062; material: ENVO:00002003...
AAGAAGCATCGGAGATTCCTCCGATGTGAGAACTGGAAGAAAGACCCGCTTACAAGCAAGCTTGACACGGATTTTTCTTCCAGTTCTTACGCCGTCCGGAATAGTTACGGGCAGATTACGAAATAGAGGAGGAAGAAAAATGACCAGAAAAACTGTGCTGACTATCGCTGGATCAGATTCCAGCGGAGGAGCCGGAATTCAGGCTGATTTAAAGACTATGACGGCCCTGGGGCTTTATGGAATGAGCGTTATCACAGCATTAACAGCGCAGAATACCATGGGTGTGTCCGGTATTTTCGACGTGGATCCTGCATTTACAGCCAGTCAGATGGACTGTGTTTTTCAGGATATTTTTCCGGATGCAGTTAAAATCGGAATGGTTTCCCAGAAAAAAATGATAGGGGTAATTGGCGATAAACTGGAGGAATATCAGGCGAAAAATATTGTCCTGGATCCAGTCATGGTATCTACCAGTGGAAGTCGTCTTCTGGCGGAGGATGCCATGGATGCGCTGGCGGAAAGGCTGCTTCCTCTGGCAGCTGTTATGACACCGAATATTCCGGAGGCAGAAATTCTCTGGGGAAGAAGCATTGAAAATGAAAAGCAGATGGAGGAGGCAGCCCGGGACATTGGAGAGAAGTACGGCGGAGCAGTTCTTGTAAAGGGAGGACATCAGGTGGCAGAGGCCAACGATGTGCTTTATCAGAATGGAAGGCTTATCTGGTTCCGAGAAAAGCGTATTGACAGCATGAATACCCATGGAACAGGCTGTACCCTTTCCAGCGCGATTGCATGTGGGCTCGCCATGGGAAAAAGTGTTGAGGAGAGTGTCCGCGCAGCAAAAACATATTTGACAGGAGCTCTGGCATCCGGGCTGGATCTGGGAAAAGGAAACGGCCCCCTGGATCATTGCTTTATGGTGAATTCTGCGGTATACTCATAGACAGATTGGAAAAGCGGAATCCAGTGGAAAAAGAGCAGAAATGCGGAGCAAAACTCTAAATGCCTGACAGGATGGAATCCGCAGAAAGAAGAGGTCTTGATATGAGTGAAAAATATGTGGTAGACAGTCTGGGGGATAAGTGCCCTGTGCCGGTTGTAAAAGCGAAAAAGGCTTTGGACAAAGCCATGCCAGGAGACGTGATTGAGGTTCATGTAGACAATGATATTGCGGTTCAGAATCTGCGAAAGCTGGCATCTAATATGCAGTGCAGCTCTGTAGACAGACAGCTGGAGGCAAAGCATTTTGTAGTGGAAATTACAGCAGGAGAAGCAGGAGGCGGTCGTGAAACAACAGGGGCGCTGGCTGGAGATACTGGTGTTTCTCAGGCCGGCACTGCAGATCCGTTTCACGGAATCTTCTGTGGAATTGGAGGCAGTCCGGCAGAAAAATCTTATCTGGTGGCTGTCGCATCGGATACGATGGGAGAAGGGGATCCGGCACTGGGGAAGATTTTAATGAAGGGATTTCTGTATGCCCTCAGTCAGATGGATACCCTTCCTGAGACCATTCTTTTCTACAATGGAGGCGTAATGCTGACAACAGAAGGCTCGGAATCTCTGGAAGATTTAAAGGCAATGGAAGAACAGGGCGTAAAGATTTACTCCTGCGGAACCTGTCTTGATTTTTATGACAGAAAAGATCTTCTGAAGGTGGGCGAAGTAACGAATATGTACACCATTGTGGAGCTGATGGCAAAGGCAGAAAAGATTCTTAAGCCATAAGAAGAGGAGGGCAGACAGATGATTTCTATTTTATGTTTTGGAGATTCGAATACCTTTGGTTCCAACCCGGCAGGCGGACGTCACAGAAGAAATGTCCGATGGACCGGCGTTTTGCAAGAACTGTTGGGAGAACAATATTATGTGATAGAAGAAGGCATGGGAGGACGCACAACGGTTCACGACGATCCCTTTGAGCCAAACCGCTGTGGAAAAATGGCGCTTCCGATTGCCCTTCAAAGCCATATGCCGCTGGATTTGGTGATTGTAAGCCTGGGAACCAATGACTGTAAGCTGAACTTTCATCTGTCTCCGGAGTTGGTTGCCAAAGGGGCAGAGTGTCTCTGCCGCATGATCAAGGAATACGATTACCGGGGCGGGAAGGCGCCGAAAATTCTTCTGGTATCACCGATTTTAATTGGAGAAGATCTGGAAAATTGTCCCTTTGAGAGCTTTGATCAGACATCTGTGGAGCTGGCTTCTCAGCTGGCTCCCTGCTTTCGGGCAGTGGCAGAGCGCCAGGGCTGCCTGTATCTGGATGCGGCCTCCGTTGCCTCACCAGGCTCTGATCAGCTTCATATGGATGCGGCTTCTCACCGGGCTCTGGCTGAAAAACTGTGTGAGATGGTGCGGGCGGAATTTGAGTGAGGGAAAACCCTTGACATTTCCTCCTCCCGCCGCTATAATTTCCCGTAACAGCAGATCTATTTATATGCTATCAGGCGATGAAGGGAAGAAGTAGCAGTCTGAGACCCCACACAGAAAGCAGCCGGAAGATGAGAGGCGCGTGGAGGACAGCTTGTGAATACATCCTGGAGCTTCACACCGAACAGAGGCAGGACTTGCAGAGATTTTGCCAATCAGTAGGCTGTGACGGTCAGAGGCATCCGTTATTGTGCCGGAACATATCCGCGAGGAAGCGGTCAGCAGAGCTCATTTCAGAAGCTGCAGAGGCTGGCGGTTTTCTGATGGAGTGCTCCATGAGGCAGTCGGTGAAAACCGTCTGCGAATAAAGGTGGTAACACGGGGAACAGTGTCCTCGTCCTTTTGAAACAGCAAAGGGACGGGGGCTTTTTCAGTTCATAGGAAATTACGTCCTACTTGTTTCACCATTAAGAAGACCCTGATCCCGCAAGAACAATATAGATACGAAATGAAAGAGAGGAAACAAACATGAATTGTTATGACGAGCTGGTAGCCCGTGGTCTGATTGCCCAGGTTACAAATGAAGAAGAAATCAAAAAAATGGTAAATGAGGGAAAGGCAACCTTCTATATCGGCTTTGATCCGACAGCAGACAGCCTGCATGTTGGTCATTTCATGGCTCTTTGTCTGATGAAGCGTCTGCAGATGGCAGGAAATAAGCCGATCGCTCTGATTGGCGGCGGAACTGGAATGATTGGAGATCCTTCCGGACGTACCGATATGCGTCAGATGATGACTCCGGAAATGATTCAGCACAACTGCGACTGCTTTAAGGTACAGATGAGCAAATTTATTGATTTCAGTGATGACAAGGCTCTGATGGTAAACAATGCAGATTGGCTGCTGAAGCTGAATTATGTGGAGCTGCTTCGCGAGGTAGGCGCATGCTTTTCTGTAAATAACATGCTGAGGGCAGAGTGCTACAAGCAGCGTATGGAAAAGGGACTGAGCTTCTTAGAGTTTAACTACATGATCATGCAGAGCTATGACTTCTATATGCTGTTCCAGAAATATGGCTGTAATATGCAGTTCGGCGGTGACGATCAGTGGAGCAACATGCTGGGCGGTACAGAGCTGATTCGTCGCAAGCTGGGCAAGGATGCTCATGCGATGACCATTACCCTGCTTTTAAATTCCGAAGGCAAGAAGATGGGCAAGACTCAGTCCGGCGCTGTATGGCTGGATCCCAATAAGACAAGTCCTTTCGAGTTCTACCAGTACTGGAGAAATGTAGCAGATGCAGACGTTCTGAAATGCCTGCGGATGCTGACCTTCCTTCCGCTGGAGCAGATTGATGAAATGGATAAATGGGAAGGAAGCCAGTTAAACACTGCAAAAGAGATTCTGGCTTACGAGCTGACCAAGCTGGTACACAGTGAAGAAGAAGCTGAGAAAGCACAGTCAGCTGCCCGTGCTCTGTTCAGCGGTCAGGGAAGCCTGGAGAATATGCCGAGCTTTGCATTAAAGGATGAGGATTTCACAGACGGAGCCATCGATCTTCTGGCAGTTCTGCAGAAATCCGGTCTGGCAGCAAGCCGTTCTGAGGCAAGAAGAAATGTGGAGCAGGGCGGTGTTTCCGTAAACGGACAGCAGATTAAGGATATTAAGGCATCCTTTGGCAAGGATGATTTTGCCGGTGAGGGAATGGTTGTAAAACGCGGCAAAAAGAATTTTATGAAGGTGACAGTAGAGTAAAGAGCGTACTGTGACTGAAAACGGCGGCAGAGAACTGCTGCCGTTTTGTATGTCAGAAAACGATAAAACGGAGGTTTCATAGGGCAGACACTGGATGCCTCCTGTCCGCTGGAGGCGGGCAGTAAGATGCATGGTTGAACGGTTGCGATAAAACAGCAAAGAGGATAGGAATGGAACGATTTTCAGATAAGTACCAGGTACTGAAGCAGGTTTTTGGATATGACAGCTTCCGGCAGGGGCAGGAGGAGCTGATTGACAGCATATTAGAGGGAAGGGACACGCTGGGGATCATGCCTACAGGGGCGGGAAAATCCCTTGTTTACCAGGTTCCGGCACTGATGCTTGAAGGAATTACCCTGGTAATTTCTCCCCTGATTTCTCTGATGAAGGATCAGGTAGAGGGACTGAATCAGGCCGGGATTCATGCGGCTTATTTAAACAGCTCGCTCACAGCGCGGCAGTATTATAAGGCTTTGGAATTTGCCCGAATGGGGCGTTATCCGATCATTTATGTGGCGCCGGAACGGCTTTTGACGGATAGCTTTCTGGATTTTGCCCTTCATACAAAAATTTCTATGGTGGCAGTAGATGAGGCTCACTGCGTTTCTCAGTGGGGGCAGGATTTCAGGCCCAGCTATCTGAAGATTGTGGATTTTATAAACTGCCTTCCCAAAAGACCAGTGGTTGGAGCTTTTACGGCAACAGCTACAAAGGATGTACGGGACGATATGATTGATATTCTGCAGCTGCAGAAGCCAGTGGTGGTGACAACAGGGTTTAATCGGGAAAATCTTTATTTCGGTGTGGCGGCTCCGAAGGATCGGTATGGAGCTGTCCGCAATTATCTGGAAACCCATCCAGGAGACAGCGGCATTATTTACTGCCTTACAAGAAAGCAGGTAGAGGAGGTCTGTGAGCGCCTGAGAGCAGACGGATTTTCTGTGACCCGATACCATGCTGGACTTTCAGACGATGAGAGGAGACGCAATCAGGAGGACTTTCTCTATGATCGGGCGCAGATTCTTGTGGGAAGCAATGCCTTTGGCATGGGAATTGACAAATCCAATGTCCGTTTTGTACTCCATTACGGAATGCCGAAAAATCTGGAATCCTACTATCAGGAGGCCGGACGAGCAGGGCGGGATGGAGAGCCGGCAGAATGTATCTTGTATTACAGCGGGCAGGATGTGATTACCAACCAGTTTTTTATTGAAAACAATCAGGATAATCAGGAGCTGGATCCCATGACACGGATGCTGGTGCAGGAACGAGATCGGGAACGTCTGCGGAAGATGACTTTTTATTGTTATACCAGAGAGTGTCTGCGGGATTATATTCTGCGGTATTTTGGAGAATATGGCTCCAATTATTGCGGAAATTGTCAGAACTGCCTGACTCAGTTTGAAACAGTAGATGTGACGGCAGAGGCCCGGGCTTTAGCAGGATGTGTGTCTGCCTGCAGACAGCGCTATGGGATCAATGTAATTCTGGATACGGTTCACGGCGCAAATACGGCAAAAATCCGTCAGTACCATATGGAGGAGAATCCTTTTTACGGAAGTCTTTTCAAAGTGCCTATGCCACGCCTCAGGCAGATTATGAATCATCTGCTTTTGCAGGAATATCTGACAGTTACGAATGATTCCTATGCGATTGTGCAGCTGACGGAAAAGTCAGAGGTCCTGCTTTCCGGACAGGCCTCGAAGGAAACGATCATGATGAAGCTGGTCAGAGAGCAGGAAGGAACTGCCGGACAGGCGAAAGCGGCCGGAGAGCGGAAGAAAAAACGGAAAACGGCTGGAGCTGTGGTACTGACAGAGGAGGAGGAGCACCTGTTTGAGAACCTGCGGGGACTGCGGGCGGAGATTGCCAGAGAAGAAAAGGTTCCGCCGTATATTGTGTTTTCTGATAAGACTCTGGTATTTATGAGCAGAATAAAGCCGAAAAACAGGGAAGAAATGCTGCAGGTGACAGGAGTAGGCGAGTATAAGCTGGAACGGTATGGTCTGCGTTTTTTGGAAACGATCAGGAAAACCATATGTTGACAGGTCAGTGCCCCTGAGTATAATGAAAAGTAACGGTTCAGGACGGAAAGGCGAGGTAAAATGTTGAAAAAGAAACTGGCTGCAGCAGCTTTGGCAGCAGCTGTATTGAGCGGAGGATGTCAGGGAGAGCCCGCAGGAAGAAAAGTACCGACAGTAACGCTGACGCTGGCGAATAATCTGTCCTCAGGCAGCTGTACCAGCAGAGCAATCGACTGGTTTGCCGCTCAGGTGGAAAAGCGCAGTGACGGTCGAATCCAGATTGAGGTTTATCACGATGGCGTTTTGGGAGATTCTCCGTCCTGCCTGGAGCAGCTCCGGTATGGAGGGATTGATATGGTAAAGACAGATGAGCCGACCATGTCCAACTATGTGTCAGATTATTATGCCTTTGCCATGCCTTATATTTACCGGGATACGGAGCATTTCCGGCAGGTACACAGGGAAGCTGTGGGCATGGAGCTCCTTCGCGGAGAGGCCATGGCGGAGCAGCATATGTATGGCCTGACTTATTACGACGGCGGAGCCAGGGGATTTTACAGCAAAAAGCCCATTCACAGCCCTGAGGATATGGAGGGAATGCTGGTGAGGGTGCAGAATTCCCGTCTGATGATGGATATGGTAGAGGCCCTGGGCGCCAGCCCGGTTGCTCTGGATTACGGGGAGATTCCGGGAGAACTGCAGAAGGGCGGCGTTACTGCGGCGGAAAATTCCATTGTCAATTATGTGCAGGATGGATATGATGAAATAGCGCCGTATTTTGTGGAGGACAATCACACAAGGAATGCCGATGTTCTTGTGATGAGTACGGTGATTCGTTCAAAGTTAAGTCCTGAGGATCTGGAAATGATTGACCAGACAGCTCTGGAATCTTGGGAGTACCAGAAAAAGCTCTGGGATCAGGCGGAGAAAACAGCCAGAGAGGAGCTTAAGCTGCATCAGGCGGTTATTTATCAGCCGAACGAGGAAGAGATGGAGGCATTTCGACGGGCCTGTGAAGAAGTCTGGTCTGATTATGAGGGAGGCGCTTATCTGGACTTGATTGATCGGATTGTGGCAGAAGGGCGGATGCAGACTTCAGGAAGAGAGAAGGAAGAAGAAGGAGAAATTTATGGAAGAGAATAAGGAACAAACGACACAGCCTCACAAGCGCCGTGTCCGCTACAAGGGAACTCATCCGAAAAGGTTTGAAGAAAAATACAAGGAGCTGAACCCGGAAAAATACGGGGATACCATTGAGCATGTGATTCAGAAAGGCGGTACGCCGGCTGGAATGCATATTTCGATTATGGTAAAGGAAATTCTTGATTTTCTTCAGATACAGCCGGGACAAAAGGGGCTGGATGCGACTTTGGGGTATGGAGGACACACCAGAGCCATGCTGGAACAGTTAAAGGGGCAGGGCCATATGCATGGGCTGGATGTGGATCCAATAGAATCTGTGAAAACAAAGAAACGTCTGGCAGATCTGGGGTATGGAGAAGAGATTATGACAGTCCGCCAGATGAATTTTGCAGATATTGACAAGCTGGCTGAGGAAACAGGGCCTTTTGATTTTGTGCTGGCGGATTTGGGAGTATCCTCGATGCAGATTGACAATCCCGAGAGGGGATTTTCCTACAAGGCAGACGGGCCTCTTGATCTGCGTCTGAATCCTGAGGCTGGAATTTCGGCGGCAGAACGGCTGAAAACCATAGATCGGGAGGAACTGGCCGGGATGCTGATAGAAAACTCAGACGAGCCCTATGCAGAGGAAATTGCCAGAACTATTACAGGAGCCATCCGCCGGGGCGAAAAGGCAGAAACCACCCTTCAGGTTCGAGCTCTGATTGAAAAGGCTCTGAGCTTCCTTCCGGAAAAGGAGAGGAAGGAGGCAGTGAAAAAAGCATGTGCCAGAACTTTTCAGGCTCTTCGGATTGATGTAAATAGCGAGTTTGAGGTGCTGTATGCGTTTCTTGATAAGCTGCCTCATATTCTGGCTCCGGGGGGAAGGGCTGCGATTCTCACCTTCCATTCCGGAGAGGACAGAATGGTGAAAAAATCCTTCCGCCAGTATCAGAAAGCAGGGCTGTACAGTCAGGTTGCAGAGGAAGTAATCCGCCCGTCGGCCGAGGAATGTGTCCGCAACAGCAGAGCCCGCTCTACCAAGCTGCGGTGGGCGATTCGGGCAGAATATCAGGATGACTGAGTCTGGAAAGAGGGAAAGAAAGGCGGTTTGTAAAACATGGAAAAAGAGTTGAGTCCGGCAGGAAAGCTGGCGAAAAAAATCTGGCCGGTTGTTCTGGTTGTGGCGGGAAATGCCATGTATGCCCTGGCAGTGCGGCTGTTTTTGATGCCGGCCGGACTGGTAACGGGAGGAACCACGGGAATTGCCCTTGCAGTGAACCATTTCTTTGGCATTCCGGTATCCGGCTTTGTACTGGTATTTAATGTCATTATGTTGATAGCAGGATATCTGATTCTGGGCAGACAGTTTGCAGCAACTACGGTGATCAGTACCTTTGCTTATCCGGCTGCATTGGGAATGTTCCAGAAGCTGTTTGGCGATCTGGTGCTGACAGAGGATATTTTGCTATGCACAGTGTTTTCCGGACTTGGTATTGGAATCAGCCTGGGAATCGTTATTCGCGCAGGCGCTTCCACGGGAGGAATGGATATTCCCCCTTTGGCGCTGAACCATTTTTTCCGGATTCCAGTATCAGTCAGTATGTATGTGTTTGATTTTTGCATTCTTCTGGCCCAGGCTGTCTATAACCCGCCGGAGAAGGTTCTGTATGGAATTCTGCTGGTACTGACGTATACTCTTGTGCTGGATAAGGTTATGCTGATGGGAACAACAAGAACAGAGGTAAAGGTGGTAAGCGAGAAGGCGGAGGAGATTCGGGAGGCAATTCTGAAAAAGCTGGATCGGGGGGTGACCATGCTTTCGGCAGAAAGCGGATATCTGAGACAGGATACCCAGCTGCTGCTCAGTGTGATTTCTGATCGGGAGCTGCCCCGGGTAGAAAAGCTGATTCACAACATTGATCCGGAAAGCTTTATGGTAGTCAGCCGTGTCAGTGAAGTGCGCGGTCGGGGCTTTTCTATGAGTAAGCGCTATCGATAGAAAGAGACAGGGGCGAATGCTTCTTCTAAGGGAAAACGTGTATAAAATCACAGCTGCAGATAAAATGAGGCGTGGTTTTATACGCGTTTTTTTATTTTTATAGGAAATTACGTCCTGTAAAACAGGAATTGTCAGACCGTTCTGAAAGGGCAGATTTCCTCTGCATTCCAGGGACAAGCGGCATCGCCGGAAAATAAAACGCAATCTATGCAAAAAATTGCATAAAAGGACATGGGGAAGGCGTTTGAAACATGGATTTTGAGTAAAACTGTTAAAACATTAGTGAAAACAGATAAAAATATGGAGCTGTATTTGTTGTAAATGCAGAAAATAGAAAAAAACAGGAAAAAACTATTGCAATTTTTGTGCAACAGATCTATATTTAATGCAATAAAATACGCAAACAAAATGCAAATAAATGCAAACAACACCAAAACGAAAACAAGGGGGATTTCACAATGGAGAGTAACAGGGAAGGAAAGCATAGGAAAATTAATTTTGATTTTCTTCAGAAACTGGGCAAGGTATTAATGACAGTGATTGCGGTCATGCCGGCGGCGGGACTGATGATCAGTCTGGGCAAGCTTGTACAGATGGCCGGCGCAGATGCGTCATTTCTTTTGACTGTGGGAAGCACAATGGAGAATATCGGATGGGCTGTTATTAACAATCTGCATATTCTGTTTGCTGTAGCAATTGGCGGTTCCTGGGCAAAGGAGCGGGCCGGCGGAGCATTTGCAGCAGTGATTTCTTTTATTTTGATTAATCAGATTACAGGCTCTGTCTTTGGCGTAACAGCAGATATGTTAAATGATCCGGCGGCGGTGACGCATACGCTGTTCGGCCAGGAAATTCTGGTAAACGGATATTTTACTTCTGTTCTGGGGGCTCCGGCATTAAATATGGGCGTGTTTGTGGGAATTATTTCCGGATTTGCAGGAGGCGTCATTTATAATAAGTACTATAATTTCCGCAAGCTTCCGGATGCCCTGGCATTTTTTAATGGAAAGCGGTTTGTGCCTATGGTCTGTATTGCCTGGTCTGTAGTGATTTCTCTGGTGCTGGCAGTAGTCTGGCCGGCGGTTCAGTCTGGAATCAATGCATTTGGCGTGTGGATTGCCAGTTCCTCTTCGACCTCTCCGGTACTGGCGCCGTTTGTGTATGGAACTCTGGAACGTCTGCTTCTGCCCTTTGGGCTTCATCATATGCTGACGATTCCCATGAACTATACTTCTTTTGGAGGAACCTATACCATTGCTACAGGAATCAATGCAGGAACTCAGGTATTTGGACAGGATCCGCTCTGGCTGGCATGGGTAACAGATTTGATTAATTTTAAAGATGCAGGGGACATGGCAGCCTATACAAATCTTCTGACAACGGTAACACCTGCCCGGTTTAAAGTGGGACAGATGATTGGAGCTACGGGGCTTTTACTGGGGATTGCCCTGGCTATGTATCGGAGAGTAGAGCCGGATAAACGGCAGAATTACCGTTCCATGTTTGTATCTACAGTGCTGGCTGTATTTTTAACTGGTGTAACAGAGCCGCTGGAATTTATGTTTATGTTCTGCGCGCTGCCGCTGTATATCGTTTATGCGGTTCTGCAGGGCTGTGCCTTCGCAATGGCGGGAATTGTGGATCTGAGGCTTCACTCCTTTGGAAATCTGGAATTTATCACAAGAATTCCCATGTCTTTAAAGGCTGGTCTTGCAGGTGATTTGATTCACTTTGTTATTTGTGTCATCGTATTTTTTGCAGTCGGGTATTTTGTAGCTTATGTGATGATTGGAAAATTCCGTTTTGCCACTCCGGGACGTCTGGGAAATTACACAGATGAAAATGGAGAGGAGGACGCAGGACAGAGTTCTTTTGCAGATGCGGCACAAAAGGAGGCATCAAATGCTGAGGATGGAAGCAAAAAGAGTCAGAGTCAGGCAGAACGGATCATTGGGCTCTTAGGAGGCCGTGAGAATATTGTTTTAGTTGACGCCTGTATGACAAGGCTTCGAGTAACTGTAAAGGATTTGTCCAGAGTGGCGGAGCTTCCGGCATGGAAGGCAGAGGGGGCCCTGGGATTGATTCGGAAGGACAACGGAATTCAGGCAGTTTACGGACCCAAGGCAGATGTGTTAAAATCGGATATTAATGATATTTTGTAAAGAAAGGTCTGAAATTATGAAGCTGATGACCATGAATGTCCATAGTCTTGTAGAAAAGGATTATGAGAGGAAGCTTGTGGAATTTGCAGATGTGGCAGCCAGGGAAAAGCCGGATATTCTGGCACTTCAGGAGGTTAGCCAGCTCATGTCAGAGGCTGTGTGGCCGGATGAAGAGCTGGAGGGCTTTGTCCGGTGCCGGGAGGTATCTATGCCGGTGCGGCGAGGTAATTATGCAGCCAAACTTGCCGGTCTTTTAAAAGAGCGGGGCTTTGGCTGCTCCTGGACCTGGATAGGGGCAAAGGTTGGATACGGATTCTATGATGAAGGTTTGGCGCTTTTTAGCAGGACGCCTATTGCAGAAACCGATCAGTTTTTTATCAGCCGCAGCCAGGATTATCAGAACTGGAAAACAAGAAAGGTTCTGGGAATCCGGACAGAAGCCATGAAGCATACCTGGTTTTACACCGTACATATGGGCTGGTGGGATGACAGAGAGGAATCTTTTTTGAACCAGTGGACATTGCTGAATGAAACCCTGGAGAAAACGGGGAAAAAGAAGCATACGGTCTGGCTGATGGGGGATTTTAACAGCCCTGCAGAGGTTCGCGGTCAGGGATATGACCTGGTGTGCTGCAGCGGATGGAAGGACAGCTATGCCAGGGCAGCAAAAAAGGACGAAGGAATCACGGCTTGTCTGGAGATTGACGGGTGGAGGGAAAGAAAGCCTTCCGACGCTGAAAAAAAGGAAACAGGGATGCGCCTGGATTATCTGTTCTGCAGCCGCCCTGTTCAAGTGGCGGAAAGTCGGGTAATCTGCAGCGGAAAGGGAGAACCGGTGGTTTCCGATCATTATGGAGTAATCATTGAGACAGAGAACTGTCTCTTATACACATCTCCGAGCCCACGAGACGGAGCTACATCTCGTA
>ENA-OWZO01000734-OWZO01000734.1-human-gut-metagenome-genome-assembly--contig:-NODE-734-length-12056-cov-5.586284_pt1 | contig 12056 bp, 25 predicted proteins | sample MGYA00249260_ERZ652115 | MGnify/ENA primary metagenome ERZ652115 (study PRJEB26925, sample SAMN05827127) | human gut metagenome | biome: ENVO:2100002; feature: ENVO:00000062; material: ENVO:00002003...
GGAGATGTGTATAAGAGACAGTAATATTTCAAACCCATTAATTCCTCAGGAGTAGTATTTAATGCCTTAGCGAAAGCAAATATTTTAGATTGAGATAAATCTACTTTACCGCTTTCAATCTTTGCAATACTGGTTCTATCTTTATATCCAACTCTTTTCGCTAATTCATCTTGCGACATTTTCAGGTTTTCTCTTAATGTTTTTATATTGTCGTATAGTGTCATGTCAAATCACCTCTTAACGCTATTATCTATTATGATTTTAAATGTAATGTGAAATAAAATCAACTTTTATAATAAAAAGTGTTGACATACATTCACCACGATGTTATATTATGAGTGTGAAAGAAATTCACACAATAAAAAATGAAAAGGGGGTGTAGAATGAACATCTTAAAACAAATGATTGATGACAAGGGATATAAGTTATCTCATGTAGCAAGTGAGTTAAACCTTACTAGAGAGGGTTTATATAAGAAGTTGCGAGGTGATACAGAATTTAAAGCATCTGAAATTGCAAAGCTAGTTGAATTGTTAAAGTTATCTAGCAAAGAAACTAGAGAAATTTTTTTTAAATAAGATAGTGAATTAAATTCACATAAGGGGATGAGATATGGAGAGCCTTGTATATACAGTAGAGCAAGTAGCCGAACTGTTACAAATCTCAACAACATCTGTATACAACCTAAGAAATGATGGAAAGCTAACACAGTTACCGATAAGCGGTGTGAAATTTAGCAAAAGAGAGGTTGAAGCATTAGCTGGTGTTGAAGATGAATATAACGCAATCGGTTATAGGAAACTACAAAGCGAGGTGGAAAGCCTAAGACAAGAAAATAAAAAGTTAAAGAGTGAAATAAAAAAAATCACCAGCCAAATGCTAGTGATTGTAGGAGAAGATTTGAATGATTAAGTTGTGTTATGGAATGAAAATCATATCAGCGGTATTAGTGGTAGGCGGTATGGGTAGCTTAGAACTAGATAACATCGATATGTGGACATTCATTTGTCAAAGCCTATTAGGTGTAACGATGTGGCTACTAAGCAGTAAATGGGAAGAAGAAATAGCTTTTTATGAAAATAAAAAAGTCCGCTAGTGAAAAGTGTAGAAGAAGTTTAGCGGACTTTGTGTAGAGATATTGGAAAATACTCTACTTGTATTTTAACACAAGGAGAATTTGAATGCCAAGTTTATATGAACTAAATAAAGATTATAAAGAGTTGCAAGCGATGTTAGAGGTGGCTGAAACCGAAGAGGATATGCAAGCCATCCAAGATACTTTGGATATGTTAGATTGCAGTATCGATGAAAAAATCGAAAATACTGCAATGTTTATCCGTAACATCAAAGGCGATATTCAAGCGTTTAAGGATGAGTCAAAACGGCTAAGTGCTAAAGCTAAGACTTTAGAAAACATGACAGAACGATTGAAAAATAACATTGATCATGTCATGAAAGAAAACCAACTAACAGAAAAGAAAGTTGGACAATTCAAATGCTACTACAAAGAAAGCGAAACAGTAGAGATTGATAACTTGGATGCACTACCTGATGAGTTTAGAAAAGTAACCATCGCAGCAGACAAAGTAGCAATCAAAAAAGCTATCAAGAACGAACAAGAAGTAGCTGGTGCAAGAATTGAAAAACACATGAACTTACAGATTGGTTAGGTGCGAATAATGAAAAGATACGAGAGATTAATAAGCATTAGAAAAGTATATGGCATAAATCAAGATGTGATGGCTGACATTATAAAAAAGAGTAAGGTTTCATACTGCCACAAAGAAATAGGTAAAAAGCCGTTTACTATAGATGAATGCTTTTTGATAACTGATGCGTTATCAAATTATGCAAAAAAACCTTTGACAGTTGATGAAATCTTTAAACGATATTGAGTAGGTGAAACATGGAGAACATAGAAAAAATAACTGATAGCCAAGTAGTTTTAAATCAAAGGGTTGGCGATATTCAACATAAGTTGAAAGCACCTAAAGGGCAATACAATTCCTTTGGTAAATACAACTACCGCAGTTGTGAGGATATTTTAGAGGGTGTTAAACCGTTGTTAAAAGAACACAACTTAGCACTTCTCATTGATGATGAAATTGTACAAATTGGTGAACGATACTATGTAAAAGCTACCGCAAAAATTACGGATGGCAGAGAGTGTGTAAGTGCGACTGCATACGCAAGAGAACCTGATACAAAAAAAGGTATGGATGAAAGCCAAATTACAGGTGCTACATCATCTTACGCTAGAAAGTACGCACTCAATGCGTTGTTGTGTATCGATGATACAAAAGATGCTGACACAATGGATAATAGCAAAAAGCCAGTACAACAAACACAAGAAACTGTGTACAACTGGCAAACTCTAAAAGCTAGAGCCACACAAGGTGGTATTAGCGAAGATGAGTTAAAACACTACCTAAAAGAAACGCTAAAGGTTAATGAGTCAAAAGATATGACACAAGAACACTATCAACAAGCGTTTAATTGGGTGAATGCCCAAAGGTACGCTAAACGATGAAATTAAGTGCTAAAGGAATTGAATTACTACGAAGTCCTATGGGTGTAATGCTGGTAATACCAGCACCGCACGATAACGATTTATCAAAAATAAAGCCTGATAAAGAATACGATGTTGAGATAAAGGAAAAGCGTAAACAACGTAGTTTAACTGCAAATAATTATATGTGGCTTTTATGCCAAAAGATTGCAGAGGTTTTAAGTAAACATTCCTACACATCTAAAGATGATGTGTATAGAAAGGCAATACTTGATTGTGGAGCATTTACATATGTTCCTATTCGTGAAGATGCGGTTGATAGATATATTCAAGTATGGCAATCAGGCGGAACTGGTTGGATAGCAGAGGATGTAGGAAAATGTCAAAACATTGATGGCTTTCATAACGTGAAATGTTATCACGGATCATCAGTATACACAGTTGCAGAAATGCAAAGACTTATTGACTGCTTAGTTGATGAGTGCAATCAGCTTGGAATAAAACTTGATGATAGCGATTATATCCAATCATTGGTTAAGGGGTGGGAGAGTGAACAACAGAAAGAAAAGGGATAACAAATTATATTCAGTAACACGAAAACAAGCCTATGAACGTGATAACGGACAATGCGTTATATGTGGCTACAGGGCGGAACAATGCCACCACATAGTGTTTCGTTCACAAGGCGGTTTAAGTGAATTGAGAAATCTAGCTTGCTTGTGTATGCAATGCCACAATCAAGCACATGGAGTGTTCGCAAAAGAGATACGCAAACACTTGTTAGAGGAAGTAGAAAAGAGGACAGATGAGTATGAACGAATTAGTAATGATTAGTGCATATGTTGAAAATCGTATTGAGTTTTACAAAGCAGACCAAGGTGAACAAACATTCAATAACAGAATAATTGAAGAACTAAGTGCAATCTATGCGATGGTTAATAGTGTATTAGTTGTAGAAAACGAGAAAGAAGAAATCGCAAAAGCACTTACTAGAATTGCCATGCTAGGTAAACCTTTGACAGAAGAAGAATTTATCGAAAGTCTAAACAAGGACTAGCCTATGAGCGAACCTAAACGATACTTTTGGTTGAAGTTACATAAAGATTTCTTCCAAAGAAAAGAAATTAAACGATTAAGAAAGATTGCAGGTGGTGATACCTATACAATTATCTATCTCAAAATGTTACTACGTTCAATCATGAGTGATGGAAAACTTTACTATGACGGACTTGAAGATGATTTTGCATCAGAACTAGCATTAGATCTTGATGAAAAAGAAGAGAATGTACAAATAACAATACAGTACCTACTCAAAAGTGGATTACTAGAAATGTGTTCTGACGAAGAATACTATCTACCAGATACAAAAGATAGTACAGGATGCGAAACCGCAGTAGCTAGCAGGGTTCGTAAGCATAGAGAAAAACAAAAAGCGTTACAATGTAACACCGATGTAACACAGGTGAAACATTTGTGTAACGGAGAGATAGAGAAAGAGTTAGAGATAGAGAAAGAGTTAGAGATAGAGATAGATAGTAGTGCAAAAAGCACTACAACAAAACGCAAGCGTTTTGAAAAGCCGACTCTATCTGAAATCGAACAATACTGCATTGAAAGAAACAACAATATAAACGCTGCACAATTTTATGACTATTACGAAAGTAATGGTTGGAAAGTAGGAAAGAACTCCATGAAAGATTGGAAAGCAGCGGTTAGGACTTGGGAACGTACCGAATACAGAAAACCTAATTCTAAAAAGAATAGCAAGGAAGATGCAATCAACGTAGTTAATAACTTGATGAATAAGTTAGGGGGTGTAGATACTGAACAACCAACAACAGACTTTGAAGGCACTATCGATGTTACAGATAGCGTGGTCTACTGATATGTCAGAGCAACGAATGATGTTGTATGTAACAAAGTTATCTAACGTAAACCCAGTTACCCTTGAACAAGCTATAAGTAATCTGATTGATAGATGTAAATTCTTACCAACGATTGCAGAAATTAGAGAGGAATGTTCCGCATTAAGTGCCTTTGTAAATGCACATGAGGAACTTCCTACTGCACAAGATGCATGGGAAAGGGTGTATCAAGTGGCTAGATCATATGGTTACGAAAAAGGTTTAGATAAATTAGAGGGTTTGACAAAACAATGTGCCAAAGCAATTTGGAAATCGTTTGACCCTCAAAACGGCGATAACTTCAACGAAACATCATGTAGAGCGCAGTTTGTTAAAAACTACGAAACACAAGAAATAAGAGAACGTGAGCGGTTGAGATTGTCTAATTCGATTAAAGACAATCACGTGTTATTAAAAGCAAGGGAGAAAGCAGAACGTGAACGTGCATTGATTGGTGCTGGTCAAAAGCAAATAGAAATGACTGCTACAGGTAACTTGGTAGAAGTAGCCAAAGAACCAGTAGATGTAGTTAAAGTAATTGAACAAAGTAACTTGTCAGATAGTGGCAAGGAACTTCTGAAACAGGCAATAGGGGGTTAAACGTGAGGGAAAGAGTAAAAGAGTTTGATGTAAGCGTGAATGTATCGTTCAATGTTAGCTTTCAAGTGCTAGCTAACAATGAGGCACAAGCAAGAACCAAGATTGAAAACTTGCTAGAAATCATGAGGAATGAGGCAACAGTCGATTGCCACATTCATCCTAGTTACGATGTATATGTAGATGATTGTGAGGCGGAACTAAACCAGCTTAGTTATTGGTAAGGGGGATAAATGCTAAGTAAAAAACGAAAGATGGTAATCACTATTGAGATACCTCTTAATGTAGAAACGCAAGAAGAGGCAACGCAACAGATGCAGATGATTGCAAAGGCTGATGCAAGAACCTTTGCAAATTTAGAAGAGATGATGCGTATCTATAGAGGTAAGATGTGCATCGAACAAAAGATTTAAGGAGAAATGAATGAATATAGTACAAATTTTAGGTAATTTAGCACGTGATCCAGAAGTCCGCTACACACAAAGCGGAAAAGCAGTAGCCACATTTACAGTAGCAGCAACAAATACTTTCACATCAAGCGATGGTGAAACAAAAGAACAAACTGCTTTCATTAATTGCGTAGCATGGGGAAAGCTAGGCGAAAGCATTGGGAATTTGAGAAAAGGCAATAGAGCGTTTGTAGAGGGTCGCTTACAAACACGTTCCTATGAAACACAAGATGGGCAGAAACGCTACGTAACAGAGGTAGTAGCAAACTTTGTAGGTACATCACTAACAAATGATGAAACTGCATCTAGTAACTTTGATAGTTTTGAACAACAGCAAGATGAAAATGTTCCGTTCTAAGAGGTGAATAACATGGATGAATACAAAATTACTGGATATGTAAAGATTGGTTTTTCAAAAGTTGTGAAATGTGAAAGTTATGTTGATGCGATGGAAAAAGCCGAAGAGATTTCACGTAACGAAGATATTGATTTTAGTGAACTAAATGATTGGTATGACGAAGTGGAAGTTGAAGAAATAGAAGAATTGTAGGAGTGAGTATCAATGCTAGTTAAAGATGAAACAAAATATTGTTGGTGTGAAGATGAAGTAGCTGGTGAACCGAAAAATAGCATTGAAGAGGCTATCGAAGATTATGTCAACAATGAATATGACTACGGTGATTTTGATGCTTTAAGTCGAGAGGAATTATTACAAACAACGATAGAAATAGGTCATCCATATCGATATGTACCTGTGGTAGATGGTGAACGTGTGATTTGGAATGTGTGTGATTATGATTTAGATGATGAAATTGCAGAATATTCAGATGATTACATGAAAGATGTTAAGAACGAACACATGGACGAACTAAGTGAAGAACTAACAAAAGTATTCCAAGCATGGGAAAAACGTCATGGGTACGAAAACAAATCATATGTTGTACAAGAAACTAAAACATACCTCATTAGAGATTACATCAAGGAGGGAGTATTAACATTGAACGCACCATGTAAGGGATGCGAATACAGAGAGGTAGCTTGCCACGTAAAGTGTCCAGCGTATCGAATGTTTAAGCGTAAAAGGGAAGAAACATTAAAGTGCGAATATGTAAAGAATGATATTACATCTTATGTTGAAAGTAATTTCAACAGAATTAGGCGGAAAATTGGCAAACCTAACTATAGATGTACTGTGAATGATTAGAGGTGAATAGGAAAGAGGATGCATATATGGGGGTTATTTGATGATGGCGATGGCTGTTATCGTAAAGGTGTAGATGAATATAACGTGAATATGGGGGGGGCAACACACGATCACATCAATAGGCATTGGTGATGCGTGTATCAACCAAGACCTTGCAATTAATACGCTACACAAACCGAACGCACTATGGGAACAGTTGGACAAGCTAGATAGACCTGATGTAATTCTAGCTAGTCCACCTTGCGAAAGCTGGAGTGTGGCAAGTGCTATGAAAGGTGGTAATGCGTGTTGGAAACAAGAAAAGGATATGACTATAAACTTGTTTGGTGAATACGAGCAAGGAAGTAAATTCACAATCAGAAATCAAGCTGATTATGAAAACTACCAATTCAAGTATGATAAGTCATTTCTAACACGCATCAATGGTGAGATGTGCATATACAACACGTTGAAAATCATTGAGCGGTATCAACCTAAAGTATTCGTGATTGAAAACCCAGCATATGGGCGAATATGGGAATACATCAAAAATGTAATAGGGTTCGACGTTCCTTATGAGAATTTAACCTATTACAACAACTATGATTACCCAGTTAAGAAACCAACAAAGTTTGGTAGCAATATCGATTTGAAGTTATTGAAAAATGATATAAAGAACACCATTAAATTCAATAAGTTAAATACTACTGGTGTTAATCGATACAACACAAGGTCGCATATTCCATTGGAGCTGGTGAAAGACATTTTGAAGAGATGTGAACAATATGTAGAGGGGTGATGATCATTGCCGATAAACAGTAAACAAAAAGGTGCTAGAGGTGAACGAATGTGGCGAGATGTGTGTCGGTCGCATGGGTTTGATAAAGTCCGTAGAACTGCACAGTATTGTGGTAATACAGGTGATGCATCTGACTGTGTTGGACTGCCTAACGTACATCAAGAAGTCAAATTCGTTGAAAATCTGAATGTACGTAAGGCATACGAGCAAGCTGAACACGATGCAATAGCTGCAGATAATGGCGATATGCCTATAGTAGCTTGGAAAAAGAGTAATAAGCCTTGGTTAGTGGTGTTGAGTGCGGATGATTTCTTCCGCATCTATAAGGAAAGTGAATGGAGTGAGGAACATGGCAGTTAATATGAGTGAGTTTGTTCCTGATAATAACTTAAATTGGCTTGCGTTGGCAGCTTGTGTTTACGGAAATATAAGTGCTGGCAGAGCGTTATGTTGTTTGGGTTTGAAATGTACAAAACCACAGAAAACATATACACGTGCAAGTGAGTTGGATGGAAATTCATTATTAAAAATGCATCAAGCTGGAATGTCATTAAGGGCAATGAGTTATCAAGTTGGTGCTGATTATAAAACAGTCAAACGTGCATTGATGATGTTAGGGGTGGAATTTTGAGAGAACAAATGAAAGTAAAGTTAGTTAGTGAATATGCACAACTACCAACAAGAGGTAGTGAAGATGCAGCTGGGTTAGATTTGTATTGTCCGTTTCATATCAAAGTGCCTGCTGATAGTCAAAAGAAAATACCCTTAGGAATAGCGGTTGAAATTCCAAAAGGTCATATGGGGTTATTAGTACCAAGAAGTAGCATGAGTAAAACACCATTAAGGTGTGCCAATAGTGTAGGCATTATTGATGCTGACTATAGAGGTGAATTGAGTATTGCATATGAAAATGTATCTTGTAATGACTACACAATATTTAGAGGTGATCGCATCGCACAATTAATCATCGTACCAGTAGCAATGGTTGATGTAGTAGAAGTGGATGAACTAACCGAAACAGAACGTGGTGCTGGTGGTTATGGTAGCACAGGTAAATAAGTTATCTAAATTAATTAACATAAAAGGAGAAATTAACATGAACAACAAATTAGTATTAGCAACAATGGTTATGGCAGCAGTTACAGGTAGCACATTTGCAAATGGTATTGTGGTAGGTCAAGTAGAACCCAACACTACTGCACCTGTGGTTAGTGGTTACAACTCCGCAGCATTAGGTGTGAACACAGTAGTTACAGGAACTAGCACAATCGTTTTAGGTAGAGATAATAAAGTTAGCGGTAATGATACAACAGTTATCGGTAGTAATAACGGCACAGTAAGTGCAAACCAAACAACAATTATCGGTTATAACAACAAAACCAATAGCGACCAAGAACAAGTGGTAATCGGTGCTAACTCCGAAACCGCAGGTCAGGGCGCAACAGTGGTAGGCACTCATGGTAAAGCGACTGCATGGGATGCATACGCTATTGGTAATAATACAGTAGCAGATAAAAGTAATAGTGTAGCGTTGGGTACTAATTCCGTAACAGATAACCCAGTACCTACACAACAAGTAGTATTAAATGGGGTTACTCACGTTTTCGCTGGAGAAAACCCTCAATCTGTTGTGAGCGTTGGTTCTAATGGTCGAGCAGGGTTTGGTGGTGTGAAATATTACAACCGCCAAATTACAAATGTTGCAGCAGGACAAGTTGATGCAGCATCTACAGATGCAGTCAATGGCAGTCAGTTATACGCTGCATATGATGAAATCGCATCTATGGGTGCTAAATTAGTAAAACACGATAAAGATATTAAGTGCTTGAATATTCGTGTAGACCGCAATGTAAACAACATCAAAAATTTAACCGCTAAGGTTGATAACAATTACACAACGATTACTAACTCTATCAACGAAACAAACGAGCGTGTAGGTGCAAATTCTAAAGCCATTCAAGATAATACAGATGCTATCAAAGTAAATGCTGGCAATATCAAAGCAAATACAGATGCTATTAATCGTCATGAAACAGTAATCAATAATCACACAACGATCATTAACAATCACGAACAACAATTACAATCTCATGAACAAACTTTAGTAGACCATGCAAACGTGTTGGAAAACCATGAAAACCGAATTGAAAGTTTAGAACGAGGAATGACACGAAATGTAGAACGTGAAATTAGTAAAGCTGGTGCAGCGAATGCAGCGTTATCCGCACTTCATTATCTTGGATACAACAAAGACGATAAAATGACATTCTCTGTTGGTTATGGTCATTACAAAGGACATAGTGCAGTAGCGTTGGGTGGTTTCTACGCACCAAACGAACACGTTATGTTTAGTGTAGGTGGTACATTAGGTTCTGAAAAAATGGTAAATGCTAGTGTGAACTTCCGATTGGGCAAAGGTTCTGAATACGAATTAAACCACAAAGGCAAAATCAAAGAATTTGAAACATTGGTTACTAAGTTAGTAGCGGAAGTTGAAGAGTTGAAAGCGAATAAATAATGTGCAGTCCTAGAAGAATTAATGTGCCACAACAAAAAGGCTATATCCTGTGGATACTAGAGGCAGAACGGCAACGAAAAGAAAAAGAGTTAAAACTACTTACGTATTTTGCCGTAGGTGTTGCGATAATACCTTTAGTTTTCATAGTAGGTGCGTTACTGTATGTTTTGATTAAGTAAAGGATATGGGCGGTGAAATATCCGCCCTATCATAAGAGGTGAGTATGAGTACTTTTTACAGAAAAACTAGGCAGTATATACTTTCCGCTTATAGCCTTGAAAGTTTAAACGAAATTAGGCGCAAAGTGGATAATGCTTATAGTGTAGGAAAACTCACAGATAAAGAGTATGGCAAGCTAATAAAACTTATGGACTATATAGTTGAAAAAGGTATTAAGTGCATAATGGTAGGGTTATAAGGTGGAAGAATGGATGAATTACTGTGTTGGAAATTAGTTGTTGTAGCACTTGCGATAAACAATCTTGTTATGTGTGCTATAACGGATGATGAAAACATAACACCATTAGCTTGTGGAGCTAATTTATTAATTTCCTTTTTGTTGCTGGCTGGGTGGCTTTAATGGAAAGTTATAGTGGTTACGTTGAACACTCCGATTTTTACATCGCACCTCAAAGCTATCAAGATGCATTTGGTTTCTTGTGCCAGCTTGCGGTAGAGAGTGAAGAAGATGTGTTCTATATCGGTAAGGTAAGTGAAAGCATAGATGATTTTGAACTATATGATGTAGCTAAGTTTAAATGGAGTGAAAATATAGGTAGATGGATGTGTAAATGGTAAGAGTTATTTTGGAAATAAGGAGAGTGAATAGAATATGATCACAGATGAACAAGGTAGAGAATGGTTACTTCAAAAGTTATATGATGATGGCTGGCGGTATATTGTTGGTGGTGATGGTACATACGTGTATATAACAAAGGACAAGCCGTTTATTTGGGATGGAATGTATAGGGCTAATGGTAGTAAATACAGATGTATTGAAGTGATAAACGGAACATTACCTAGTTTAGAAACGTGTGATGTAATGAATATTGCAGAAGTATTAGGTATCGTTGACTGGTCAAAAGTGACGGTTGATACACCTATATTTGTAAGAGATAGTATCAATGAAGTATGGAAGTGTAGATATTTTGCCGAATATAAAGATGGAAAAGTGTATACATGGCGTGATGGGAAGACATCTTGGAGCAATGTAATATCTGATAGACCTGTTGTTTGGGGATATGCTGAACCAGCGTTTAAAGAGTGAGGTGAAGTGTTTGGGAGAATATGATGAAAAACAACTAATAGAAAAGGCGGTTGAGTACCTACAACCTGTTAAGTTAATTGATGTACAGATTGCATCTATCAAAGAAGAAATCAATCAACTACGAGCAAACCTTACATCTATAGGTGCTATTGATTACTCAAAAGATAGAGTAACAGGCGGTGGCACTCCGCAAGGGTTAGAGGGTAGCGTAGCTAGATTTCTTGATACAGTAGCAGAACGTGATAAGCGTATTGATGAGTTATCCAAACTAAAATGCGATGCGATCACTAAGATAGATGCACTAGATGAAAAGCTAGGGGCAATTATCCTACGTTATGAGTTTGTACTCAACAACACAACAGAAGATGCTTATAAAATGATTGGGTGTTATTCCACGAAACAGGCGAAACGATACAAGCAAAAAGCATTATTGGAGTTTGGGCAAAAACTTGTCCTATAATGTCCGCAAATGTCCGTGATTGTCCGTGTACCTATAATTTGCTATTAGGTATAATATATATGTGGAAGTTGCCACTAAGCGACTACTACTCACTCTTTCCTTAGGACAAATCAAAACACAACAACAAGCACGCCCATAAAAGAGCGTGCCTTTGTTGTATATGGGCGAAATGGAACATATAGCGCTAACGGTCGCAGAGTAGCAGCGCAACCATATTTGATTGACTAGGAAACAACACTATACTTTTTTCTAATTTCAATTTTGAAGTATGTGTTAAGACAAAAATTTTATATGTAAATTTACTGCTAACTGATAAGGGTGGGTCGAATATCCTCACAATATATAGCTTATACATTATTAACCTTAAAGA
>ENA-OWZO01000751-OWZO01000751.1-human-gut-metagenome-genome-assembly--contig:-NODE-751-length-11768-cov-9.581320_pt1 | contig 11768 bp, 10 predicted proteins | sample MGYA00249260_ERZ652115 | MGnify/ENA primary metagenome ERZ652115 (study PRJEB26925, sample SAMN05827127) | human gut metagenome | biome: ENVO:2100002; feature: ENVO:00000062; material: ENVO:00002003...
TCGTCGGCAGCGTCAGATGTGTATAAGAGACAGTCCATAGACAGTCTCATACTGATCAGATGCCATGACTCCACGGATCACACCTGCAAGGCTGGCGTTAATTGCAACTGTCGGGCCACCGGACTGTGCGACCATTACATTTTTTAAACTCATAGTTTACTCCTTAATAATTCATTAACTTTTGTTAAAAATAGTATCCATTTCTTTTTCTTTTGTTATAATGAAAAAGATAGATTTTTTGAAAAAATCTTTTTGACTGCTATATAATAGCGGAAAATAACGTGTTTAGCAAGAGGTAGCAGGTGTGAAATGTGATTTATGTCCAAGAAAATGCCTTGTAGACCGGAAAAAGGGTGAAAAAGGAATCTGTGGGCAGACAGAAAATTTAAAAGTAGCGAGGGCGGCACTTCATTTCTGGGAGGAACCTTGCATTTCGGGAGATGCGGGATCTGGAGCGGTATTTTTTTCGGGGTGTCCGCTGCATTGTGTATTCTGTCAGAATGAGAATATCGCAAACGGAACGGTTGGAAAAGAAATCTCTCTGGAGCGGCTCGTGGATATTTTTCTTGAATTGCAGGAAAAAAGAGCCAATAATATCAATCTTGTGACACCGGGACATTTTGTGCCGCAGATCGTGAAGGCTCTGGATCAGGCACGAAAGGAAGGGCTTACGCTTCCGGTTGTATACAATACAAGCAGTTATGAGACGGTTGACACGATCAAAATGCTAGAGGGTTACGTCGATATTTATTTGCCGGATTTTAAATATATGAGCCCGGTTTTGAGTAAAAAGTATTCTCATGCTCCGGATTATGCAGAGGTTGCAAAGGCAGCGATCGCAGAGATGGTGCGGCAGACAGGAAAGGCTGTGTTTGTAAATGGAGATGAAGATAACCTTATTTTAAGTGGAACGATAGTAAGACATCTGACACTGCCCGGTTGTATGGCGGATTCCATGCAGATTTTAAAATATCTGCATGATACTTACGGAGATATGATTTATATCAGTATCATGAACCAGTTCACCCCGCTTTCCAATCTGGAAAAGTATCCGGAATTAAATCGCAGGATTACCGATGAGGAATATGAGACACTGGTGGATTATGCGATCGAGATCGGAATAGAAAATGGTTTTATCCAGGAGGGGAACACAGCGGAAGAGAGTTTTATCCCGGCATTTGACTGTGAGGGTGTGTAACCTTGAAAATGAGAACCATATTTTCTGGTGGAAAAAATTTCCAAAAAAATAAGGAAAATTATATTTACATAATATGGGAAAATGCTATAATTAGCTTCGTATGATTACAAAGAAGGAATAGCAGCGAAATTACTGCAGACAGATTCTTTATCATAATAGAGTGAATTACGAAAATTTACTGAAAGTAAAGGAAAATGCAGACGAGGAGGAGACGAGAATGAATTTTCTGAATTTAATTCAGGGCGCAGCCGGAAAGGTAAAAGGGGTTGCGACTTTGCTTAGCGGACTGACAAAGACACAGGCGATCATAGCAGGTGTAGCTACTGTGACAGCAGTTGGCGGTGTCGGAACAGGAGGATATTTCTTATATGACCATTTTCATCAGCCGGAACCAATTGTGGCAGATGTTGTGATAAGTACAGAGGTGGCAGAACCGACGGAAGAAGTTGTGGCAGCCGAAGAAGTTGTCACGGAAGAGACAGAGGCGGCAGAACCGGAAACCGTTACATTGGTCGGAAGTTCTATTGAGAAGGATCTGAAGATCAAGATACAGGACGAGTCCTCGAAAAATGTAAAGGGACAGCCTTTTGAGATCACGATCAAGGCAGACAAGAAGAAGGCAAAATCAACTACATATTCAGATGATGATAAAGATGGTATTATTTACATTAAAAGTATTGATGCCGGAAAATATGATGTCTCTTTGAATGAGATTGATGGATATATTTCAAAAGAAAATTCTTACAAATTAACGGTTAAGGATAAGATTGAATACACCAAGGTAGATGTCAAAGACGAGATCAAATCCGCATCAGAAGTAGCACCGGCAGAGGATGCAGAGGTAGACAATGTTGAGGTGGAGGCTGTTATTCAGGATACAGTGGAAACAGTTGACAGCACCTGTACGCCATCCAAAGTCGGAGCAGGAGATGTGGATACTTCCAATTTCCCGAAAGCTTCTGTTGGTGGATCAACAAAAGTGGACATTGCACAGGCAGCAGTGATGGCTTCCGCAAAACGTGTGGGATACCATGCTACAGGAACGGAATCATCTGGTGTGACTACATCATCCGAGACATCATCGGAAACAGCAACACCAAAATCATCAGAAACAACAGCACCAAAATCATCAGAAACAACAGCACCAAAATCATCAGAAACAACAACACCATCGGAAACGACAACACCGAGTGAAGGCAGTTCGGAAACTACTGGTGGTCAGGGAACTGGCAGTGGTCAGAATAATGGTTCTGGAAATAGTGGAAGTGGTGAGAGTACAGGTGGTCAGCAGGGAGCATCTGGTGGAAACAGTAGCCAGAATGGAACATCTGGAGACAAAACAGATGGTACAGAGACAAAGCCGGATGATACGAAACCAGATAAATATGAAATTACCATTGTCCATATGTTTTATAAAAACGATGGAAAAACAAAAGCAGACAAAGCAGATGAAAAAGAGACAGTAACTGTTGCAAAGGATGCGAAAACGGTGTCATCTGCAAAAACATATGACGGATATAAAGCTTCCAACGGTACAACCCTTACGATTCAGGATGGTGCAAAAGAATATACCATCATGTGGGTTGCAACAGCAGCAGATAAGGCTACTTATAAGGTAACACATAATTTCTTTCAGGCTGATGGAAAGACCAAAGCAGAAGAATCCAAAAGTGAAGATATCACAGTAGATGCTACTGCTACTGAGATACAGGCATCTTCTTATGAAGCACAGGGATATAAACTGGCAGAAGGTTCCACGAAGATCAAAGTGGCAGCAGGCACAACAGCATACACACTAAAATGGGTAAAAGCTGCAGCCGCAGCCAGCGCATCCGTCACAGCACCACAGACGGCAGCTTTATATAACAGCACTATTAATAATGCAAATGCAATTGGTCTCACAGCAACATTGACAGACGCAGGCAATATTATTACAAATATTACATGGACAAGCAGCAACGAAAAAGTTGTAAAGGTATCCAATGGAGCGAAAACAGGATGTACACTGACAGCAGTTGGAAAAGGAAGTGCAACTGTTACAGGTACGATCACATACTTATCAAAACCGGGCGATACCAAGACAACCGCAAGTGACAAGAAAATCACATGTACAGTTACAGTCAATGATTTTACTGGAAATACAACAACCCAGTTAAAAGATAAATCCGGTAGATTACTTTACAAAGATTCCGAGTGTAAAAAACCAGCAACCGTGGCAGATTACAATGCAAACGGAACTTACTACACCGAGCCGGTTTACACCGGATGGCAGACCATTGATGGAAAAGTATATTACTATACCAGCAACCATCAGCGTGTAACAGGAAGTCAGGTGATCAGCGGTATCTCTTACAACTTCGGAAGTGATGGAGCATTACAGCAAGGTTCCGGAAAGAACGGTATTGATGTATCCAGCCATCAGGGAAATATTGACTGGGCATCTGTAAAGGCAGCAGGTATCAATTTTGCAATTATCCGTGTCGGTTACCGTGGATCACAGACAGGAGCATTGGTAGAGGATTCCTGCTTCAAGAAAAATATTCAAGGTGCAACTGCAAACGGCATTAACGTTGGTGTTTACTTCTTCACACAGGCTACAACTGAGGCAGAGGCTGTTGAGGAGGCAAGTATGGCATTGACCTTATGCTCCGGCTACAATCTTTCTTACCCGATCTTTGTCGATACAGAGAACGGAAGCGGAGCAGCCCGTGCCAACGGATTAGATAAAGGCACCAGAACAGCATGCGTGGCTGCGTTCTGTAAGACCATTGCAAACGGTGGAAGAAAAGCAGGTGTTTACGCAAGTAAGAGCTGGTATAACAACAAGATTGATGCATCTGCATTCAGCAACTACTTTATCTGGGTTGCACAGTACAACACAACCTGCAATTACAAAGGAAAATATAACATGTGGCAGTACTCATCTAAGGGAAGTGTTCCTGGAATCAAGGGAAATGTCGATGTAAATATTGCATATTAATTCATGGATTTTAAAAGGACGACCGGTATCTGTTCAGATACCGGTTGTTTTGCACATAACAATCGATAAGGGGAACAGGTTTGCTATATTATAATAAGAAAGAGTATCCAAAACAGATATGGGTGTCGCAGATACCTGAGCGGGAAGTTTCTTTGTTAAGGGAAAATCTTGCCGAAACAAAACAAACTACATTTGTATTAATGCAAAAAGAGGAAGCCTGTCATCAACTGTCAGAGCAGCGGAGCAGAGATATCATTTTTCTATCTTCGAACCAGTCTCTCTTAGACCTTGCCAGAGATGTGAATGTTCCGGCGATTGCCTGTCAGATGCCGGAAACGGATACATTTCTTCATGCCGATATGGTCGTTGAGGGGTTCGAGGAAGTCGATATGACGTTTTTACAACGCGTGTATGAGAGACATTTCAATATCCCGTGGACGATTCTGGAGACGAAACGCTGTATTGTGAGAGAATTGGAGCTTTCTGATCTGGATGCCCTTTTTTCCATGTATGCAGAACCCGGAATGACCGATTATATGGAGGGGTTATATGAATATGAGGAAGAACTGGAATATCAGAAAGCCTATATCGAAAATATGTATCGTTTTTACGGATATGGAATGTGGCTCGTTTTTGAGAAAAAAACGGGCACACTGATCGGCAGGGCCGGTGTGGAACACCGGGAAGAGTTAAATGGAGATATGGAATTGGGGTATGCGATCCGGACATCCTTTCAACATCAGGGTTATGCCTATGAAGTCTGTCAGGCAATCATGCAATATGCAGGAGAGGAGCTGCAGGTACATCTCTTGCACTGTCTGATTCAAAAAGAAAATACTCTTTCTGAAAAACTTGCCATAAAATTAGGCTTTTCTTATTGCGGTGACCGGGAAATAGACTGCGTTCTGATGTCAGATTATCAGATAGAATGGTGATGGAAGCCGGATGCAAAGTTTAAGCGTTGATTTTTGATAGAAAATAAAATATAATCATATATTATACACAAAAGCATAGATAAAGTGGGTGATCTACATGGCAGAACTTTCATCAGAAGAATTAGAGAAAATCGTAAAAGAAGAGGACAATAGTATCAAACCAATGAAGGAGTTTGAGAGTCCGGAAAAATTATATCAGGAATTGATCGCCAGTGTCCGTAAGTATCATCCATCTACGGATATCAGTCTGATAGAGAAGGCATACAACATTGCATACGAGGCACATAAGGGGCAGGTAAGAAAATCGGGAGAACCGTATATCATCCATCCATTGTGCGTTGCGATTATTTTAGCAGAGTTAGAGCTTGATAAGGAGACGATCGTAGCGGGACTTTTGCATGATGTGGTGGAAGATACCGTTATGACCGATGAGGAGATCAAGCAGGAGTTTGGTGCAGAGGTTGCACTGCTGGTAGATGGTGTCACAAAATTAGGACAGTTGTCCTACGATGCGGATAAGGTGGAAGTTCAGGCAGAGAATTTAAGAAAAATGTTCCTTGCCATGGCAAAGGATATCCGTGTGATCCTGATCAAACTGGCAGACCGCCTACATAATATGCGGACACTGAAATACATGACGCCGGAGAAACAGAAGGAAAAAGCGCGCGAGACAATGGATATCTATGCGCCGATCGCCCAGCGCCTTGGTATTTCCAAAATTAAGATCGAATTAGACGATCTGTCTTTAAAATATTTAGAGCCGGAAGCATACTATGATCTGGTTCATCAGATCGCCCAGAGAAAAAGTGTCAGGGATGATTATGTCCAGAGCCTTGTGGAAGAGGTAAAAAAACATATCCACGAAGCCGGAATTCCGGCGCAGATCGATGGACGGGCAAAGCATTTTTTCAGTATTTATAAGAAAATGAAGAATCAGGATAAAACGCTGGATCAGATTTATGATCTGTTTGCGATCCGTATTATTGTGGATTCCGTAAAAGACTGTTATGCGGCACTTGGTGTCATCCATGAGATGTATAAACCGATCCCTGGCCGGTTCAAAGATTACATTGCCATGCCAAAACCGAACATGTATCAGTCACTTCACACGACATTGATCGGACCGACCGGACAGCCGTTCGAGATCCAGATCCGTACCTATGAGATGCACCGCACTGCTGAGTACGGTATCGCCGCTCACTGGAAATACAAAGAGGCAAGCAATAATGGCGGTGCTGCAGCACCAATGACCGTTACAGAGGAAGAGAAGTTAAGCTGGCTGAGACAGATTTTAGAGTGGCAGAGGGATATGTCCGATAACAAGGAGTTTATGAGCCTGTTAAAAAGTGATCTTGACCTGTTTTCGGATACGGTTTTCTGCTTCACACCGACAGGAGATGTAAAAAACCTGCCAAACGGTTCTACGCCAATTGATTTTGCGTACAGCATCCATTCGGCGGTCGGAAACAAAATGATCGGAGCCAAAGTCAACGGAAAGCTTGTTCCGATTGATTATGTGATCCAGAATGGTGACAGGATCGAGGTATTGACTTCTCAGAATTCCAAGGGACCAAGCCGTGACTGGCTGAATATTGTAAAGAGCACGCAGGCAAAGAATAAGATCAATCAGTGGTTCCGAAGTGAGTTGAAGGAAGAAAATATCATAAAAGGAAAAGAGCTGCTTGCATCCTGTTGTAAATCAAAAGGGATCAACCTTTCTGATATCAACAGACCAGAGTATCAGGATAAAATCATGCGAAAGTATGGTTTTCACGACTGGAATTCCTGCCTTGCAACCGTTGGTCATGGCGGTTTAAAAGAAGGTCAGATCGTAAACCGCATGTACGAGGAATATAAGAAAGACCACCTTGCACGTATTACAGACGAGGAAGTTCTTGAGACAATCTCCGAAAATAAAGAAAAAGTCCCGGAGAAAAAATCAAAGAGCGGTATCATTGTAAAGGGACTTTATGACGTGGCAGTCCATTTTTCAAAATGCTGCAGTCCGGTTCCGGGGGACGAGATCGTAGGATTTGTGACAAGAGGACGCGGTGTTTCCATTCACCGGACAGATTGCATCAACATCATCAATCTTTCAGATATGGAGAGAGAACGTCTCATCGATGCGGAGTGGCAGCATGATGAAGAATCTGGCAATTCCGGTCTTTATCTGGCAGAGATCAAAGTATTCTGTAATAACCGTACCGGGCTTCTCGTTGATATCACAAGAGCATTTACAGAGCGCGAGATTGATATCAATGCGATCCATTCCAAGACGAGCAAGCAGGGAATCGCAACCATTGATATTTCATTTAACACAAAAGGAAAAGCAGAGCTGACGAGCGTGATCGACAAGCTTCGTCAGATAGACAGTATTATTGATATTGAGAGAACCACCGGCTGATCTGGCTCAGGTGGTTTCTTTCATCTTTTTATGGAGGAAAAAAAATATGGCACCATTAAGTATACAGACATATGTAGTAGGTCCGGTACAGACCAATTGCTATTTTGCGATCAATGATGACACAAAAGAAGTACTGATCATTGATCCGGGTGCAAGTGCAAAACAGCTTGCAGAGAAAGTGAAAGAGCAGGGATTGAAACCTGTGGCAATTCTTCTGACACATGGACATTTTGACCATGCGACAGGGGCAGGGGAGCTGGCGCAGCTTTTGCATATAAAAATATATGCGCAGGAAAAAGAAAAAGAGACACTGGAAAATCCGCAGTTGAATCTGAGCGGATGGCAGGGAAGCGAGCATGTGTTCTATGCCGATGAATATTTAAAAGATGAGCAGGAAATAGATCTTGCAGGATTTCATATACGGGTATTTTTAACACCGGGACATACGGTGGGAGGCTGCTGCTATTATTTCCCATATCAGAACACGTTATTCAGCGGGGACAGCCTCTTTCAGACTTCTATTGGAAGGACTGATTTCCCGAAGGGGAGTGCATCCCAGCTGATCCATGCGATTCGGGAAAAACTCATGCCGCTTCCTGATGAGACCGCCGTGTATACAGGACATGGAGATATGACAACGATCGGAACAGAGCGGATGTACAATCCGTATTTATAACAGACTGACTATGAAAAAATATCGTCTGTAAAGAAGACTTTCATCAAAATAGGAAACACAGCCAGAAAAGGAAAACAATATGATATTAGCAAAGTTAAGCAAGCCGGAATTTGAGTATGATATCCATTCCCTCGTCAAGGCATTTTTCCCGGAGGAAAATGTGAGTGCAACGGCAGAAGATAAAAAATATGAGGAAGAGATCACCTTACAGTTTCAGGTAGAGTATGAGCCACAGCAGATAAAAATTGAGTGGAAGGGAAAAAATCAGGAAAATCAAGGCCGAAGTTTTCCGGTAGATTTTTCAGACCGCACGGAAACGAAAAACGAACTGAAACAGAATTTTTATCAGATATTATCAGAGATCACGGGCAAAAAGCTTCCGTGGGGGACTCTGACAGGAATACGGCCAACGAAAATCCCGATGAAATTTTTAGAGGAAGGAAAAACGGAGGAAGAGATCAGAACCTACATGCAAAAAACGTACTTTGCATCCGATGAGAAAATCGATCTTTCCATTGATATCGCAGAGCGTGAGCTTGAAATCTTAAAAAAGATCGATTACGAGAACGGCTACAGTCTTTATATCGGAATCCCATTCTGTCCGACAACCTGCCTGTATTGTTCATTTACATCCTACCCATTAGTGAGCTGGAGACAGAAAGTGGACAGCTATCTGGATGCTTTGGAAAAAGAACTGGATTATGTTGCAGTAAAATTTGGAAAAAAACATCTGAATTCCATCTACATTGGAGGGGGCACACCGACAACACTGGAGCCATATCAGCTTGACCGGCTGATCCGTAAGATCCGATGCAGCTTTGATCTGTCACACTGTCTGGAGTTTACAGTGGAAGCCGGACGTCCGGACAGCATCACAAGAGAAAAATTAGAAACGTTGAAAAAATGGGACATCACAAGAATTTCCATCAATCCGCAGACGATGAAAGATGAGACATTAAAAATCATCGGGCGCAGACATACCGTGGCACAGACCGTGGAGAGTTTTCAGCTTGCGAGAGAGCTTGGATTCGATGATATCAACATGGATCTTATCATGGGACTGCCGGAGGAAAGCCTTGAGGATGTCAGGGATACCTTAGAGCAGGTAAAAGCGTTAAAACCGGATAATCTTACCGTGCATTCACTTGCATTAAAGCGGGCGGCACGGCTTAACATGTTTAAGGAAGATTATAAAGATTACAAGATGGTCAACACCACAGAGCATATGAACCTCACCGCAGAATATGCAAAAGAGATGGGATTAGAACCATATTATCTGTATCGACAGAAGAGCATGGCTGGCAATCTGGAAAATGTCGGTTACGCAAGTCCGGGGAAAGCAGGAATTTATAACATTCTGATCATGGAGGAGAAACAGACCATCGTGGCGTGCGGAGCGGGAGCTTCAACGAAACGTGTCTGGAATGAGTCAAATCCGGACGGCACTCATCGGATCGAAAGATGCGAGAATGTCAAGGATGTTGGGCAGTATATCGCAAGGATTGATGAGATGATTGAGCGGAAGCAGAAACTTTTTGCAGAAGAATAAAAGGGTTTTTCTTCCTGAAATAGTACATCAAGATGTATTGAAACAAGCTAATAACTGTGCCTTAAAGGACGAATTCATTTTAGAAGATGAGTTCGTCCTTTTCTCATATATTCCAAAATGACGGTAGAACTGTTCACAAGTTTTATAGTATAATTTGAATACAAATTGAGCAACAAATCTGGGAAAACATAATCATCAATGTGTAAAATGTGATAGTCATGAGGAAAAAACGAGAATCACCGAAAGGGTGTGGGAGACATTGTGCGGGAAGAGGATCAAACAACCAGTAGCCTTGGCTGTATTATTTGTTCTAATGTTTATTGGTGGATGTTTTTTTGTGAAAGCCAATCAAGCAAAGGAATTTGAGAAAAACGATTATGGGGTGTTTTTAAATGCGGACGCCTCATCTTTGGAACGATTTAAAATGTGTGAAACGATTGTAATTGATGCACAGTATTTTACAAAAAGGGATATTGAATTGCTCCATCAAAATGGAACAGTCGTATATACATATCTAAATATTGGGTCGATTGAAAACTTCAGGGAGTACTATACAGCCTATGCGGAACTGGCAATCGGTGAGTATGAGCACTGGGAGGAAGAAGAATGGGTAGATGTAGCAAACCCAGACTGGCAGAAGTTTATAGGACAGCTTTCTCAGAAACTATATGAAAAAGGTGTTGACGGATTCTTTATAGATAATTGTGATGTATATGATTACGATCCTCACGAGAGTATTTTTGAAGGCATTACAGCGATTCTACAAAACATAATGACGTTTGGAAAAGCGGTCATCATCAACGGTGGAGATACTTATGTGGCGGAATATAGGGAACGCTATGGGGCGATTGATCAGATTATGACAGGTGTAAATCAGGAATCAGTATGGAGCAGTATTGATTTTGATAGCGGAACTTTTCGTGAACAAACGAGCGAGACGAGAGATTATTTCTGCAAATATTTGGAAACGTGCAAGGCGGATGGGGTGGAAGTGTATCTGTTGGAATATACAACTAATCAAAAACTGATTCAAAAAATAAAAGAATACTGCAAGGAGCAAGATTTCCATTTTTATATTTCCAGTTCCCTTGAACTTAGATAATGAGTGTTGAGAAAGTTGAGAAATACGAAAAAGATGAGCAAATTAAAAAAGTTCGACCTATGAATACTGGCAGAGAAACATCGAAGTGCAAAGCGGAAATTTTTCTACTTGGTTCACCAACTTCCAGCGTCAACAAGAATTTGAACTCGCTCAAAATGTGAAGCTGAAAAAAAGCATTGATAATATGCAAAAGGCAGCTAAAAGAACTTCTGTCTGGTCCGACCGAATTGAAGCGTCAAAATATGGGAACGGCCCGGTTGACCGAGGGTATATTGGTCACAAATCTGCCAAAATGATGAAACGCTCAAAGGCTATCAAAGTGCGGCAGCAACGTGCAATCGAGGAAAAGTCCGGCCTTCTCAAAAATTTGGAAACCGTAGAAGATTTGAAAATCGCTCCGCTTCCCTATTTTTCAGATACCTTAGTGACTTTCTCTGATGTTGTACCGATTTTTGATGGCAAAAATGTCTGCCAGCCAATCTCGTTTACAGTAAAACAGGGAGAACGTATTGCCCTTGATGGAAAAAATGGTTCTGGGAAAACGAGCCTTTTAAAGCTACTGGTTGGGCAACAAATAGAACATCGTGGGACAGTTGCAATAGGTTCTGGCATGATATTGTCCTATGTACCTCAAGAACAACACGGCGAATACCAGCAGCGTCTTCAAGCATGGGACACCTCCCGAATGATCCGGGTCAAAAGAGCATCCGAGATTTCATTAGAAATATCAATCTGTAGCATTGCCGTCCTTATTGTTGCAACAGGTTTGTCAGAAACCATGTATGTATTTGTTTCCTCAGAAGTGCAGCATGGAATTTCAACAAAAGTCAGTTCTGTTTTTTCTGCCACAGCAGGAACGGAAGCGTTTTCCTTCATTTCTTCATACGCCTGTTTCCGGAACCGTCGCTGCCAGTGATAATAGCT
>ENA-OWZO01000753-OWZO01000753.1-human-gut-metagenome-genome-assembly--contig:-NODE-753-length-11730-cov-8.189722_pt1 | contig 11730 bp, 10 predicted proteins | sample MGYA00249260_ERZ652115 | MGnify/ENA primary metagenome ERZ652115 (study PRJEB26925, sample SAMN05827127) | human gut metagenome | biome: ENVO:2100002; feature: ENVO:00000062; material: ENVO:00002003...
AGATCGTCGGCAGCGTCAGATGTGTATAAGAGACAGGGAACGTCCCTTGTTTTTTCCCCAGTAAGTATCAGCCATTCCGCTGATTGCGCCAAGGCCTGCTGATTTTCCTTCCTGAAGTAATACAACCACGGTCAAAGCCACACATATCAGAATAAAAATCACGGATAAGATAATCTTTAACATAAGAACGATACCTCCTAATAGTCAAACACCATTAGTTTAGCATACTTCTTTTGAAAAAACAAGCCTTTTTCCTTTCGCTTCCTCCTCAATCCTGAGCAGCCTGTTATATTTTGCAACTCGTTCTGACCGGCAGGGAGCTCCTGTTTTGATCTGACCGCTTCCTGCTGCCACTGCCAGATCTGCTAAAAACGTATCCTCTGTCTCCCCGGAACGATGAGAAACAATCGTCCGGTATCCGGCAAGCCTTGCCATTTCCATGGACTCCAGTGTTTCCGTCAGGGTTCCTATCTGGTTCATTTTGATCAGAATGGCATTGGCCGCCCCTTCCCGGATTCCTTTTTCCAGGCGAGCTGTATTTGTAACAAAAAGGTCGTCTCCTACCAGCTGAATCTGTTTTCCCAGAACCCCGGTTAACAGCTTCCACCCTTCCCAGTCCTCCTCTCCAAGGCCGTCCTCAATGGAACATATGGGAAAGGCCTCTGTCAGTCTTCGCAAGTACTCTACCATTTCTTCTGATGAGCGGCTTACGCTTCTCTGGCTCATCCGGCTCTCTCCCGGGAAAACATATCTGCCGGTTCTGCTGTCGTACAGCTCACTTGCCGCTGCGTCTATGGCAAAACAGAAGTCCTTTCCTGGTTCATACCCACTTGCAGAAACTGCATCCATCAGACAGGTCAAAGCCTCTTCTGCGTTCTTAAAATCCGGAGCAAAGCCACCCTCATCACCCACAGCTGTACTGTATCCTCTTGTTTTCAGAAGTGTTTTCAGGGTATGATACACCTCCGAGCACATCCGCAGTCCTTCTGCAAAGCTTTCCATTCCCACTGGCATAATCATAAATTCCTGAAGATCCACCGTATTGTCTGCATGAGCGCCCCCATTCAGCACATTCATCATTGGGACCGGCATTTTTCTTCCATTTAATCCCCCCAGATAACGGTAAAGAGGAATTCTCTGCTGTGCCGCACAGGCCCTGGCTGCTGCCAGCGATACGCTCAAAACAGCGTTAGCTCCCAGTCTTTCTTTATTTGCAGTTCCGTCAGCCTCCCTCAGACGCCGGTCAATCTCCCACTGATAAAAGACATCCTGACCACAGACTGTATCTGCCAGAACCGAATTGACATATGCTACTGCTTTTTTTACTCCTTTTCCATGATAACGAGGACCCCCGTCCCGCAGCTCTGCTGCTTCAAACTTACCCGTAGAGGCTCCAGAAGGAACCGATGCCCGTCCCACAGCTCCTCCCTTTAAATACACCTCTGCCTCCAGCGTAGGATTCCCTCTGGAATCCAGAATCTCCCGGCCGTACACACCTGCTATTTCAAAATCATGCCTCATAAAAAATGGCCTCCTTACCTTAGAATCACTTCTAACGTAAGGATAGCCATTTTATGCTGCAATTATGCTCTCAGCTGGATTCCCATGCCTTCTAAGCCATTTAAAATCTTTTTCATTACTGCATTTACCTCATCATCGGTCAGGGTATGATCCTTTGCCCGGAAGGTAATGGAGTATGCAACGGATTTATGTCCGGCCAGAATCTGAGCTCCCTCATAAATATCAAACAGCTTGTAGCTTTCCAGAATCTTTCCGCCCCGCTGCGCAATAATATCTTCAATCTGTCCCACCAGAATCTCCTTGGGAACTACCATACTGATATCACGGGTGGTTGCCGGATATTTTGCCAGTCCCTCATATTTCCAGTCAAAGCTTACGAAAGGAACAACAGTCGGCATATCCAGAACAGCCACATAAACACGCTCGCCAATCTTGTAATTGTCAGCCACCTCCGGATGAACCTCGCCAAGATAGCCCAGTTTTACACCCTCATAAACAATATCCGCCTTCCGTCCGGGATGCAGATAGGGGCGTTCGCAGGAAGGATCATAGTGTACCTTCTTTGTCATGCCCAGCTTGTCAAACAGCTCCTCTACCACACCTTTCATAGTAAAGAAATCTCCCTCACCGTACATACCCAAGGTAAACTGAACCCGCTCGTCCGGCAGCTCTGTCAGAGGAAGAGACTTAGGCAGATATACCTTGGCCATCTCGAACAGCTTCACATCTTTGTTTCGGCGATTATAGTTCGTGGACAGAGAAGTCAGCATACCATTTAAGGGCAGAGTTCTCATCACACTGAAATCCTCTCCCAGAGGATTGGAAATCTCAATTGTGCTGCGCAGGCTGGAGTCTGCAGGAATCAGAAGCTTGTCAAAAACCTTGGGACTCTCAAAAGAGTATGTCATGCTCTCGCTGAAGCCGGAGAACATGGCAACCTCTTCTGCAATGTCTTCAATCCGACCCTCAAAGGAAATCCGTCCTGTTGTGGACTCACCGGAGGGAAGTGTTGTCGGAATCTTATCATAGCCGTACATTCTGGCTACTTCCTCTGCCAGATCTGCCATGCAGTGAATATCCTGACGGAAAGTAGGAGCAACGACCTCCTGAGTCTCCTCATCAAATCCAAGCCCCAGCATCCGGAAATAGTCCTTCATTGTCTCCGGCGCAATCTCCGTACCCAGCAGATTGTTGATTTTCTCCGGGCTGAAAGCCACTCTGGATTCCTCCCGCTTCTCAGAATAAACATCAATCAGGCCTCCTACTACCTCACCGGCGCCCAGCTCCTCTACCAGCTGACATGCACGGTTTACTGCCTCATAGGCAGTATTGGGATCCAGCCCTTTTTCGTATTTTCCAGAAGCATCGGTTCGCAGTCCCAGACGCTTTGCAGACAGACGGATATTCGTTCCGTCAAAGCAGGCGCACTCAAATACCATGGTCTGTACATTGTCTGTAATTTTGGAGTTTTCACCACCCATAATACCTGCAATGCCCACTTCTTTTTCGCCGTCATTAATCATTAAAATATTGCTGTCCAGGTTTCTCTCCTGTCCGTCCAGGGTCTGGAAGGTCTCCCCATCCTGAGCGCATTTCACCACAATTTTATGTCCTGCAAGCTGATCATAATCAAAGGCATGCATGGGCTGTCCGTACTCTTCCATAATGTAGTTGGTAATATCTACAATATTGTTGATGGGGCGGATTCCGCTTGCAGCCAGTCTTCTCTGCATCCATTCTGGTGACGGAGCCAGCTTAATATTTTTTACCATTCTTGCGCAGTAACGGCTGCACAGCTCCGGATTTTTCACCTCTACCTGAAGGTAATCATGAATATCCTCGCTGTTTCCTGTTTCTTTCACTACCGGAGGATGAAATTCCTTGCGGAAGGCTGCTGCTGCCTCTCTTGCAATTCCGATTACACCGTAGCAGTCTACACGGTTGGAGGTAATCTCATACTCAAATACCGTATCATGAAGTCCCAGAATCTCAATGGCATCTGCACCCACTGGAGCATCCTCCGGAAGAATATAAATTCCGCTTTCCGGAGCCAGAGGATACATATCCCGTGAGGATCCTAACTCCTCAATCGAGCACATCATTCCATAGGAATCGATTCCTCTGAGTTTTCCCTTTTTGATTTTAATACCGTCCTCAGGAAGCGGGCCGCCGTCATGACCGCCTGCCACCTTGCCTCCATCCAGAACAACGGGAACCTTATCCCCTTCCTTTACATTTGGGGCGCCGGTTACGATCTGTATGGTTTCATTTCCCACATCTACCTGGCAGATAATCAGCTTATCTGCATCCGGATGTCTTTCAATTTTCAGAATCTGTCCTACTACAATCTTCTCCAGATTTTTATCAAGACAGGTATATCCTTCTACCTTTGTTCCGATCAGGGTCATTGCATCTGTATACTCCTGGGGAGTTACATCCAAATCAGGAACATATGCCTTTATCCATGACAATGCTGTGTTCATGTCTCTATCTCCTTTTGATTATCTCTCTTATTTCACCGACTCACTCATTAAAACTGCTTTAAGAAACGAATATCGTTTTCATAGAGGAGACGCATATCGTCAATCTCATATTTCAGGAGGGCAATTCTCTCCAGGCCTACGCCAAAAGCAAAGCCTACATACTCTTCCGGATCAATGCCGCACATTTCAAGCACATGGGGATGAACCATTCCGCAGCCCAGAATCTCAATCCAGCCGGAACCCTTACAGAACCGGCAGCCCTTGCCGCCGCACTTAAAGCAGCTGACGTCCATCTCTGCACTGGGCTCAGTAAACGGGAAATGATGGGGGCGGAATTTTACCTTTGTCTCCTCACCAAACATTTCTTTTGCAAATTCAGCCAGGGTTCCCTTTAAATCTGCAAAGGTAATGTGCTTGTCAATAACCAGTCCCTCTACCTGATGGAAGGAAGGAGAATGAGTTGCATCTACCTCATCAGAACGGAATACACGGCCAGGAGCAATCATGCGGATAGGCAGCTTGCCCTTTTCCATAACACGAGCCTGTACCGGAGAGGTCTGAGTACGCAGCACAATGTCCTTGTTAATATAGAAGGTATCCTGCTCATCCTTAGCCGGATGGTTGGCAGGAATATTCAGTTTGGTGAAATTGTACTCATCATACTCAATCTCTGGTCCTTCCACAACCTCATAGCCCATACCAATAAAAATACGTTCTACCTCTTTCAGTGCCACCATGTTAGGATGGCTGTGACCGATATTCGCCTTCTTTGCAGGAAGCGTAACGTCAATAACCTCTTTCTTCAGCTGCTCCTCACGAGCTTTTGCCGCAAGGGCCAGACGGGTTTCTTCTAATTTCTCTTCCAGAAGTGCGCGAACCTCGTTAACCATCTGTCCTACCTTGGGACGCTCCTCCGGCGCTACATTTTTCATGCTCTTCAAAACGCTGGTCAGCTCACCCTTTTTTCCCAAATATGCTACCCGAATGTCATTTAAGGTTTCCAGCGCATCAGAAGCCTCAATCCTAGCCAAAGCCTCCGATTTGATTTTCTCTAACTGCTCTTTCATGGTTTCCTTCCTTTCTGTTATACTAAATGCAATGCCGGCCACCGCATGGCAATCCCCGCGGAGCGTTTTATGTCATAGGACATAAAAAATCCCTCTGCAATGGCGACATTGCAAAGGGACGATTCTTTTAACCGCGGTACCACCCATCTTCCTGCCGCATTAACCCTACACAGCCCTGCAGCAGACTCTCTATTGTGCGTAACGTGCACTCTCCGTCACAGCTTACTCTCCTGATACGCTTCTCCCCAAAATGGGCAAACATCCGTAATTCAGCTGTGCAGCTCCTGTGGGAATTTCGTGGTTCTGTCTGAACGGAAAGAGGCTTTCAGCCGGTGACCTCTTCTCTCTGGCAGGAAACAGTACCCTACTTAACACATTCATTGCCTTTGTCATTTCTCTTGGAAAATCTATGTAATATTTTAGCTATCAAACCCCAAAAAGTCAAGCCCTTTTCTTATGGTTCTGCTTCTTCCTGCTCCAACAGCCGTCCTTCTTCCTTAATCCGTTCAATGATATCCATATAATTTTTGCAGAATTCATGATAAATCGGGGTGACCGCCGCCTGGAACCGCGCTTTTTCCGCTGAACTCAGTTCAATGACCACACAGCCGTTCCTGCGGACAATCTCTTCGGAATTGCGGGAGCGATCCTCCCATAAGGTCCGTTCATACCGGGCAGATTCCTCTGCGCACTGACGGATCATCTCCTGATCCTCTTTGGTCAGACGCTCCCAGGTCACACGGGATGCAAGCTGAACCTCCGGAACCCGGGAATGCTCATCCTTGGTATAATATCCTGCTACCTCCTCATGATTCATCGACTCATAAGAAGGCCAGTTATTCTCCGCTGCATCAATTTCATCCGTTTGAAAAGCAGAATACACCTGATCATAATCCAAGGGAACTGGAATCGCACCCAGAAGCTGTATCATTCGTTCCATTAAAGCAGAATCCTGAACACGAACCTTCATCCCCTTCATATCCTCCACCTTTTCAATGGGCTGTCTGGAGCTGTAAAAGTTTCTGGCACCTGCATCATACCAGGACAGAGCTACCAGATTAAAATCCTGAAAGGAATCCAGAAAATCAGCCCCTATTTCCCCCTCCAGAACTCTCCACATGTGCTCGGAGCTGGTATACAGATACGGCATCTGAAGCACATTCAGCTTAGGGATCCGATCTCCCAGGGAGGAAAGGGAAACTCTTGCAAAATCAAGACCTCCAAACTGCAGCTGCTCTACCACATTCCGTTCCGCTCCCATCTCTCCTTCGGCTTTTACCTGAATCCGGATACGTCCATCGGAACGATCCTCCACCAGTCTTGCAAAGTAAAAAGCCCCCTGAGTTGTAGGATAATCCTCTGGCTGATTTTCTGCATAAGTCAGCACATATTCCGGAATTCTTTCACTCTCCGCCCGCTTCTGTTTCCCTCCGCAGGCAAACAGCAGGCATGCTGCTCCTGCTGTCAGCAGTGCAATTGTTTTTTTCACTGAAATTCTCCTTTCCCAAGCTTCCTTTGTCGCTCTGTCAGGCAGTCAAACACCTTTGATTTGGCTGTCTGACAGAATGACAAAACAGGCATTAACTCTTTCGTTAATGCCTGATTGTATTCTTTTATATGCAGATTTTATGCCTTACTTAGCTGAGCAGAGCCGGCAGTCCAAGGCTGATAGCCGGAATAAAGGTAATCAGCAGCAGAGTAATAATCATGCACAGATAGAATGGCAGAGTTGCCTTTACTACTTTCTCCATAGGTACCTTTGCAACTGCAGAACCAATGAACAAAACTGCACCTACCGGCGGAGTCAGAAGACCAATACCACAGTTTAATACAACCATGATACCAAACTGAACTGGATCGATGCCGATTGAGGTTGCAATCGGAAGCAGGATCGGAGTTGCAATCAGGATAATCGGAGCCATATCCATGATACATCCCAAAACCAGAAGAATCAGGTTCAGCAGCAGAGCCAGAATAATTGGATTGCTGGTCAGTCCGGTAATGGCATTTGCAGCAAGATCCGGTACATGAAGTCTTGTCAGGCAGTATCCAAAGATACTGGAGGTTGCAATCAGGATCAATACGATAGACAGGGTGTCTACACAATCCCCTAAAACTCTCCATACGCCCTTCCAGTCAAGTCCCTTGTAAATAAATACACTGACAAGCAGGCTGTAAACAACTGCAACTGCCGCAGACTCGGTTGCTGTAAACACACCGCCTACTACACCGAATACTACAATCAGAACTGCTGCCAGAGCCCAGAAGGATACGCTTAACTGCTTCAAAAGGTTAGAAATGCTGAATTTTTCACCCTTCGGATAGTTTCTCTTTACAGAAATAATATAAGAACCAATCATCAGGGAAGCAGCCAGCAGTGCGCCAGGCAAATATCCGGCCAGGAAAAGGCTTCCTACAGAAATACCGCCTGCAGTAGTTGCATAAATAACCATGTTATGGCTCGGCGGAACCAGAAGTCCCTCACAGGAGGAGGTAATGGTAACAGCCGTTGAGAAATCAGCGTCATATCCCTGGTCAACCATCATAGGAATCAGGATAGAGCCAAGAGAAGCTGTATCTGCAGATGCAGAACCAGAAATACCGCCGAAGAAATAAGAAGCTACGATATTAACCATAGCCATACCGCCCCGCATCCAGCCTACACAGGCATTTGCCAGAGCGATCAGTTTTTCAGAAATACCACCAGAACCCATCAGACAGCCCATGGTAATGAAGAACGGTACTGCCATCAGGCTGAAGGAACTGATACCTTTTACCATCTGCTGACAGATGGTTGTCAGAGGCAGTCCCTGGCTTAACAGGCACAAAACAGAAGAAAGTGCAACTGCATAGGCAATGGGAAACCGCAGCATGACCATAATAAAGAAGCTTGCAAGCAAAATAACAATTGCCATCGTTTCAGTACTCATAGTTTATGCCTCCTCCTTTACAAAGAAACCTTTAATGTGATTGTAAAGAGCCTCCAGTTCAAAAATCAGCATAGCAACGCCTGCCAGCGGAACCGGGAAGTACATCCAGAATCTGGATACCTTCGGCATACTTACATAGGTACCTTTTGAACCGATGCCGGACGCATATTTCCAGCCTACGGTAATCATAATAACAGCCAGGATCAGCACTGCCAGATCGGCAATGATGTCCAGAATTTTCACAAGAGTTTTCGGTAAATACGGATCCAGAGCAGTCATACGGATATGAGCGCCTCTACGGATTGCAAGTGCTGCTGAAAGCACTGCCATATAGGACATGCAGGTCAGAACCACTTCTTCACTCCATGCCGGATCCGGGATAAACGGAATATAACGGCCTGCTACGGACATACTGGTAATCGCGATATCTGCAATCAGAAGGATTTTACAGATAAACATAACTACCTTGTAAGTAATGTCATAGGCCGGTTTGATCTTATCGATCTTTTCAAAAATTGCTGGCATAATTTTTGTCCCCTTTCAAAACTCAGGGCACAGAGACAGTACCTAAACCGCTCTGTGCCCGTCAGCTTCATTCCCTAACACATACGCTTCAATTTAATATCTAATTATTCCTGATACTGCGTAATACTGGCTGGAATTAGTCTGCCATATCCAGAATCTGCTGATACAGTTCTGCCTGATCTGCAGTATTCTCATCGATAACTGCCTTACAAGCCTCTTTCCACGGAGCCTTATCCTCTACTTCAGTAACAGTTACGCCATCAGCCTTCAGCTGTTCCAGAACTTCGTTCTCTTTGTTCTCGGAATTTGCACGGTTGTTCTCAGAAGCATATTTTCCAGCCTCCATCAGGATAGCCTGCTGATCCTCGGTCAGCTTGTCCCATGCCTCGTCGGTAATGATAACCTGAACAGCGCCCAGAGTATGACCATCCAGTAACAGGTGCGGAGCTACCTCCGGGAAAGCGTTGGAGTAGTAGTTTGCGATCGGCTGCTCAGCAGCATCTACTACGCCGGTCTGCAGTGCAGAATACAGCTCGTTCATAGAAACAACAGTTGCGTTAGCGCCCAGTCCGGAAACCATACCGGTCATAACCGGGTCGTTAGATACACGGATCTTTAAGCCGCTTAAATCCTCCAGCTTAGTTGCCGGATTTACAAAGAAGAAATGACGGAAGCCTTCTTCACCGTAGTACAGACCTCTTACACCCAGGCCCAGATCAACCGGCTCGGTCAGGAATTCCTGTGCCAGATCGCTGGTTGCAAAGTTCCAGAAATGAGCACGATCCTGGAAGGTATACGGAATGGACAGAAGCATGGACTTCTTAGCGCCGTAGCTGTTCAGTGCGAAAGCAGAGATACGGGACATATCGATGGTGCCGCCGCCGCCCAGCATAGTATCCAGAACGTCGTTCTCAGAGCCAAGAACACCGCTGGCCTGAACGTCGATGGTGATCTTGCCGTCAGACAGCTCTTCTACTTTGTTCTTGAAATCGGTAGCCATCTGGCCAACGATAGTATCAAGCGGGTTAACCTCTGCATATACCAGAGTTACTTCCGGCATATTGGCAGTATCATAGGAGCCAGCCTCAGCTGCTGCTTCGGTCTCGCCCTCAGCTGCCTCAGTCTTTTCCTCTGCTGCTTCGGTTGCCTCAGTCGCTGCCTCGGTTGCTGCTGCTGTGGTCTCCTCAGCCTTCTTAGAACCGCAACCAGCCAGAGAACCTGCTACCATTGCTGTGCAAAGTACTGCGCTTACAATTCTTTTTTTCATTTTTGTTTCCTCCTCTTGATGTTTTTAACGTTCAAACACGTTATCTTTATAATAAATTAATATCCCAGAAATAGAAAGGGTAATTTTTTGTGAATCATAGTATATTTTTACCTCATATGGTTTTTTAATTTATGCATGTCACACAAAACTATCAAGAACCTGTTTTTTTCAAAAGCAGCTCTGTCCGATAATCTGTGGGACTCTGCCCGGTAATCCGCTTAAACACCTTGGCAAAATAATTAGCATCACAATATCCTACCGCCTTTCCGATCTCCTTTACATTCACCGTTGGCTGCCCCAGCATTTTCTTTGCCGTCTCCACCCGGTATTCTGTCAGATAAGAAGTAAAATTCTGCCCAAAACACTGTTTAAACAGCTTGCAGAAATATGCCTCCGAATAATTCATCTGGCGGGCCAGCTCCTGCATGGACAGATCATCCATATAATGAGCCTGTATATAATCTGTTATCATATCCATCACCGCAGAAAGCCTCACCCCTTCCGCCTCATTGTCCTGCCCTCCTGCAGTTTCCGAAATTTTTTCATATTCGGATTCTCCAATTCCTTCCTCCAGATTTTCCAAAAGCTCCCCTTCTCCGTTTTGAACTGCTGTTTTGGATTCTGCGGCTGCTTCCCGCTCACAGACAATCCGCATCGCCTCCTCTACCACCAGAAGGAGCTCACTTTCCTCATAAGGCTTCAAAAGATAATCCAGCGCACGAACTGTTATCGCTTTTTTGGCATAGGAAAACTCATCAAAAGCCGTCAGAAAAACAATACAGCAGTCTCTGTCTGTTTCCCGGATTTTCTCTGCCGCACGAATTCCGTTAATTCCAGGCATTTCAATATCAAGAATGGCTATCTGAATTTGATGCTCTTCATGGATATGGACTGCCTCCCGCCCGTTTTCTGCCTGATAGATCTCACAATTCTCTCCAAAACGCGATTTTAATGTTTTGTACAGAACCGCTCTTTCTATCATCTCATCATCTGCAATCAGCAGTCTGTAAATCTTGTTCTGATTCATGACGTTTCCTTTCTGCTCTCAGCTTCCGTTTTCCTGCCAATTTGTCCGGCAGTCTTTTCGTCCGCTTCCCCTGTGTCTGTATTTTCGCTGTCTGGTTCTTTTTTTCTGATTTCTTTTCTTCCTGTTTTTTCTTCGTCTGCTTTTTTTGTTACCGTTTCCGTCTCATCCACCCGCTCAAGAGGAATGACCATCTGTACAACTGTTCCGCAGCCACGTCTGCTCCAGATGTTCATTTCACCTTTTTCGTATAAAATATGGATTCGCTTATAAATATTTCCCAGCCCGATTCCTACTTTGGCAGAGCGTCTCTCCTTCAATCCTTCCTTCAGAGATTCCAGCTGTTCCTGAGTCATACCGACTCCTGTATCTGCTACCGATATTATCACACAATTTTCCTTCTGCCAGATTCGAAGATACAGCCGTCCACCCTGTTCCTTTTTGGAAAGCCCGTGAATTACCGCATTTTCCACAATCGGCTGCAGAGTAAAAGCCGGAATGATCACCTGACCTCCATTTACCTGAATATCGCTGTCATAGCGGATTCTGCTGCCAAACCGCATCTGTTGAATATACACATAATCCTGCACCACCTTCAGCTCCTGATTCAGGGCAACGAACTGCTCTGAGGTTTTCAGATTGTAGCGAAAGAGGTTACTCATGCTGTAAATCATCTTTTCTGTTGTAGCTGCATCCTCCAGCTTCGCCATACATCCAATCATATTTAATGTATTAAACAGGAAATGCGGATTGATCTGACTTTTCAGCAGCTCCAGCTTTGCGGATTCCAGCTGCTTTTCCATCTCCATGCGCTCCAGCTCCTCCCTGTGAAGAAGACCTGCCATCTCATTATTCTTTTTCAGTGTATTAATATATCCCTCTGTAGCTGTCTCTTATACACATCTGACGCTGC
>ENA-OWZO01000774-OWZO01000774.1-human-gut-metagenome-genome-assembly--contig:-NODE-774-length-11269-cov-60.683342_pt1 | contig 11269 bp, 7 predicted proteins | sample MGYA00249260_ERZ652115 | MGnify/ENA primary metagenome ERZ652115 (study PRJEB26925, sample SAMN05827127) | human gut metagenome | biome: ENVO:2100002; feature: ENVO:00000062; material: ENVO:00002003...
TAGAAAACAGGAAACTTGGTTACATTTTTATATGTTCCCTGCGCTGTTCCTGCACTGGTAACCTCTACAGGAACCACATCTGTTACCAGTTTATTTAACCTAGGCGTATGGAAATCTCTTGCTGAGTAGTTATTTCTGTCTACTAAAGTATAATTACTCGTACCAAACCGTACTCTACTATAGCCACCATTATGCTTAACACTGACGACATATTGTGGGTTAACAAGTGTGGCAACGCCCAATAGCCTATCCACAGATGAAAAATCAGGCATGGGAGCTTTATTTAACGTAGTCACTAATAATCCTGAGTTATTATACAACTCAAGACTTTCCGTTCCAGGAATAAAGTCGCCCTTATTTTCGGCAAAGTCTCGATATATCTGATATGGAAGCAAGTTATTAACAACAGATGCTGATACGACAGAGATACCAGACAAATTAGATATTGCGGCGGATACAAGGATAGTCAATACTTTTAATTTTCTGTTATTATTCATAATAATAAACCATTATTAATATAACAAATAACCCTGCATAATTATCTATTTTTGCGTTACAAACTGCCCCAAAACAAATTGTAACATCACATTATTTATACAGTTCAGCACACCATTATTTAACCAGAATAATTATAATTACAAGTCAAATATATTTTCTTAAGATAAGTACTATTCACCTCACCCAAGTTAAATTCAGATTTGCATTTTCTACTATTATCACTTCCCCACTGTACATTTAAAGTCCCTTTATTAGGCATACCAGTGAGGTAAACAACCCCATTATCGTCAACGATAAATCCTGATTTTTTCTCCGTTCCATCGATTGAAACAACACTACCAAAAGGAATATGAACTCCTTTTTCATCTTTTATCTCAGCCAATACTTTCATTCCTATATTCGTTTCAAAAATAGTTTTAACTAATGCCCCACGAGTAGGAACAACCGTACTGCCAGATCTTGATACTTCTATATTTCTATCAAGTGAACTAGTATCAATTGACACTTTATTTCTGGAATATGATGTTAAGTTAGGAACGACGGTATAACCACGAAAATCAGTATAGATTCCAATACCGTTTTGAACTTTTATACCATTAGCTCTTTCTACTTTGAGCAAAGCATTGGCACCATTCAATGACAACGGCTGGGACAATGTAATACCCTCATCATGAATAGCAACCCCACCGTTAATACCATAAGAAAAACGCTCTAAATTATCTTGATAAAAATATCCTCCAGACACCCTACCGTAAGTACCTACATAAGATGCATCAACATTCCCAGAATGACTATTGTTTCTGGAATCAAAGGACTGATAGATATTATAATTCAATTGATTATTTAACCCATTACCACTGAAGCCAACCCTCTGTGTATCACTATGTTTAGAACCTGAAACACTGGTATTTAAATAATTATTACGCAATGAATTCGATAACCTATCTAGTGGGATAGATAAAGATATAAAGATCGCTTTATCAACTTCAGAAATAGAAGGATTTTTATTTATAAAAAATGACAGCGAGCTATTTACAAAACCAATGTAATTAGAATAAGATATGTTTACATTATATCCTGAACCATTATTCCAATACTTATCATCAGAAGCCGACAAATAAAAAGCCCCTAATTCATCTCCGAGCGGCTGAGATAATGAAACACTTAATCTTGATTTCTGGTTATAAAAATCAAGCCCATTATTCACATATTGAAAATCATTAAAATCATAATATCCACTACTTTGATACTTATATCCTGCAAGATTAAATGCCGTATCTGTAGGAGAGAAAATTTTGGAGTACATAACCCGATAAGCTTGACCATCTTTTACTGTATTGTTATCCAATTCAGCAGAAGAAAAAGATGAATCAAAGGAGAATGCACCAAAGTTTTCAAAATATTTTCCCAAACCTAAGGTTGATTGCTTGTAATCCTCGGAGAAAATCCCCCCTCCGTATAATGTATAATTATATCCTAACCCATAAGCAAAAGATGATTGTATGAATCTAGGTTCTTTCGTGAATTCCTTATAATCACTCCTATATTCACCCAATGCTATATTATAACGAAACCTTCCTTTTCTTTGTAAGACTGGTAATTCTGCAGCTGACTGAGTAAATTCTCTAACTGTTCCGTTTGACTCAACAATTTCAATTTTTAAATCACCATTATAGACCTGAGTAACATCATTAAATTCAAATTCACCTGCAGGCACATTTTTTTCATATATTATATTGCCATTCTGTTTCACTATTACTCTTGCTGGTGAATTTGCTATTCCACGAATAGTCGGACTGTACTGCGCAAGCATTGGTTTTAACATCCCATCATCTGAGGATATTGTTATCCCCTCAAGAGGAATGCTATCCAGTATGGTACCGTCTGTTGTCGTTTGACCTATCGTCAACCGACCTCCCTGAAAGAAATCAAAACCTCTTTCTAAATAAGAGCTAACAGATTTAAATTTTTTTTGATAACTACTTCTCACATAATTACTAAAATTCTTTAACCGCCATGCGCCATAGTTTATTTGGCTCTCAAAGCTACCATAAGTATTTCCTGTTTTATTCCCATCGTAACTTTGTGATGTCCCTGAAAAGTTATAGTTAACAAGAAAAGAAGTTATTCCATCATCCCATGTTGCTGATGGTTCCCGAAACCAAACTTCATTTCTCATCGACGCCTGAGGGATTTTTATATAAATTGCGTTATCTTTAGCAGAAAACGATGCAGTGCTGCCAGGTATATTTTTATCAATAGGTTCCTTTTCGATATTATATTTATCAACATCGACTCCCCAACTAGCTAAAATGAACTGATTAAAGAATGGAAATGTAACCCCCTCCTGTTTTTTATCTGAAATAAACTCAACAGATTCCTCAGTACTAACTTTTACCCCATTAAGAAATATTGCCACAGTGTATGTACCAGGGCTCATTCCGCCCGGACGCATAAAATACTTTAAATCTAAATGTCTTGCTTCTTCACCGTCAGACATCTTTAAAAAATTAGGATCAAAGGTTGCGTTATCACTTGATGCGGCATAAGAGGAATATGTAACAACAATAAAAGCACAACCTAACAAGTTTTGTTTTTTCATTTTTGTCATAAATTTATTTTTATGGGTGGTGTTGTTCCACCTTTATCATTAACAGTTGAAAACTCGATCCATTTTGGATTTCGTGCATCAATATTAATTTCAGAATATGGTTTTATAACCTCATCAATATCTCTATGTATGGTCTTACCATCAATAGAAATATTGACCAATGTCACAAAAAAAGGCGTTGGATTCTTGATTGCAACCAAATCATTAAATTTATGGACATATAATTTTTTGGTAATATCATAAGGTTCTCCTATTCTTGCTGGCCGGTATATCAATTTTATCCTACTATTTATTGCAAATTGCAGATGACCTTTTATCTCTTTTCCATCTGTTGACAAAAATGTTTTTGGTGGAATAGCCAAAACATTAAGTCTAAATAATGACTCTCTGTCATCCGGTATTTTTTCCTCTCTAATTGCTTTTATCTGTAATTGAATCTCATCATTAGGCTCAATTCTATGAAGTGGTGGTGTCACAATAAAACATTCATTTTTTTGATCATCAAAATAATTTGACACCCATGACCGCAACAGCCAGTAATTTTTTTCTGAAAAATTGGTTGCCTTAACAACTGACATTTCATCAGTTGATTTATATATAACTCGAGTTGAACCTAATGTTACTCCTTCTATTGCTGAATGAGCAAATATTGGCATTATAGATATCGCTAATACTAGTCTTTTAATAAAATTCATAATATATCTTTAATAAGCGTGGCAATTGCCACGCTTAAACATTTTATTGATATGTCGCAGTGTATGTGAACTGAGCCGAAAGTGTACCTGATGTAGCAGAATTCATGGAACTACCACTGGCACGTAATGCTTCTACCTGTACAGGAATAGCAAAACTATCTTGATCGACCGTGAACATTAAGTTCGAACTTTCCTGTCCATCAACACGAACATATTTATTACTAATACCTTCTTTTAAAACAATACCAACTACAGATTGGTTCGAACCATTCAGAGTTGGAAAAGCCATTATACCGTTAGAAGATTTATTGTTTGGGCTATTAATAACAACCTTTACATTTTGTCCGGTGCAACCATTAAAAGAAATATTACCCGCTGAAACAGAAGCATTTCCAATTAAACCATACTGACTTGCTGAAGCATAATCCGCTGTAGTAATGTTTGGCAGCGTTACATCACTTGGAAAAGAAACAGCACAGGTAGAGCTATTAAGAGAGCCAGTGACATTCTGATTCCCAGTACCAATAACATCTCCTGATGCTGCAAAACCTGATGCAGAGACCGTCAGCATTGCAACAATCATTGCGATCTTCTTCATATGATATAATCCTTATTAACAAAAACAAAAAACAAACTTTCTTTCCAAAGGCATTTCATTGCCTTGCCAAATAATAATCAGAAGAAATGTCGGGCGTAAACACAAAGAATATTTAATTATCGAAAACTTATATTTATTTTATAGTTTTACAACTGCCATGGTCTCCCCTCCTTTTGTTTTACAAAATTTCTGTTCATATTTATTATTTTTACTTGGTTAGATATATTTCATAATTACATCGCCTACAGTTAAAGCTAAGATTCACTAGTATAATGAGTCTGAACCTCTGCATCAGAGCAATCGCGGCACACACAAGTGAGTAAACTAGCGACACGATAAAATCCGTATCGACTATCATAACCTTCCGTACACCGCTGGAGTTGAAAATTATCAGGAAATTCTTAACGTACAGACCCTACCGAAAGGACTGTCTGTATAAACCAGAATTCTATGCTTATAGAAAAAGCTATGACATACTTTGCAAAAGTCTTAAATAAATTATGGCCTAGCATGAAGGTGCCAAGGGAACCATAAAACTTATCAGTGATACGTACCGATCCCCTCCGCATAGCCTCGTCCATACAGCCCCAGACTTTTAGCCTGACTAAGAAAATTATCCGCATTTATCTGAATAATGACATTTACATAGTAGTATGTATGTGAGCCGCTGTTGTTACGCGACCATCTATGCGCAAATGTTTTCCATACACCGAATTTACTACATGAAAAAATAACATTCATCACAACTATTTAGATTGATAAAGTGCGCCTTATGTTTTTCAGGATACAGTATGAACATACTTATCTGACCAGAAAATTCATGTAAATTCAAAAAATTGCAACTCATTACGTAGACTAGATAAGCACAGTACATCAGAAATTTTCGTGTTTTCTGTCAGTTTCAAAGTTACTTTATTTATTGCAGTTTTTTTATCAAATTTTGATATTTTTTATATGGATATTAAAAATAGTTTATTTTATAGTTTTCTCATGTTCATAAAGCTGATATTTCAGGATAGTTATGAGACCAGTCTTTATACTTGCAAGCGATAATAATTTTTTTAATTATGGAATAAAATCAATATCATACACTAACAAAAAAATTCAATGCGTTGATTTTACTAACATTGATAAATTAATACATAAAGACATTGCATCAAAAAAATACTTAGTTTGCGATGATTCTAGTTATTATATTTATAGTATTATATTCGCTGAAATCGAAATAAAATGCATTTGTATTGAGAATATCACATTACATAATGGAACCGTATGCGTTTATGAAAATAATGCATCTACTATTGGATCAATTAACTCATTTAATAGCATTGAGAGAGAGATCTTTTTTTTATATTTTTTCCATCAAAAGAGTGTAAAGGAAATATCCAAAATAACATGTCTTTCAATTGGTAAAATTTACTATAGATTCAATCGTATTAAATCAAAACTAGGAATAGAAACCACCAGAAAGTTACCAGCATCATTAAAGAAAATTTTCAGTCAACGTATAGGCAACCAATATAGCTTCGTTAATCACGCATAATTTCATAACAATAATATTACTATTATCATAATAAAGCTTGATTAACATAGCATAACATATTGTTTTTTTATTAATGTTTATGTTTAGACTTTTTTTTCATACGTTGAAATTTCGAGTTTACACAACGTAAAAACTCATGAAATCATATATACAAAGCATGAGGTAGCTTTATGAATAGTCGAATTGCTTGTACCACGTTTGACCTCCCTATTAATACTAACTTGGATAACAATCACACACTTGTATTTAAAAAAATACGTTTTTACAATAGTGCAGTGATTTTTATCAGAAATGCACAACTAGTGATTAAGGCAACAGATGGAGATGTTATTGATATCTCTCCCGGCTCTTTGTGTTATATAGAAAAGAACCTTGTCATTGATGTAACATTAAAAGTGCTTGGAAGTGGCGTACCCTATGATATTTATACTATTGATAGCGATATATTAAGTAGTGTTTGTAAGGTCATGGAACCGATTTTGTCAGGGCAACATTTAGTTACCCAGGTAAGAAAAAGAATATTTTTTTATAAACTGGAAGAAACAGATAAAGAAATTTTTAGACGACTTATTAGTGATGATTTACCATCATACAGGCAAGTTTATAAGATTGCTTATTTACTTTCAAGGATTCATGAAATTGAGCCACTTACGTATTCCTTGTCTGTATCAACAGATATTACCTTTACTGAGAAACTCAAAAAAATCATCGAAGCAGATTTATCAAGAGGATGGAAACTGAGCGATCTGAGAGATATCTTACATATGTCAGAAGTTTCAATTAGGAAAAAACTCGAAAGAGAAAATAATAACTTCAACGCGTTAGTTTTAGATATCAGAATGCAGCATGCGACGAAAATGATTACATCCACTGAAAAACATATAAATAGAATTTCGTATGATGTTGGATATACAAGCACATCTTATTTCATTCGAAACTTTAAAAATTACTTTGGTATTACACCGAAACAGTTTTCTCTGAAGGTTAAACGAAAAGTCTAATATCTAAATTCTACAGAATGGTTTTTTATCCTGTGTATTAATAGTAAGTGCATCAAATGACATGAGATTAGCTACCAGTTCTGGCAATAGCCAGTAAGCCAGAACTGTGCCAATAGCGCCTGTACCTCCAAGCCCCTTCCCCCTCAATGATCCAAATACAAATAATGCATCCAACTGGTCATTCTCAGCAGCACTTTTCGCATCACCGAAACATGGCTGAAATGGTCGGAGTAAACTGCCACCTGGGCGTAGATGCCGTCGGGTAAAGCATCGATATCATCGTTGGGGTCCAGTTCAATGGTTCCCAGCACACCGTCCGTGCCGGGCACGACCGTTAATGATTGCAATACCCCTTGCGCCTGATACGAACCGCCTGGTACGACAGGTAAAATACTGGTCAGTTTGCCGTGGAACACCTGCCCAGGTAGCGCGTTAAACACCACTTCCGCATCATCGCCGGGTTTCAGACGTAACAGCGAGTTTTGCCGAAATTGGGCGACAATTTGCCGTTTTTGCTCGGGGATGAAAACCATCACCGGACGCAACGGCAAGGCAGCTGCGTATGTACCTGGGCGGATCAGTACCTGAGTAACGTAGCCATTGCTCGGCGCGCGAATGACAGTCTGCTCAAGGTTATATTTTGCTTCAGTAAGTTGCGCTCTTAAGCTCACAATCTGCGACTGCTCGCCGTTAACCATACTGTCGAGCTGGCTCTGGATCTGCGCCTGCTCCGCCACCGAGCCTTTCACCAGCGCGTCCTGCGCGAGGAAATTTTGCCGCGCATCGTCGATGTCACGTTCCGAGAACGGATTCACCGCCGCCTGGCTGCCTTTCAGGTAACGTTGATAATTTTTAAACAGACGGTCGCGCTCCGCTGAAACCTGGGTGGTGTTGGCCTGCGCTTCAGTGAGCTGCGCGCGCAGCGTCTTTATATTATGCGTCGCCGTCATCAGGTCAGCCTGAAGTCTGTCAACTCGCGCCTGGTAACGAACCGCGTCGAGCTTAAAAAGCACCTCGCCCTTTTGAATAAGCTGATTATTTTTGTCGGTGACTTCAGTAACAATTCCCGTCACCTGTGGCGTGATGGGGATCGCTATCACTGCCTTTTGCGCGGTAAAAGTGTAAGGGTGGTTGTAGTTCATCAACAAAATCAAACCACTCACCAGAAACACGCCTCCCAGCGCCGCCGTCGCCAGCGTCCACTGATTCACCGGAATGCGGAAGATTTTAAAGACCGCCCACGCCAGCGCCACGTAAGTTAAAACAATCAATAGATCCATATTTAGATCTCCGGGAACGTGGAATAGTCAGTCTTTTTCTCGGCGGCGAGTTGGTGCTCCAGCCGGGAAATTCGGTCAGAAAGTGCAGCGATTTCCGGGTCAGTCGCTTTCTCCTGCGACGCAACATGTGACTGCATACCCCAGCCACGCTCCGGTTGATAGAGCGTCGCCCAGATCCACAGAAACGGCCAGATAACATGCAGAGTAAACAGGCTCACCCAGCCCGCCGTATGAATAGCGTCGGCATGGGGATGGTTGCGCTTTTTGGCAATCAGATAAGGGATGTCATGTATCGCGATGATTCCATAAAAAATCACCAGAAAGACGAAGATCAGCACTCCCAACGCGAAATAGTTTAGAAACATATCTGCCTCGGATTCACGTTTATCGGTGTTGTTTTTTGGCTGGCAGCCAGAAGGGAGTCAGGCTGATATTTTGACAATAATTCGGGTTCGCGATTCTCGCCATAACACCAAAGAATAATTTTTAGAGGTGATGAGTTGCTTAGTTACATAACGATTTTATGACGAAGGCATAACATGCTGCAGATCACATCAGGTGAACGCCGTAAGAAAATATCTTGTGATTCAGATCACAAAGATTCAACAAACTAACAAAACAAAAATGTGACATTACTCACATTTAAATGCCATTTTTAGCGAAAATCGCCGTCTTGTTGCTTTTTTACACAGTCATTTTGTGATGAGCATCACGTCAATTACCTCTCTACCCCCTATATTTATGTGACTGATATCACACAAAAGACCGTCGACTGGACAGTTAACCGATTCAGTGCCAGATTTCGCAGTATCTACAAGGTCCGGCTACCTCTGCCGCCACATTAACAAAAAACCTCGGGCTTCCAGCCTGCGCGACAGCAAACATAAGAAGGGGTGTTTTTATGTCATCCGATATTAAGATCAAAGTGCAAAGCTTTGGTCGTTTCCTCAGCAACATGGTGATGCCAAATATCGGCGCGTTTATCGCGTGGGGTATCATCACCGCGTTATTTATTCCAACAGGGTGGTTACCGAACGAAACGCTGGCGAAGCTGGTCGGGCCGATGATCACTTATCTCCTGCCGCTGCTGATCGGTTATACCGGTGGTAAGCTGGTAGGCGGCGAACGTGGCGGCGTAGTCGGTGCCATCACCACCATGGGCGTTATCGTCGGCGCAGATATGCCGATGTTCCTCGGCTCTATGATTGCAGGTCCGCTGGGCGGCTGGTGCATTAAGCACTTCGACCGCTGGGTAGACGGTAAGATCAAATCCGGTTTTGAAATGCTGGTGAATAACTTCTCCGCAGGCATCATCGGGATGATCCTCGCTATTCTGGCATTTCTCGGCATTGGCCCGGTTGTTGAAGCCCTGTCTAAAATGCTGGCTGCGGGCGTTAACTTCATGGTTGTCCATGACATGCTGCCGCTGGCGTCTATCTTTGTTGAACCGGCGAAAATCCTTTTCCTCAACAACGCTATTAACCACGGTATTTTCTCGCCGCTGGGTATTCAGCAGTCCCATGAACTGGGTAAATCCATCTTCTTCCTGATTGAAGCTAACCCAGGTCCAGGTATGGGCGTGCTGCTGGCGTACATGTTCTTTGGTCGTGGTAGCGCTAAACAGTCTGCGGGCGGTGCGGCAATCATCCACTTCCTGGGGGGTATCCACGAAATCTACTTCCCGTATGTGCTGATGAATCCGCGTCTGATTCTGGCCGTTATCCTCGGTGGTATGACTGGCGTGTTCACGCTGACTATCCTGGGCGGTGGGCTGGTTTCTCCGGCATCTCCGGGTTCTATCCTTGCTGTACTGGCGATGACACCAAAAGGTGCATACTTCGCTAACATCGCGGGTGTGTGTGCGGCGATGGCTGTCTCCTTCGTTGTCTCTGCCATTCTGCTGAAAACCAGCAAAGTGAAAGAAGAAGATGATATTGAAGCAGCAACTCGTCGTATGCAGGACATGAAAGCTGAGTCTAAAGGTGCGTCTCCGCTGTCTGCGGGCGATGTGACTAACGACCTGAGCCACGTACGTAAAATCATCGTTGCCTGTGACGCCGGTATGGGTTCCAGTGCGATGGGCGCAGGTGTGCTGCGTAAGAAAATTCAGGATGCAGGTCTGTCGCAGATTTCGGTCACTAACAGCGCGATCAACAACCTGCCGCCAGATGTGGACCTGGTCATCACTCACCGTGACCTGACCGAACGCGCTATGCGCCAGGTTCCGCAGGCACAGCATATTTCGCTGACCAACTTCCTCGACAGCGGCCTGTACACCAGCCTGACCGAACGTCTGGTTGCTGCCCAGCGCCATACTGAAAACGAAGTGAAAGTGAAAGACAGTCTGAAAGACAGCTTTGACGATTCCAGTGCTAATCTGTTCAAACTGGGCGCGGAGAACATCTTCCTCGGTCGCAAAGCGGCCACCAAAGAAGAAGCGATTCGTTTTGCTGGCGAGCAGCTAGTGAAAGGCGGTTACGTTGAGCCGGAATACGTTCAGGCGATGCTGGATCGTGAAAAACTGACCCCGACTTATCTGGGTGAGTCTATCGCGGTGCCACACGGTACGGTTGAAGCGAAAGATCGCGTACTGAAAACGGGCGTGGTGTTCTGCCAGTATCCGGAAGGCGTGCGCTTCGGTGAAGAAGAAGATGACATTGCCCGTCTGGTGATTGGTATTGCTGCCCGTAACAACGAGCACATTCAGGTTATCACCAGCCTGACCAATGCACTGGATGATGAGTCTGTCATCGAGCGTCTGGCACACACCACCAGCGTGGATGAAGTGCTGGAACTGCTGGCAGGTCGTAAGTAATCCATTCCCACCCTCTCCGCATGAAGAAGGTGGGGCTAATTGCCTGATGCGCTTCGCTTATCAGGCCTACAACATAAAGCACAATTTGTTTTGTCGGTCGGATAAGGTGTTTACGCCGCATCCGGCAGTCGGTACACAATGCCTGATGCGACGCTGACGCGTCTTATCAGGCCTACAGGTCAGTGCCAAACACGTAGGCCGGATAAGGCGTTTACGCCGCATCCGGCA
>ENA-OWZO01000781-OWZO01000781.1-human-gut-metagenome-genome-assembly--contig:-NODE-781-length-11134-cov-14.002618_pt1 | contig 11134 bp, 14 predicted proteins | sample MGYA00249260_ERZ652115 | MGnify/ENA primary metagenome ERZ652115 (study PRJEB26925, sample SAMN05827127) | human gut metagenome | biome: ENVO:2100002; feature: ENVO:00000062; material: ENVO:00002003...
TCCCTTGAAAAAATCTATTGTTTTTCTCAAGTATGCACTAAAAATGGATTTAGTGGAAGGCGAGTGGTTTGACCTTTACTACGGAAAGGTTAGCTATGCGCGTTTTCATATGCTTTTTGGATTCCCTTCGGCAAGTGGTCGGGAATCAGTGCCTTTAGTCTGTCCTCACTGCCGTCTTTGATTGCCTGCTCATAGTACCAGCATTTGAATTTCAGCATATCCAGAGTGCGGTTCATCTGCTCAAGCTCTGCTTCCATGTGCGACCGTTGTTCTTCAAATAGTGCCTTGCGTTGCGGGTAGGTGGACGGCCCTTCTACACACCAATCCATGAATTGCCGGATGTCCTTGATCTCCATGCCAGCCTTTTTCAGACATTCAATGACCCGGAGTGCTTCAATCTCCGTGTCACCGAATTTGCGGATGCCGGATACTCGTTCCATGTTCGGAAAAAGTCCCTGCTTGTCATAATAGCGCAGCGTGGAGATAGGCAATCCGAACATCTCTGCCACCTGTCCAATTGAATACATAAATTTCCCTCCAAAAATCTTCAATAAATATCTTGACATAAAGTTAGGTTTAGGTATTACTATGAGAATAACACAAAGAATATAAAAATGCAAGGAGTGTTCTACGATGAATAAAAAGGTACTAATCATTTCCTCAAGTCCCCGTAAGGGCGGCAACTCCGAAACGCTGGCGGCAGCGTTTGCCAAGGGCGCACGGGAGGCAGGCAATCAGGTAGAAGCCGTATATCTGCGGGAAAAGCAGGTTGGCTTCTGCAAGGGCTGTCTTGCCTGCCTGAAGTTGGGGCACTGCGTCATCCAGGACGATGCCGTGGAAATTGCCGCCAAAATGCACGATGCGGATGTGCTGGTGTTCGCAACACCCGTCTACTATTACTGCGTCAGCGGTCAGCTCAAGACTATGCTGGATCGTGCCAACCCATTGTTCGATACGGACTACGCCTTTACGAAGGCCTACTTGCTGGCAACAGCGGCAGAGGACGCACCGGAAACCTTTGCGGGCACAGAGAAAGCTGTGCAGGGTTGGATGGACTGCTTCCCACGCTGTGCGCTGGCTGGCACAGTGTTTGCAGGCGGCGTAAACGGCGTGGGAGAGATCGCAGGTCATATTGCGCTGGAGCAAGCTTATCAGATGGGCAAGGAGGTGTGAGCCATGGCAGTTAAACAAACGGCAGGCAGAGAGGCTTTGGGGGAATTTGCTCCCAAATTTGCGGAACTGAATGATGATGTACTGTTCGGGCAGGTGTGGAGCAGGGAAGACAAGCTTTCCATGCGGGACCGTAGCATTGTAACAGTGGTGGCGCTGATGGCGCAAGGGATGACGGATTCGTCCTTTCAGTACCACCTGACAACTGCAAAGAACAACGGTGTGACCAAAACGGAAATTGCGGAGATTCTGACCCATGCGGCATTTTATGCAGGCTGGCCCAAGGCATGGGCGGCCTTCCGTATGGCAAAGGGGGTATGGGCGGAGGACGATGCCGCCGACGCAAAAGCCAAGCATCAGAATGAAATGGTCTTTCCCATTGGCGAACCCAATGATGACTTTGCGAAATATTTTATCGGGCAAAGCTATCTAGCACCTCTTTCTACGCAGCAGGTCGGCATTTACAATGTAACCTTTGAACCCGGTTGCCGCAACAACTGGCACATTCATCATGCGAAAAACGGCGGCGGACAGATTCTCGTCTGCGTAGCCGGGCATGGTTACTATCAGGAATGGGGCAAACCGGCACAAGAGCTGCGCCCCGGCGATGTGGTAAACATTCCGACCGGGGTCAAGCACTGGCACGGTGCTGCGCCGGACAGCTGGTTCTCTCATCTGGCGGTAGAGGTTCCGGGGGACGAAACCTCCAATGAATGGTTGGAAGCCGTGGACAACACAGTATATTTTAAGGCAACAGGCAAGGAGAACTGAATATGGAAAAACTGAATCTGACACAGGAATGGGACAAGGTGTTCCCGAAAAGCGACAAGGTGGATCACAAGAAAGTAACCTTTCACAACCGCTACGGCATCACGCTGGCGGCGGATATGTACACGCCGAAGGGCGCAGAGGGCAAGCTGCCCGCCATTGCCGTCAGCGGTCCGTTCGGTGCGGTAAAGGAGCAGTCCTCCGGTCTGTATGCGCAGAAAATGGCGGAGCTTGGCTTCTTGACGATTGCCTTCGATCCGTCCTACACCGGCGAGAGCAGCGGTACACCCCGCTATGTTGCTTCGCCGGACATCAACACCGAGGATTTCTGCGCAGCGGTAGACTTCCTCTCCGTGCAGGAGAATGTTGACCCGGAGCGCATCGGTATCGTCGGTATCTGCGGCTGGGGCGGCATGGCGCTCAATGCCGCAGCCATTGACACCCGCATCAAAGCTACTGCGGCTATGACCATGTACGACATGACCCGTGTAACTGCCAACGGATATTTTGATGCTGAGGATTCTGAGCAGGCACGCTATGAGAAGAAAAAAGCCATGAATGCACAGCGCACTGTAGATTACAAAAACGGTACCTATGCTCTGGCAGGCGGTGTGGTCGATCCGCTGCCGGAGGACGCACCGCAGTTTGTAAAGGACTATTGCGCCTACTATAAGACTCCGCGAGGTTACCATCCCCGCAGCCTGAATTCCAACGGCGGATGGAATGTGACCTCATCGCTGTCGTTCCTGAATATGCCGATCTTGCAATACAGCAGCGAGATCCGCTCTGCTGTGCTGCTGGTACACGGAGAAAAGGCGCACTCCCGCTATTTCAGTGAAACGGCTTATAGCAAACTGACCGGCGATAACAAGGAATTGCTCATTATCACCGGTGCAAACCACACCGACCTTTACGATCGGATGGACATCATTCCGTTTGAAAAGCTCAACGCATTCTTTACGGAGTATTTGAGATAAAGCGGCATATTACAACGCATAATACAGATATGCTGGGTTTGAACCTGCCAAAGCATAGTTATGTGTTTTTGCGTAAGCATCTGGAGGAAGGTGTATATCAAGTTTCTGCTGTTTCTGCATCGGATGTGCTGAAACGAAATACAGACTCTTTACGATGTGCGGTCGAGAATGATGTGTTTGCCTCGCTTCCGCAGAATTCGCTTTTGGACGAGTTGGAAATGGGGTATTAGGCGCAATATAACTGCTGATGGTGTTGAATCTTGGTGGCTGACTTGGTGGATATCCTGATGGGTGTCATCCTCTAAGTTATCATGGGTTGCGTCATAGGACTTATCATTGGCTGTGCCTATGATAGAGTGATCATGAGTGATTCTCTCAACTGGATCAAAAATGATGAATGGTTTGCTTCACGGCTGTTTATCCTTCGGATGGAAACAGCAGGAATTGAGACCATTAGGGCAGCCAATATCAAGAAAAAGGGAACATAAAAAAGCAGAGCATTGCTAATGTTGCAATGTTCTGCTTTTTATGTTTGTGTTAGGCTTTACTGGCAGTAGTCTACCAGAATTTTTCATTACAGTGTTTTGCTAAAGAAATCCGATGGAGCTATACCCTGGATTTTTCTGTATTCTCTGGGTGATATTTTGACTATAGACTGAAAAGCGCTTGAAAACTTTCCCTGGGTTTGGTAGCTTACCTGGGAAGCAATATCCGCGATAGTGTCATTTATTTCCCGTAATAATTTCATAGCCTGACGCACTCGAAATTCCTTCATATAGGTGGCGATAGGCTGGCCGTAGGCTGTCTTGAATATCTCCTTTAGAGTGGAGGTGTTTATCAAATACTGTTTGGAAAGTTCTGCAATCGTAAATCGTTGATCCAAGTGCTCTGTCAACTGTTGATGAATTTCTTTGATCAATTCGGTTTGCTGGGAGAAGTATTGAGTCAATCAGATTTATTCTAAACTTAATATAGATGGGGGATACCCGGGCGAAGCGGCAGCAGATTTTATCCATGCTGAATGCCACCCCCTAACCTTTGGTTAATGGTTATCTTTTTTAATCCACTGTACAATATTTGTACGGTGGATTTTTTATTGACTTAGGAGGAGTGAGAAAATGAAGGATTGGAAAAAATGTACGGTTTTTCTGCTGGCGCTGGTCATATGCCTTAGTCTTGCTGCCTGCGGAGTGGGCAGCAGTGAAAGTGAAAGCGAAGATTACTATCCCCCCGGTGTGATTGAGGACACCGACTATGACTTCACCGATGATAATCCGGCAAAGCAACTGGGTTATGACTCCATTGAGGATATGCGCACACAGGAACATGAAATTATCTCATCCGATGATAACGACAATACAGTCGCCGAGGGATATTGGTATCCTGACGGGGATAGGAGCAGCTCCCTCTATTTTATGGTCCAGAGAGATACCATTTACTGGTATGAATTTGAACCGGAGCAGGGGGATGTTCAAGTGGGAGACCCGGATGGAATTGTAATCAAGTTAGGAAATAAGCGCCGTCTTCAGAGCGGGCAGACATTTCAGTACACAACTTCCAGAGGATTGGATATGAGCTACAGCAAAATCTGTTTCGAGGGAGACACAACAGAATATTTTTGGAGGGAGCGTTGAGTGGTTAAAGGAGGAAACTATATGGAACGAAGATATATTTCAGAAGTAAAGCCACTAAGCCAGTATATTTTACAAGTTGACTTTGTCTCCGGCAGTCGTTTGCTCCTGGATATGAAGTCTTATCTGGACAAATTTCGCGTTCATTCTCTGGCCGATTTGCAGACATGGAATAGCGTTGTGACGAACGGTATTTTTATTCGTTTCTGAAATGTGGGATTGAGTCACGATGAAATTTTGGCAATGGCTAAGCAGGAATATTAACAGTTTATCTGGGAAAGGAGAAAATAACAATGAAAAGAATCATAAGAAAGCGAGTTGTCCTTGTTTTACTTCTGTCCTTGTGCCTAAGCCTGACCGCTTGTGGCAACGGTAACAGTGGAGACAGCGGTAATGATACTGGTGTTACGCCTACCAGGATTGAAGGTATGCTCAAAGAAGCATACGATAATACAGATTATACCAGCTATCTTGGCTTTTGGGATGGTGTTGTCAACGAGGGGGAGCCTGAACAGAAATTGATTGCAGAGTTGAACGAGGACGGCGAACCACGCTTTGAGCTGTATGTTGACGGTGATCTGGTCTACTACGGTTTTCTCCAGATCCGTCCGCAGTACGAAAATTATGTCTATGCCTGCAACGAATATGACAGCTGCGGCTATATGTGCTGGTTTGATTCCTACGATGCGCTGCATATTGAATTCGACCTTAACGGAAACTCCTGTGTCTTTGTCCCTGAAGGCACTGTTCCCGGCTGGGCAGTTGATACGGAAACCGGTAATGGTGAGTTTTCAGACATCGCTGGTATCTGGTATCTGGATGGAGATGCGGATGCAATTAGCAGTCTTGAAATCGACGAACAAGGAAATTGGACACTGTTTGAACGCCTTGACAGTGATGACGACCTAATTGAGGCAGATTGTGGTTATCTGAAACGGGATACTGCCAAAGAGGATACATATTATGCTCACTCCCGCCAATTTGAGGATGTGATTTATGATATGAGCACTGATTTTGACAAGGAGGTTATCTGGTGGGGTGGCGAGAACGACGCTTATCTGCTCCCTCAGACTACTAGGAGCGCCGGCGAGATTATAGAACAATATGTGGGATATTGGTCTGATGGAGAGGATTTCTGGCTTCGGATCTATAGGGATGGCAGTTGGGATACTGTAAAGGAAAGCGGCAAGATTATTAACAGAGGCAGCACAGTTGCAGAAGAAGACGGAATCGTGCTCTATATGATGGATCACGGCTATGTGGGAACATTTGTCCTTCAGAACGGCAGTCTTTATGATGCGGATGCTGACGTGGCCTACGCCCCTGTGATGGAAGCTGATATTCCTGAGGCGTCACGGACTGATCTGAACTGAGTGGCCAGGAAGGGAGAGATTTATGCAGAGAGGAAGCAAGCTTTTGATGCCACATTCTATTATGATTCGGAGGATCAGGTACTGTTTGATTTTGTGGATTATCCCGTGGCTGTTTAAGGCAATCCGTATCTGTTTTGGGGATAACTGGCTAGATGAAAACTGGGGCAGCAATCAATGATGGAAAGGAAAAGGGGGACAACATGAAAAACAAAAAAAGTTTCTTAAGCCTATTGGCGCTCACACTCCTGAGTTTGATTTTGCTTGCGGGCTGTGGAGAAAAGAAATGGCCCATGCAGATTACTGTGGTAAACCGCACCACCTGCCCGATTTCAGATATTCGTATCAGTTTGGCATCGGACGAGGACTGGGGAGCTAACCGCATTGAAACGACGCTGGAGGAGGGAGAAAGTGCAGATATCGACTTGGGCGAGTTTACCGAAGCGGAGCTGGCAAATGAGGGCTTCCATTTGCCAATATGGAGAATTTTGAGACCAAGAACTATGAAGATGGCACATATTACTATGCGGATGTTACTGCGGATGGCATGACGGTCATCGTTAATATGGTCTGTGTGAAAGACGCGAACACGGATGGAATGGAACTGGAAAACTATCTGACAGGCCACGAGAACATTAACCCCCTTGGAAATCCAGTATTTTCAAGGGGGTTCTTATGTTTATGATTCATAAAGAATTGATGTGAAATTTGGTCAAATTCTTCTTAATGTTATTAAAAATTGATTGAATGCCTGGGGATAAACGGGGATACAAGATTGAAAATATTTTTTTTCATTAGTTCTTGGCAAGTAACCATTCGGTAACTACAATAGAGTTGCCGAATGGTTACTTTGATGAAGGAGATAGTTATGGCAGAGAGTACAAAGGAACGGATTTTGAGGATAGCACTGGAGCTGTTTGCACGGAACGGCTATCTTGGGACGTCTATGAATGATATTGCAGGACAGTTAGGATTTACGAAAGCCGCCTTATATAAGCACTATGCCAGCAAACAAGAAATCTTAGAGAAGATTGTGGAGCGGATGAACAAGATGGACTATGAGCGCGCGAAAGTCTATGAAACGCCGGAGACGGAACCAGACGGCTTTGCGGAAGCCTATCTGCATACACCAATTTAGAAGATCCGCACATACAGTCTTGCTCAGTTTGACCATTGGACAAAGGATCCATTTTCTTCCAATTTCCGTAAAATGCTGACGCTGGAGCAATACCGTGCCCCCAAGCTTGCACAGTTCCATCATGATTATCTGGCGGGCGGTCCTCTGGAGTACATGGCGGCCATCTTCCGCAAGCTGGCAGATTCTAATACAGAAGGAGAACAGATCCTTTCAGAAACTGTGATCCGTACTGCATGCCCTATTATGAAAGGGACTTTGTGGGTGGAACTTTAAATAACGGATAAGTTACCTGATGATGCCTCTGGATAAGCTCTGCTGTGTATTTACGTGCGCCCAGGGGCGCACGTTTTTTTAAATCCACCCCCCATCCAACCCAATGATCTGTCCTGTAAGATAGGATTCTTTATAACCAAGATGATAAGCCAGATCAGCTACTTCTTCTGCTTTTCCAAGGCGTCCTGCCGGTATCTCATCTACCAGTGCGATCAGTTCGTCTTCTTCCATCCACTGGTTCATTTCTGTGTCAATGGCGCCGCAGGCAATAGCATTGACCTGAATGTTGCTTGGCCCCAGTTCTTTGGCAAGAGCACGGGTCAGAGCGTTGATGCCGCCTTTGGTTGCAGAGTAAGCTGCCTCACAGGAAGCTCCTGCAACACCCCATACAGAGGAAATATTGATGATCTTTCCCTGTTTTTGGTGTACCATATAAGGGATCGCCAATTTGCAGCAGTTAAAAACAGAAGTTAAATTCATATGGAGAATTTTATCCCAGTCTTCACTGCTCATATCCTGAAGTAGTCCGATGTAGGAAACACCGGCATTATTTACCAGTACATCTATACCTCCAAACTGTTTCTTTATCTTTGCGAACAATTCTTTGCAGCAATCCATATCCCCCATATCTCCCATATAGGCAAGACAAGGTACCTGATAATTCTCAATTTCTTTTTTTGTCTGCATCAGGCGGTCTTCATTGCGGATGCAGCTGATGGCTACATTATAGCCTTTCCGGGCAAATTTAATGGCAATGGCTTTTCCGATACCACGGGAAGCGCCGGTCACAAGTACAGTTTTTCTTGACATAAGCTCACGTTCCTTTCTGCATGTGTACAGTACTGTTTCTGTTCGCGTGCTCCGCGATCAGTGACGCAGTATTTGCTCCTTTTATTTTAGCACAGAATGGAGAGGTTGGCATATATCTGGTTGATCTGTAAAGATAATTGTAAGAATTTGAAGTGCAACAATAGTAAAATCTATGCTATAATAATTACGAATTGGTTACAATATATTAAGAGATAATGAAAAAATAGACAGGAAACAATAAAAATGACATCACATATCTATGATCTGATCATAATCGGTTCAGGACCGGCCGGGCTTGCAGCAGCTGTATATGCCCAGAGAGCTTGTCTGGACACTCTGGTAATCGAACAATCTACGGTAAGCGGCGGACAGATATTAAATACCTATGAAGTGGATAATTATCCCGGATATCCCGGTATCAGCGGTTATGAGCTGGGAATGAAGCTACGGGAACATGCAGATAAGCTGGGGGCACATTTTAAAGAAGATACGGTTTTAAAAATAGAGGATAAAGGCCCGAAAGAAGTGAAAAGGGTCATTGGAATGAATGCGACCTATGAAGCCAGGGCACTGATCCTTGCAACAGGGGCATCTCATAAAAAACTGGGGATCCCAGGGGAAACAGAACTGGCAGGAGCTGGTGTTTCTTACTGCGCTACCTGTGATGGTGCATTTTTCAGAAACAGGACCGTTGCTGTGATCGGTGGCGGTGATGTGGCAGTAGAAGATGCTGTTTTCCTGTCACGTATGTGCAGCAAGGTATACCTGATACACAGGCGGGGAGAACTCCGGGCAGCAAAAAGCCTTCAAAACCAGTTGTTTTCAAAGGAAAATGTAGAAATCCTCTGGAATATGCAGGCTCAGGCCATAGAAGGAAACGGTACAGTAGAACGTCTGATCCTTTCAGAGAATGGTACAAGGAAAAAGAAAGAACTTTCCGTTCAAGGTGTGTTTATTGCTGTAGGAATACAGCCGGAAACAAAGGCTTTTGAAGGGATTGTGGATATGGAACAGGGCTATATCAAAGCAGAGGAAGAAGGGATTACTTCTGCGCTTGGTATTTTCGCAGCAGGAGATGCAAGAACCAAGAAACTACGGCAGATCGTTACAGCAGCGGCAGATGGAGCTAATGCAGTGACCAGTGCAGAGCAGTATCTGTCAGACTTAAAGAGAGGATAAGAATACCGATGAACACATGGAAAAAATTACTGATCATCAGTGGAATGTGCAGTCTTGCAGGTGTGATACCGGCTTTTGCATCCACAAATCTGGAAACAGGTTCCTCTCTTGCAGGAATTTCCGTAGCACTTAACAATTATTATGCAGGAAATGCACAGCCTGAAAAGAAACTGGCATCTTCCTACGATCAGTTAGAAGCAACAGCAAAGAATAACAGCAGTGGGACAAAGGCTGCAGCAGAGACAAAAGCCGCAGCATCAGCAACTTCAAATACAAAGGCAGAAACGAAAGCCCAGACATCGTCCGGAGCCAAAGCAGAAACAAAAGCCGCAGCACCAAAGGAAACAAAAGCAGCTGCTTCACAGACAAAGGCGGCATCCTCCTCCTATGATAATATTGCAGTATCCAAAGTAAGCGGATCTGTTAATATCCGTACAGAGGCTAATACCACCAGTTCTGTTACAGGAAAGATATACAATGATTGTGCAGCTACCATTTTGGACACAGTAGAAGGGGAAGGCGGAAAATGGTATAAGATCCAGTCTGGTTCTGTAACCGGCTATATTAAATCCGAATATTTTGTTACAGGGCAGAAGGCAGAGACCAAGGCAAAAGAAGTAGGAAAGACCTATGGAACTGTAGTAGATACTACAAGCCTTCGTTTAAGGGAAAGTCCGGATCTGACCAGCAAAACCCTGACTCTTTTATCAGAAGGAGCCCAGTATTCCGTTGTAGGCCAGGAAGGTGATTTCTTAAAGGTCTCTGTAGATACAGACCTGGAAGGCTATGTATTCAAAGACTACATGAAGACCAGCGTGGAATTTAATAAAGCTGTTTCAGTAGAGGAAGAAAAGGCGAAAGAAGAAGATGAGGCCAAACGCAAAGAAGAAGCGGATAAGGCTATAAAAGAATTAGAAGCTGCAAAGAAAGCGGAAAGCAAGGCAGCACAGACAAAAGCCGGAACAACAGCATCAAAGAAAGAAACAGAAGCTGCAAAGACCGAAACAACGGCTGCTCCAAAAGCAGAGACCCAGAAAGAAACTGCAAAAGAGACAGAAGCAGCGGTCAAAGTCATTGCAGCCAATCCTGAAAAGGCGGAGGATGTGACAGTGGCAGCCCCAACTGTAAAACAGGAAACAAAAGCAGAAACTAAGATAGAGACAAAAGCGGAAACAAAAGCAGAGACAATAGTAGAAGCAAAAACAGAGACCAAACCGGAAGGTCCTGGTACAAAGAAGGAGACAAGCTCTTCTAAGAGTACCGAAAGCTCTTCCGTAGAAACAGCCTCCAGAACTGCCCTGATCGCTTATGCACAGCAGTTTTTAGGAAATCCATATGTATATGGAGGTACCAGTCTGACCAAAGGTGCTGACTGTTCCGGTTTCGTTATGAGTGTATTCTCTCATTTCGGTATCAGTACAGGCCGAAGTTCCAGAGACCAGGCGGCCAGAGGAAAGACGATCCCAGTCAGCGAAGTAAAGCCGGGAGATCTGTTATTCTATGCCAGCGGAAGCTATATCAACCATGTAGGTATTTATGTAGGAAATGGAAAGATCATCCACTCCAGTACACCTGCAACAGGTATCTGTTACACACCATCAAATTACAGAACACCTTGCAAGGCAGTTACATTTTTTGACTGATTCTGATCAAAGGTACATAATCATATAACTAAATGTGTGCGAAAGAGCATATGAAAATGGGGAGCCAAAACTGGCTCCCCTAATTGTTTTATGAAATTTTAAAAGTTGTCAGAACCTGCTTTTTACTATGAAAGTCCCGGACGGCAGCCGCGAATGAGCCATGCTTGCATGAGCG
>ENA-OWZO01000796-OWZO01000796.1-human-gut-metagenome-genome-assembly--contig:-NODE-796-length-10824-cov-7.386015_pt1 | contig 10824 bp, 8 predicted proteins | sample MGYA00249260_ERZ652115 | MGnify/ENA primary metagenome ERZ652115 (study PRJEB26925, sample SAMN05827127) | human gut metagenome | biome: ENVO:2100002; feature: ENVO:00000062; material: ENVO:00002003...
TCCGTCTCGTGGGCTCGGAGATGTGTATAAGAGACAGCTTTAGAGGTATCATATCAGAAGTCTGGGTGGTTTACCGGTCAGGGGAACTTTAGGTCCCCCATTGATGTCTGCCTGCGATTAGCAGAAGCCGTTTCCGTTACCACATCCGCCACAGCAGAGAAGAAGTAAGATGATCCATAAGCAGTCATTTCCACCGCCACATCCGTTGTTGCCACAGAATCCGCCGTTATTACCACAGCAGCAGCTCAATAAAATGATGATCCAGAGAATAGAGTTGCATCCTCCCTCATTACATCCACATCCACCACAGTTTGTTGCAGCTAAATCACTCATGTTAAATCCTCCAAATTTTTCTTACACTGTATCTTATGGAACAGAGGAGAATGTGTTACAGTTTTTGAAAAATAAATTTTTTTTGCTATTGAGATATAAAAATGGGTTTGCTATAGTTAAGTTAATCATAACAATAAAAGTATAAAATAATGATATAGAATCACAACGTACACAGGAGGATGAGGATGGAATTTGTAATGATCGTAGAGCCGGATGAGGTGGGGAGAAAAAGACTTGAGGCAGTTTTCCAGACAGAAAAGCCTTCTTTTTCTTATCAGATTACAGGGAGACCGGAGGAGGCACTGGATATATTAGAACATCAGAAAACAGATGTTTTAGTATGTGAGACGAGTCTTTCCGTACTCAGTGGAAGAGAATTTTTCACCATGGCAAAAATGATCTCGCCGGATACGGTCCGTGTGGCAATGACGAGTGCAGAGCATGTAAAAGACATCCTCTCTTTTCTGAATGAATGTGATATCTACAAATTGATCATGAAACCGTGTGCGTCATTTGCTGATTTTATCGAACCGGTGAATGCGGCATTGGAGTATCACCGTCTGAAAAAACAGGCAGAATCAGATCTTGAGCAGGCAAATATGAATCTCTTTTTCTCGGAGAAGGATTTTGAGAGAATTGAAGAGAGACAAAAGGAGAATGTCATGCTCTATAAGCAGGCAGCAGAGGTTGTCATGACGATGCTGAAGCAGCATTTGACGATAGGGCAGATGGATTCCGTGGGAGAATACATGATGGAACATTATCTGAGGGATCTGCTCGGATATTATCTGGAGACAATGATCCATGAAAATGGTAATTATCTGATGGGGTATAACCGGTTAAAAAATGAATTTCATCATGAGGATGCCGGACAAAGTTTCCATATGATAAAGAAAGAAGACTGCGAGATCCCACCGGAGATTTTCCGGAAGATTCTTTTCCTCCTGATGATACTCACAAAAGCATGCAGGCAGATTCTGGGTAAATATGCTGTTTCGGTTACCATGGAGACGGCATCTGAAAAGTTTTTTGTGGTACGTTTCAGTTGTGACTATTCGCAGAATCTCGATAAAAATGGACAGATCATTTACACCGGAGAGAATCAGGAATGTCACAAAGATATTATGGATCTGACAGAAAAAATTACGGACAGTATCGTATATCGTACGGTTTCCCTGGAAAAAGAAAACAGATATATCTTAAACTGTGCGATTGAGCGCAGAAATCATAGAGTGGATTCATAACCCAAAAGCGAACCATAACTAATTGTTATAATAAATATAAGATATTATGCATTGACAAATAGCAGCAAGAGTGCCTAAAATAAAGAAGGTATAATTGTATACAATTATGCATGTGAAAATAGTCAAATATTTTGCATATATATTCGTTTACTATAAGGAGGATGTTATGAGAGAAGTTGTAATGAATCAAAAGACAAATCTATTGCAGTTAGAAGAACATTTCTACCAGTTAGTGGATGTGGAAGAACCAAATGTATTCCATAATCTGTTTCCTTATGATGAAATTCCAAAGATTGCGTTTAATGACCGTATCGTGCCGCATAATATGCCGGAAAATATCTGGATCACAGATACGACATTCCGTGATGGACAGCAGTCAAGGGCTCCTTATACAACGGAACAGATCGTGACCATTTACGATTATTTACATAAATTAGGCGGACCAAAAGGTCTGATCCGCCAGAGCGAATTTTTCTTATACAGTAAAAAAGACCGCGATGCCGTATACAAATGTCTGAAACGCGGTTATAAATTTCCGGAAGTTACAAGCTGGATCCGTGCGAGCAAACAGGATTTCCAGTTAGTCAAAGATATCGGACTTCGTGAGACAGGTATTCTGGTAAGCTGTTCCGATTATCATATTTTCTATAAAATGAAAATGACAAGGCGTGAGGTTATGAACCTCTACTTAAGTGTAATCCGTGAATGTTTAGAGACAGGCATCAGTCCAAGATGTCATCTCGAAGACATCACAAGATCCGATATTTATGGATTTGTGATTCCATTCTGTGTCGAGCTGATGAAACTGATGGATGAATATAAGATACCGATCAAGATCCGTGCCTGTGATACGATGGGGTATGGTGTCAATTTCCCTGGCGCAGTGATTCCGCGGAGCGTACCGGGAATCATTTATGGCCTTACCACACATGCAGGTGTCCCATCCGAATTGATCGAATGGCATGGACACAATGACTTTTACAAGGCGGTCAACAACTCGACTACGGCATGGCTTTACGGTGCAAGCGGTGTCAACTGCTCTCTGTTTGGTATCGGAGAGAGAACCGGAAATACACCTCTGGAAGCAATGGTATTTGAGTATGCACAGTTAAAGGGAACCTTAGACGGCATGGACACAACTGTGATCACAGAGCTGGCAGAGTATTTTGAAAAAGAATTAGGCTATGTGCAGCCAAGCCGCACACCGTTTGTCGGAAGAAACTTTAATGTCACAAGAGCCGGTATCCATGCAGACGGTCTGTTGAAAAATGAGGAAATTTACAACATTTTTGATACGGGAAAATTTTTAAACAGACCACCACTTGTATCCGTATCCAATACATCCGGTCTGGCAGGAATTGCATTATGGATCAATTCTTATTATCATCTGCCAAAGGAAAAAGGCGTCGATAAGAATTCAGAACTTGTCAAGATGGTAAAAGTATGGGTAGACAAGCAGTATGAGGAAGGCCGTGTGACCGTTTTGACAGACAATGAGTTGGTAGAAGAGATCGGTAAGTGCTGTAAGAAATTAAAGATAGATACTTTGGAGAGATAATTATGGGAGAAGACAATTACTCCTTGGGTTCGAGAGTCTTTCATATGATAAGGGAGAACATTCTTTCCGGCAAATATGAGAGAGATGAGGAACTGAAGGAGAAATCAATCGGTGAGGAACTCGGCGTCAGCAGAACCCCTGTGAGGGAGGCACTGCGTCAGCTGGAACTCGAAGGTCTGGTCACGATCATTCCCAATAAAGGCGCTTATGTGGTTGGCATATCCCAGAAAGATATCAAAGATATTTATGAGATCAGAAGCCGTCTGGAAGGATTGTGTGCTAAGTGGGCTGCGGAGAATATCACGAAAGAACAGTTGGATGAGTTGGAGGAAAATATTTTTTTGTCTGACTTTCATGCAACAAAAGGAAACGCAGAACAGATGGTTGAGCTGGACAATAAGTTCCACGAGATTTTATATACCGCAAGTGGCAGTCGGGAATTACGGCATGTGCTTTCCGATTTTCATCACTATGCCCAGCGCGTCAGAAAGATCACTCTTTCCGATAAGAACAGGGCAGTGGATTCGAATAATGAACACCGCAGGATTGTGGAGGCATTAAAACAGCATGATGCACAACTGGCAGAAAAGCTTGCAAACCAGCACATTATGAAAACCATTGAGAATATGGATCACTATGGCTGGGATAATTTGTTAAAAAAGTAACATTTGTGAGATTCATGAAAACAAGGCAGAAAGGAAAAATAAGCGATGGAAAAAATTAAAATGACAACCCCATTAGTAGAGATGGACGGAGATGAGATGACCAGAATTCTCTGGAAGATGATCAAAGATGAATTATTAACCCCTTTTATCGACCTTAAAACCGATTATTATGATCTGGGATTAGAGTATCGTAACGAGACAGACGATCAGGTGACGATTGATTCCGCAAATGCAACAAAGAAATACGGTGTTGCCGTAAAATGTGCAACGATCACTCCAAATGCAGCACGTGTCAAAGAGTATAATTTAAAAGAAATGTGGAAGAGTCCGAACGGAACGATCCGTGCGATCTTAGATGGAACAGTTTTCCGTGCACCGATCGTTGTAAAAGGAATTGAACCGTGTGTGAAAAACTGGAAAAAACCGATCACAATCGCACGTCATGCTTATGGTGATGTTTACAAAGCATCTGAGATGAAGATTCCGGGACCTGGTAAATGTGAGCTTGTATACACTGCTGAGGATGGAACAGAGACAAGAGAACTGATCCATAATTTCACAGGTGCAGGTGTGGTACAGGGACAGCACAATCTATGCAATTCCATTGAAAGTTTTGCAAAAAGCTGCTTCAACTATGCTTTAGATACAAAGCAGGATCTGTGGTTTGCAACCAAAGACACTATTTCCAAAAAATATGACCATACATTTAAAGACATTTTCCAGGAAATCTTTGACGCAGAGTATAAGGAAAAATTTGAAGAAGCCGGAATTACCTATTTCTATACATTGATCGATGATGCAGTTGCACGTGTCATGAAATCCGAAGGCGGTTACATCTGGGCATGCAAAAACTATGATGGTGATGTCATGAGTGATATGGTATCCAGCGCATTTGGTTCCCTTGCCATGATGACTTCCGTGCTTGTCTCTCCACAGGGATATTATGAGTATGAGGCTGCACATGGAACCGTACAGCGCCATTATTACAAACATTTAAAGGGTGAGGAGACATCCACAAACTCTGTCGCAACGATTTTTGCATGGACAGGAGCCTTGAGAAAACGTGGCGAGATCGATGGCATCAAAGAATTGCAGGATTTTGCAGATAAATTAGAAAAAGCTTGTATATCTACCATTGAGAGTGGTAAAATGACAAAAGACCTTGCGCTCATTACAACATTAGAGCATCCGACTGTGTTAAACAGTGAGGATTTCATCAAGGCAATCCGAACCACATTAGAAGGAATGTTATCATTATGATTTTATCTTGTCAGAATATCTCAAAGTCATTCGGGACTGACGAAATTTTAAAAAATGTAAGTTTTCATATTGAAGAAAATGAAAAAGCAGCGGTTGTCGGCATCAATGGTGCCGGCAAATCTACGCTGCTTAAAATAATTATGAAACAGGAAAATCCGGACGAGGGGGAAGTGACGCTCGCAAAAGATAAAACGATCGGTTATCTTGCCCAATATCAGGATGTTTCCGGCCACCATACGATCTATGAGGAAGTATTAGATTCTAAACGCGACATTATCGAGATGGAGGAACGGCTGCGTGATATGGAAACGCAGATGAACACACTCTCCGGGGAAGCATTAGAGCAGCTTTTAGATACTTACCATAAATTAAGCCATGAATTTGAACAGGTGAACGGATATGCATACCGCAGTGAAGTGACCGGTATTTTAAAGGGGCTTGGATTTACTGAGGAGGAGTTCGACAAGAAAATGAGCGAACTCTCCGGCGGACAGAAAACCCGTGTATCTCTTGGAAAACTGCTTGTGACAAAGCCGGACATCCTGCTTTTAGATGAGCCGACCAACCATCTGGATATCGAGTCAATCCGATGGCTGGAAACTTTTCTGATGAATTACAAGGGAGCTGTTTTAATCGTATCGCATGACCGGTATTTCTTAGACCGCGTCGTGAGTAAAGTGGTGGAGATTTTTCAGCACAAGGGTTATGTTTATCAGGGGAACTATTCGGATTATGCAAAGAAAAAGGCAGCAATCCGTGCAGCCATGATCAAGCAGTACTATAATCAGCAGCGTGAGATCAGGCATCAGGAAGAAGTGATCGCAAAACTGAAATCTTTTAACCGCGAGAAGTCAATTAAGCGGGCAGAGAGCCGTGAAAAACTGCTGGATAAGATCGAACGCATTGAGAAGCCGACCGAGGATAACACAGATATACGGATCGTGTTAGAGCCGAATGTGGTCAGTGGAAATGATGTTTTAAAAGTGGAAGGGCTTGCCAAGGCATTCCCGCCATTACAGCTTTTTTCGGGAATTAATTTCGAAGTGAAACGAGGGGAGCGTGTAGCATTAATTGGAAATAACGGAACCGGTAAAACAACGATCCTTAAGATCATCAACGAGCTGATCCCTCCGGACGCAGGAACGGTAACACTTGGAAGCAATGTGCATATTGGTTACTATGACCAGGAACATCAGCAGCTTCACATGGAGAAAACCATTTTTGATGAGATTGCGGATGATTATCCAAATCTGAATAACACGAAAGTGCGCAATGTTCTGGCAGCTTTTTTATTTACAGATGATGATGTCTATAAGCGGATTGAGGATTTGAGCGGTGGTGAGAGAGGACGTGTTGCACTGGCAAAATTAATGCTTTCCGATGCGAATTTTCTGATCCTCGATGAGCCGACCAACCATCTGGACATCACTTCAAAAGAAATTTTAGAGGAAGCACTAAAAAGTTATACTGGAACAGTATTTTTCGTATCGCATGACCGTTATTTTATTAATCAGACTGCAACACGTATTCTGGAACTGACCGGAGAGACGGTTGTGAATTATATCGGTAACTATGATTATTATCTGGAAAAACATGACCAGATGGTTGCGTTATATGTCAAAAAGCCGGAGGATGAGGCACAGACAGAGGCTTCTGTGAAAGAGACTGCCCAGAAGGTGGACTGGCAGACACAGAAGGCAGAACAGGCACGGATCCGCAAGATAGAGAATGCCCTGAAAAAGGCAGAGGAAAAGATTGCGGAGCTGGAAGAGAAAATTGCTTCGATCGATGCGGAATGTGCAAAGCCGGAAGTGGCTGTGAACTCTGCAAAGTTAGGAGAACTGACGAAACAGCAGAGTGAGTATCAGGAAGAATTAGAAAAGCAGTATGAAGTGTGGGAAGAACTTTCCATGGAGCTGGACGCGTAAAAATCTGGAAAATGTGGTGATACGGCAGATAAATTTACTCTGTTAAAAGTTTAACAGATTGACAGATGCAGTTGAAATTACTATAATAAAAATGATGCATCGCGGCATAAGAAGAAAAGAGCCGTGAAAGAGAGATACTTCGGGAGGGGCAAAAAATGCAGGAAAAAGAAATTTCCCAGGCAGTAATCCGTCGTATGCCGAGATATTACCGGTATTTAGGTGAATTGCTGGAGGATGGAGTGGAACGTATTTCATCCAATGATCTAAGCAAAAGAATGAATGTCACTGCTTCGCAGATCCGTCAGGATCTGAATAACTTTGGCGGTTTCGGACAGCAGGGATATGGATATAATGTAAAGTTTTTATATGAAGAGATTGGTAAGATTTTAGGCTTAAACCAGAAACATAATATTATTGTCATCGGTGCCGGTAATTTAGGTCAGGCACTGGCAAATTATGTGAAGTTTGAAAAACTTGGTTTTGTGATCACAGCACTTTTTGATGTCAATCCGGCGTTAGAGGGTGTGACAGTCCGCGGAATTAAGATCCACATGTTAGATGAACTGGATGATTACTGCAAGGATCATGTTGTTGATATTGCAGCCCTTACCATGCCGAAGGAGAAGGCTGATGCCATTGCAAACCGTCTGGTCAATCTTGGAATTCAGGCAATCTGGAATTTTGCCCATGTGGACCTTGATCTGATCGACAAAGATGTGGTTGTTGAGAATGTACATCTTTCTGACAGCCTGATGCAGTTGTCCTATAATATCGTAAAAAATAAGCAGAATAAATAATGGATGAAATCGATAGAGCTGCCGCATGCATTTTTTAATGCACGACAGCTCTATCTTATCCATATGCCTGAGGGGATGAGAAGGTTATGAAGTATCTGGTAAACAGCAGAGAGATGAAACAATATGATACGAACACGACAGAACATTTTAAAGTGCCATCCCTGCTTTTGATGGAGCGGGCCGCACTTGCAGTTTTTGATGAAATCAAAAGGCAGTACCCATGCAGCAAAAAATTTCTGATCGTTTGCGGAACGGGAAACAATGGCGCAGATGGTTTTGCACTCACCCGGCTGTTACTTTTGGACGGAGCAGAGGTGCATACGGTGTTGATCGGTGACCGGAAGAAGGAGACAGACCAGTGCAAAAAGCAGCTGGAGATCCTTTTTGCCTATGGATGTCCGGTATTGGAAGCCATTCCGGAGAACACCGCATATGATGTAATAGTGGATGCCATTTTTGGAGTCGGGCTTTCGAGAAATGTTGAAGGCATTTTTGCTGATACAATTCGGAAAATGAACGAAATACCAGGAAAAAAGATCGCACTTGATATGCCATCCGGAATTTCTTCGGACACAGGGGCTGTTTTAAAATGTGCGTTTCGTGCAGACTGCACGATCACATTTGCCTATGAAAAAATCGGCATGCATCTTTTCCCGGGAAATGAATATGTCGGGGAGATCGTGACAAAGCAGATTGGAATCACGGATGAGAGTTTTCTGACACAAATGCCCGGTGTTATGGCGTTCGAGATGGAAGATCTGAGATTCCTTCCAAAGAGAGCTTCACATTCTAATAAGGGAAGCTTCGGTAAATTACTGCTGATCGCTGGAAGTGTGGATATGGCTGGCGCAGCTGTTTTAAGTGCAAAGGCAGCGTATACGGCAGGCTGTGGTCTGGTGCGTGTGTTTACGCCTGAGGAAAACCGCATTCCATTGCAGACAAGTATTCCAGAGGCAGTTCTGACTACTTATCACCCTGAAAAATTAGATGCTTCAAAACTTTCAGAAGCAATGAAATGGGCAGATGTGATTGTGTGTGGACCGGGAATCGGAACCGGGGATGCAGCACATCAGATTGTTAAAACAGTGCTGCAAAAAGCATCTGTTCCGGTCGTCCTTGATGCAGATGCATTAAATATCATTGCAGAGGACACAAGTGTTTTACTTTTGGCGCACACAGAACTTGTGATCACGCCGCATCTTGGTGAGATGAGCCGTCTGACCGGGGATTCCATTGCCTTTATCCAGACACGGCTGATTGATACTGCGGATAAGTTTGCAGGAAAATTTCATGTCACCTGTGTTCTGAAAGATGAACACACGGTCGTTGCCACTCCACATGGAAGGACTTATCTGAACCTCTCCGGAAATCATGGAATGGCAACGGCGGGAAGTGGGGATGTGCTGACCGGAATCATAGGATCACTTCTGACCCAGAGGGCAGACACAGAGACTGCGGCCGCGCTTGGTGTTTACCTTCACGGACTTTCCGGAGATACTGCATTGAAAAAATGTGGTTTTCGTGGTATGATGGCAGGCGACATTGTAAATGGTTTGAGAGATTTTCTGGCAGAAAATCAATTATAAAAAAGATTCATTACGATAGAAAGGTATGGATATAACATGAATAAACACAGCAGAGTGTGTGCAAATATAGATTTGAGTGCGGTCATGCACAATATGGAAGCCATGCATCAGAACATCGATCCGGACACGAAAATTATGGCGGTGATCAAAGCAGATGGGTATGGTCATGGGGCTGTTCCTATTGCAAAGGAGATTGAACATTTAGATTATGTTTATGGGTATGCAGCTGCAACGGTTGAGGAAGGGATGATCCTTCGAAATAATGGAATCCAAAAACCGATTTTGATTCTTGGCTATATCTTCCCGGATCAGTATGAGGAAGTAATCCAGGCAGAAATCTGTCCAAGTGTTTTTACACTTGAGATGGCAAAAGAGCTTTCTGCTGCTGCCGAAAAAGTTGGAAAAGACTGCCGGATGCATTTTGCAGTGGATACCGGAATGAGCCGTATCGGGTATCAGGTGACAGAAGAAGCCGCAGATGAGATGGCGCAGATTGCAAAGCTTCCGCATATGATAGTGGAGGGGATTTTTACTCATTTTGCAAAAGCAGATGAGTATGATAAAACTTTCACAAAAGAACAGATTCAAAAATTCAGAAAAATGATTGCCATGATGGAAGACAGAGGTGTTTCGATTCCCGTCAAGCACTGTTCCAACAGCGCAGGAATCGCAGAAATCCGCGAGGCAAATATGGATATGGTAAGAGCGGGAATCACGTTGTATGGATTATGGCCATCGGAAGAAGTCGACCAGAATTCCCTTGATTTAAAACCGGTGATGGAATTGAAAACACATGTGGCTTACGTTAAGGATTTAGAGGCTGGAAGAGCGATCAGTTACGGTGGAACTTTCATCACAAAGCGCGACAGCCGCATCGCAACGATCCCGGTTGGTTATGCAGATGGATATTGCAGGGGACTTTCCAATACAGGAAGTGTCCTGATCCACGGAAAACGTGCGCCAATCTGCGGAAGAGTCTGTATGGATCAGTTCATGGTAGATGTGACTGATATTCCGGATGTGAAGATTGGGGATGAAGTGACACTGATCGGCAGGGATGGTGACGAAGTGATCACCATGGAAGAAGTCGGCAGCCTTTCCGGCAGATTTAATTATGAGTTTGTCTGCGTGCTTGGAAAACGTATTCCGCGTGTTTTTTATCGAGATGGAAAAAGAATTGCAAGCCAGGAATATTTTGACGAGGAATAGGCTGGAAAAATATTTTTGAAAACAGAATACGACCGTTAAATATGGAAATACTATCCGTAAGAAACAACAGTAGAGAGAATACTGAGTAAGATTATGGAGTGTAAAGCATATGTTAATTCGGCGTGGAGATATTTTTTATGCAGATTTAAGACCAGTGGTCGGTTCTGAGCAGGGTGGAGTCCGCCCGGTTCTTATTATACAGAATCTGTCTCTTATACACATCTGACGCTGCCGACGATCTTAC
>ENA-OWZO01000809-OWZO01000809.1-human-gut-metagenome-genome-assembly--contig:-NODE-809-length-10667-cov-4.898134_pt1 | contig 10667 bp, 9 predicted proteins | sample MGYA00249260_ERZ652115 | MGnify/ENA primary metagenome ERZ652115 (study PRJEB26925, sample SAMN05827127) | human gut metagenome | biome: ENVO:2100002; feature: ENVO:00000062; material: ENVO:00002003...
GATCGTCGGCAGCGTCAGATGTGTATAAGAGACAGATCAATAGTGGATTTACGGTAGCGCTAACAAATAATCAAAATGCGACTCATAAGGATTATAATGCGGTGTTTTGGTTTACCTTTTTTATCGGTTTGATTTTATATTTAGTGCTGTTTCTGGCTGCGCCGTTGATTTCTGAGTTCTATCACCGACCGGAACTAACAGCTTTATCCCGTGTTTTGTTCATTAGCTTTTTCGTCTCTGGGATTGCTTCCGTTCCTTATACGGTCATGTTTAAAAGGCTGATGGTTAAGGAACAGGCCAAAATTGATATTCTGTCTTTGTTCTTCTCGGGGATTATAGGGGTTAGTCTCGCCTTAAATGGCTTCGCTTATTGGGCGATCGCTTTGCAGAGTATGTCATACGTGACGATTAATTCTTTGCTGAAGTGCTATGTCTCTCCGTGGCGTCCTACATTTGAATTTGATTTTTCCCCATTGAGGCATATGTTCTCTTTTAGCGTGAAGCTCTTCTTGACCAATGTGTTTACCCAAATTAATACGAATATATTTTCTGTATTATTAGGGCGGTTCTATGATGCTCGACAAGTAGGATTTTATTCTCAAGGTAATAAATGGCAGGGTATGGGTAATACGTTTATTTCAGGGATGATCAATAGTGTCGCTCAACCGGTTCTAGTCTCGGTGGGGGATGATTTGTGCCGGCAAAGGAATGTGTTCAGGAAAATGGTCCGTTTTGGCTCCTTCGTATCCTTTCCGGTGATGCTTGGTCTTGCTTTTGTCGGAAAAGAATTTATCTGTGTGCTTATCGGAGATAAATGGCTACCCAGCGTACCCTTCCTACAACTTTTTTGCATATGGGGAGCGGTGAGTTTCTTATGGAATCTATATTCAAACCTGTTGATCTCTCATGGGAAGTCTGATTTGTATATGTGGGGTATTGTTTTTGTTGGGATGATACAACTTCTCTGTGTGTTTGCTTTTCTGCGTTATGGTATATATTATATGTTAGGGGCTTACATCAGCGTTTACTTTCTAGGACTTTTGTTTTGGCATTATATTGCCTCACAGCTTATAGGTTTACACTTAATACATATAATAAAAGATATATTGCCTTATGTGTTGGCGACTTTCCTGTCGTTTTTTATCGCTTGGTTTGTAACTTCTCAGATAGAGCATGTACTGGTACTATTAATTTTGAAGATTGTATTATCAGTAATTTTTTATATGATAATTATGTGGCTGGGTAACTCGATCATATTTAAGGAAATATTGGAGTATTTGCGGAAAGGTAAGGTATGAGAAGATTTGTGTTGATATTTAATCACTTTGAGGAGGTACATTTGGGTAAGGATGTTTATCTTTTTCCTTATTATTGGAAACAAGAATATGGGGATGAAGTAGAGATTGTCTATCCTAGTACCCCCATGAATAAAGATTTTCCATCTTCTATAAAAGGTGTAAAGCTTTCGGCTTTGAGAAGCTTAGGTAATACGACGAGCTTTTTCCTTTATAGAGAATGGAACTTTGTTGTTTACTTACTCAAAAATGCGAGAAGTATAGATATTCTATTTCGTTTTCATTATACATTAATGACAGCGATCATGATATTGCTATATAAGTTCTTTAATAAGAGAGGAAAGGTATATGTAAAGCTTGATGGCTATATAGATGCGCTGTTCTTGGCAGAAAGTCGCTTTTTAAGGGATAAGATCAAGAAATATATTTTGCTTCAATCATTGGAAAAGGTAGATCTATTAACTTGTGAAACATCTACTTACTATAAGAAATTAATGACTAGTAATTTATTGTCAGATTGTTTTAAGAGGAAATTAAGGATTCTAGAAAATGGATTCGATGAGGATGAATTGATCTCAATGAGGTTTCAAGAAAGAAATATTAAAGAAAATATAATGATAACAGTGGGGCGTTTGGGCACTTTTGAGAAAAATACTGAAATGTTGTTGAATGCCTTAGCTAAAGTTGATTTAAAAGATTGGAAATTTTATTTGATTGGTCCAGTAGAAGAGTCTTTTAGACTAAGGATTAATGATTTCTTTCGACAGTATCCGGAAAAAAAGGTATCTGTGATTGTTGTAGATGCTATCTATGATAAGAAGAAGTTGTGGGATTTTTATAACAGATCTAAAATTTTTGTCTTAACATCTAGATCTGAAAGTTATGCGTTGGTTTTGAATGAGGCTTTAAGGTTTAAAAACTATATAATATCAACAGAAGTCGGTGCGGCAGAAGATTTGATAAAGGGTAAGTATGGATCTTTCGTAGAGCAAGATAATAGTGATATGTTAGCTTCAAGACTACAATCAGTGATAGCGGGTGAGACAAACTTGGATGTTTTTGCGGATTTTGATCCCGTGCAACTTTCTTGGCGTGTTATAATAAAAAGATTTTTTGAATCAAATAGTTTGTGAAATGGATGTATCTATCATTTATGTGAACTATAAAACTGCGTCATTGGTACTGGATAGCATTAAGTCTGTGCAGAAAAATACGAAGGAGTTTGAGTATGAGTTTATTGTTGTCGATAATGCTTCTGGAGAATGTGATCTAGAGTTGATACGAAAGTATTGTCCCCAAACGGTATGTGTACAAGCTTTTGAAAATTTAGGTTTTGGACGAGCAAACAATCTTGGTCTTGAGTATGCGTCAGGAGAGTATATCTTTTTTTTGAATCCAGATACAGTTTTACGGAATAATGCGATAGATATACTTTGTCGTTTCATGAAAGATCATCCGTCTGTAGGGGCCTGTGGAGGGAACCTATACGATGAAAAGGGAAATGCGACCACTTCTTTTAGCCGTAAATATCCGTCTTTTTTATGGGAGTTATTGGGGATCTTATATATACCTTCACTATGTTTTTCGTCTGGGCGTTCTTTGTTTTTCAATCACGAAGGGAAACCGATAAAGGTGGCTTCTGTTACTGGTGCGGATTTGATGGTGAGGAGATCAGTGTTATCTTCGATAGGAGGAGGTTTTGATGCGGATTTCTTCATGAACTATGAGGAGACAGAATTGTGTCTTCGGATTCATCAGTCGGGTTGGGATATATATTCAGTGCCTTCGGCTCAGATCACACATTTGGAGGGCCGTGCTTCTTATATAAAGCAATCTCGTCTTTATTTTTTATATGAGGGGCAATACATTTATTTTCGAAAGGTTTATGGTATCTCTGGCTGCCGATTGATCTTTGCTATTACCCAGTTGAAAAGTTATATTCGTATTCTTCAATTCTTATTGTTGGGAAATTCGGAAAGACGTTCTTATTGGAAAATGAAGTTGGAGACAAATAGGAAAGTATGGAACTCCGAAAAGATAAAACGCATTTTGAAATGAAAAAGAAACTTGTGGTTTTTCATCCGGCGATAGCTCCTTATCGAGTAGATTTTTTTAATTCCTTGAATAAGGAGTTTGATGCTATATTCTATTTTGAGTTTGGAGATGTATTGGAGCAATCATTCGCTCAAGATGAGTTGAGAGGGCGATTGGAATTTGTACCTCGCTTTCTGGCTTCGGGATTATTCGGGATTAAGAATCTTAGGACACAGGTTTTCTCAATATTGAGGAAGGAACAGCCGGATGTGGTGTTTTGTAGTGAGTATAATATATTGGGTTTATTATTGTTGGTTTATAAATTTCTATTCAACTGGAAATTGTCTATTTTTACGATCTGTGATGATAGCAAAGAGATTGCTGAAAGCGCAAGTCTTGTGAAAAGATGTATGCGTTTTATCGCGGTTAAGTTTTACAGTGGCATTATCTTGACAAACGATGATGTGCTGTCTTGGTATGTTAAACGCTTTCGGGTAAAGCAGAAATTTTTGTTTTTCCCGATTATCCAAAAAGATCAAGATTTTAGGTTGCTATTGGAGAATGCGTTGCCTGTTTCTAAGATATTGGAGGATACGTATCATTTGGAAGGAAGGCAAGTCTTGTTGTTTGTTGGTCGTTTAATAGATATCAAGAATTTATTCTTTTTACTGGATGCTTTAGCCTTGGTTGTAAATAGGTATCCTAAGGTTATTCTTTTATTTGTTGGTGATGGTGATCAGCGAGTGGCTTTAGAGCGACATGCGGAGAGAAATGGATTGGCTGACCATGTGATTTTCGCTGGGAAAAAGCAAGGTAAGGATCTATATGCTTGTTATAATGTCGGCCAGATATTTGTGCTGCCAAGTTATTATGAGCGTTTTGGAGCGGTGGTGAATGAGGCATTATTGGCAGGTTGTTATACCTTATGCTCTTCTGCGGCAGGAGCCGCCTGTTTGGTTAATCCTTTAGAGAATGGTGCGATTTTTGATTCTCACTCAAAAGATGGGCTGGTAGAGCAATTGACAGTAGCTTTGGATATGACTCCTGTTTTATCAGAGTTGAGACTTAAGGAGAATAAGATGCTAAATAGTTATGATACATATTTTGCTAATTTTATGAACCGATTAGATGACTTGTTGAATAAATAGAATTGATGATGAAAGTTTATTATTACCATATGGTGCCCATTAAATCTTATTATGAGGATTGGAGGGCAGGAAAGATTCCCGGACATCTTTTATATGGTCTGACACATTTATCTCAATATGGTGTTGAATGTATATATCATACCTTTCCCTTCAATCCCTATCTTCATAAGTGGAAACTGATGTTTTACAACTTGAGAAAGATATTGTCTTGTTCTCAAAGTTATGATGCGGTTTATGCGGTCACTCATACAGGTTTGGAACTATTGATTTTTATGAGGGCATTAGGCTTATTTAGAAAGCCTATTGTGATTTGGCATCATACGGCAGTGGTAGTTCCAGAGAGTTCTATTAGAAGATGGGGGTCTGCCCTTTTCTATAAAGGGATTGATAGAATGTTCTTTTTTAGTGAGGTCTTATTGAGCGAATCTTTGAAAACAAAAAAGTTAAAGAAGGAAAATGCCTTTGTGGTTCATTGGGGAGGAGACTTGGCTTTTTATGATCGTTTGATAGCTAAGAGGCAAACCTCATCTCATTTTATATCTACAGGGCGAGAGAATCGTGATTTTATAACGCTTATTCGGGCTTTTAGTCAGTTAACGGAATCCTGTGATATTTATACGACTCGATTTGGAGGAAGAGTCAGTGATTATGAACTACTTGTGCAAAAAGAAATAGGTGTGTTAAAAGAGAATATACATTTCCATATTGTAGATTCCACTCATCTTGAAATGGCAGAGAAAACGAATAACGCTTTTGCTATTTTGATTTGTTGTTTGGATTTTCCATATACTGTTGGTCTTACTTCGTTGGTAGAGGCTTTAGCTCTCGGATTACCTATACTATCTACGGATAATCCGACCTTTCCGTTTGATGTAGAGAAAGAGCAGGTTGGAATAAAAATCGCATATGGGGATGTGAACGGTTGGGTTGAGGCAATCCAATATTTGAGTAGCCATCCAGAAAAAGCCAAGCGTTTAGGGGAAAATGCGAGACGATTGGCTGAACGTACATATAATTTAGAACGATGTACAAAGGAAATAGCTTTGGCTTTGTTGACCGTATAGTTAAAAAATTAGTTGGAATGAAAATAGGAATTTTATATATAGGAATAGGTAAATATTTGAGCTTGTGGGATGATTTTTATAAAACGAGTCAGAAGTATTTGTTCCCGGATGCTGAAAAAGTCTATTTTGTATTTACAGATAGCGATGATTTTTTCCCTGAATCTGTTGTAAAATTGTATCAAAAAGACTTAGGGGGAAGAAATAATACATTGTATAGGTTTAAAATGTTTTATGAACATAGGACTGCTTTGTCTCAATGTGATTATTTGTTTTTCTTCAACGGGGATGTTGTTTTTAAACGGACAATTCTGAGTAAGGAACTGATTCCATGTGAGAGCGAGGGTTATTTATTGGCTTTATCTTGGCATATATATCAAATAAAGTCTCCTAAAAAGTTTCCATATGATAGAAATCCAAATTCCTTGGCTTATATTTCTTATGATGAAGGAGTGTATTACTTTCAAGGAGGATTAAATGGTGGACGTACAAAGGAATATTTGGAACTTGCTGAACAGTGTATGATTGCGGTAGATATAGATGTGGAAAAAAATAATATAGCAGCTGTTGCTGATGAGTCTTATTTGAATAGGTATCTACTAAATAAAAAAATAAAGATTGTGGATACCATATATGGAAAACCAGAGAAGTTCTTTTTCCCCATACATGCAAAAATAATTTTTAGAGATAAAGGTACTTTTTTTCATTCTAAAGGTATAGAACATGTGGGCTGTATTAATTATAAACCTGCTTTACTTAGATTTTTCATTGATTTAAGTAAGTATTTGAGATACTTTCACAAAAAGTGTTTATTGTTTTTTCATGATTGATAGGGTCGTTTGATTGAATTTTTTACTTGATATTCATAAAGCATTATTGTTTAATCTAATATGTTCAGTACCTTTGGGTTGATAAGAGTAGTTACAATAGAATGAAAGAAAACCAACATACCGAATTTAAGGAGTCATGGCATGACGAATATACCCGTTATATATCAGCTTTCTGTAATACGGAGGGTGGTGTATTATATATCGGTATCGATGATAAAGGAGAAGTTGTAGGGATAGAGCAGCCAAAGAAGTTGATTGAGAAACTTCCGAACTTTATCGCTCAGAAAACAGGTATTATGCCTCTTATCCATTTAAAGGAAAGGGCAGGTAAGGAATATTTGGAAATAGAAGTCCAACCTTTTGCCATGCCGATTTCCGTGCATGGACGGTATTATACCCGGAGTGGAAGCGTTACTTCCGAGTTACAAGGGAATCAGTTAAATATGTTCTTGGCTGCGAAAATGGGGTTGACATGGGAAAGTGTGATCGAGGAGGATTTATCTCGATCTCACCCCTCTAGACCTCATAATAAATTGATAGCGGATGTCTTTTACAAGGCAGGTTTTATGGAAAGTTGGGGGCGGGGAACACAACGTATTATTGATAACTGCGTAGCTGAGGGATTATCCGCTCCTATGTATGAGTATAAGATGGGATTTTTGTACTTAACTTTTTCTCATGAGCGGGTAAATGAGCTTACTGATACAGAGCTGTCTATAGGCTCGTTGCAAATAAGCCATCTGTTACTCAATTAGAATTAGCTGCGGAGTTGCGGCTAACGGTACAATATATTCGCAAAATAATGAAGGCGTTGAAAGATAAGAATTACATAGAACGTGTAGGTGCAGATAAAAATGGTTATTGGAAAATAATAGAGAAGTCATGAAGATATTGATATTAAATACCTCTGAATTAACTGGTGGAGCGGCAGTCGCCGCGAACCGACTAGCGAAAGCATTGGGTAAATCTGGTGTAGAGGTTTCTATGTTAGTACGTGATCGGAAAACAGACCATGTAAAAGTTTTCTCTGTAAATAATTCATGGACTTCACATAGGCTTAATTCTTTTCGTTTCATTTGGGAACGACTGATAATCTTTATCTGTAACTTCTTTAGCAAGAAGAACCTCTTTCAAGTTTCCATAGCCAATACAGGCACGGACTTATCGAAGCACCCATTAGTGCAACAGGCGGATGTGATTCATCTGCATTGGGTGAATCAAGGATTTTTGTCTCTTTCTGATATCAAGAAATTAGTAAATACCGGAAAACCCATTGTGTGGACTATGCATGATTTGTGGCCTGCTACGGCTATTTGTCATTATCCGGGAGGATGTGAGAAGTATATATCGAATTGTTATCAGTGCCCGATGCTGAAACGAAATCCGTTTTTTGATTTAGCGGCTTCTGTTTTTAAGGAGAAAGGGAAAATAGGGTTATCTAAGATTACATTTGTCGGTTGTAGCCGATGGATAATGGAAGAGGCCAAAAAAGGCAATTGGTTGAGAACAGCCTGTTTTACCTCGATTCCTAACCCGATTGACGTGACAGCCTTTAAGCGTATGGAAAAGCGGGTGGCCCGTAAACGATTCGGCCTGCCGGAAGATAAGTTCCTTCTTCTTTTTGCCGCCGCTAAGCTTTCAGATACCCGGAAGGGAGCGATTTTTTTGATCGAGGCTTGCGAAAAACTAAAAGAGAAATACCAAGATCGCATAGAAATCGTGTTGATGGGAAATAGCTCGGAAGAATTGATTAGCCAGTTTCCTTTTAAGGTGAATACGCTGGGATATATATCGGATCAAGACTCTATGATTTCCGTTTATGCCTGTGCCGATATGTTCGTTATTCCTTCGTTGGAGGATAACTTACCCAATACGATTATGGAGTCGATGGCATGCGGTACGCCTTGTGTGGGATTTGAGACAGGAGGGATTCCAGAGATGATAGATCATTTGAAGAATGGGTATGTAGCTAAATATAAGGATACTGAAGATTTAGCGGAGGGAATTAAGTGGATAATAGATAGCCGGGAATCTTTACAATTAAGTGAGGCTTGCATTCGAAAGGTCCATGATTGTTATCAAGAATCGGTTGTAGCGGGGAGGTATATTGATTTGTATCGGAGTTTAACTTCGCCTTAGAATGAATTCTTTGGATATTTCATCTATATCAAGAATATAGTTACTTTTGTGAAAAATGGAAGTTACTATATAGTATAGGAAGGAATGCTATGAGATGAAAGAGTATTTATCAAATGTTTTAGAGATATTGGAAGAAAAAGGCGTTTTGAACGAATCGTATGATCTGGAGTTCAAAAGTGCGAAGGGGGGGCTTCCTCGGTCTCTTTGGGAGTCTTATTCTGCGTTTGCTAATTCCGAGGGAGGTACAATTATTCTTGGCGTTTCCGAAAAAGATAATTATTGTTATTTGGATGGTTTAGGAGAGGATGTTGTGCGTAAGTGGCTTGATGATTTTTGGAATCAGATAAACAATAAAGAAAAAGTGAGCGTTAACCTTTTGACGGCTAAGGATGTTCGTAATATGTATGGGGATGCTTTGGTTATATTGTCTACCGCTGAGATAGAAGGGGTTGTCTCAAATCTTCGATTACAGGGTTTACTTAATAAACATTCCTCGGAGATATCTATTATGTTAAAAGATTTATGTTCGCAAGGATATTTAAATCCAGAGAATAAGGGACGTTGGACTTCTTATCATTTGAATAAGGGAATAGGACTTAAACAAGGAAGTTTATTTGAGAACTTGGATGGACACCTTAATGAAAAGATGGACACCTCGGACAAGAAAGATGGACACCTTGGCAGAAATATGCAAGAAATTAAAAGCTCAGAATTAAAGTCTTATATTGTAGAAATTTGCTCAAGTAAGTATTTAACAATCGAGGAGATCGCGGTAAAAACCCGACGTACTTCAAAATATCTGAAGAATAAGATAGTATCTCAATTATTGAAAGATGGGCTTTTAGAACGTTTATATCCTACTACTCCAAATCATCCTAATCAAGCATATAAAAAGAAACAACAATGAATCAGCAACCTACATTTTCGATCATAACGATCACCTATAATGCGGAGCGATGGTTGGAGCGTACGATATTGAGCGTACTTAGCCAGTCGTATCCGAATATCGAGTATATATTGATTGACGGAGCGTCGAAGGATAAGACCGTAGAGATCATCAAGCAATATGAGTCCGGTATCGCTTCTTGGATAAGCGAGCCTGATAAAGGCTTGTATGATGCTATGAATAAGGGATTGAAGCGGGCTACGGGGGATTATGTGTGGTTCCTGAATGCGGGGGATACACTTTATACCGCAGATACCGTGCAAAGAATTGTGGCGTCTTTGAAAAAGAAAGTATCTTTGCCAGACGTGATTTACGGAGAGACCCGGATCGTTGACGCGGAGGGTAGATCATTAGGGATGCGCAGATTGAAAGCACCGGAGAAACTGACTTGGAAAAGCTTCCGGATGGGAATGTTGGTTTGTCACCAGTCGTTTATATCAAAACGGGAGATCGCTCCGTTATATAATACGGAATACCGTTTGACGGCGGATTATGATTGGTGTATCCAATGTCTGAGACGATCGAAAAGAATACATAATACACGTTTGATCCTGTCTAATTTTTTGGAGGAAGGGTTAAGTAGTGTGAACCGGAAAGCTTCCTTAAAGGAGCGATATGAGGTCATGTGTAAGTATTATGGCAAGGTGTCGACGATTCTGTTGCATGGTTGGTTCGCCGTGAGATTCTATTTTGCCAAATGGTTTAAAGGTAGAGTATAAACAATAAATTATAGATAAGTTTTATGCGGAGTATAATGAGTAAATGGGGAAAACATATCGCAGCGATAGCCGTATTCTTGGTATTGACGGTGATTTATTTTTCTCCGGCCGTATTTGAGGGTAAGGTAGTCCGGCAAGGGGATACGGAAAAGGCTATCGGTATGGGGAATAGCCAGATGGATGAATATGAGAAGACGGCCCAACCGGGAGAATTCAGCGCATGGTCTGATGCTATGTTTGGCGGAATGCCTTATGTGTCGGGATATGGAAATCCGGCTCCACGATTTCCCGGATATCTTTTAGTGGAGAAGCCTTTAAAAGCGCTGGGGTATATGGATGCGGGGATGGTGTTTACCGGATTCGTTTGTTTCTATATCTTGATGTGTGTCATGGGCGTAAATTGGTGGTTGGCGATCGCTGGTGCTATCGCTTTCGCTTTAGCATCTTATAATCTGATCATTATAGCTGTCTCTTATACACATCTGACGCTGCCGA
>ENA-OWZO01000823-OWZO01000823.1-human-gut-metagenome-genome-assembly--contig:-NODE-823-length-10420-cov-8.469658_pt1 | contig 10420 bp, 10 predicted proteins | sample MGYA00249260_ERZ652115 | MGnify/ENA primary metagenome ERZ652115 (study PRJEB26925, sample SAMN05827127) | human gut metagenome | biome: ENVO:2100002; feature: ENVO:00000062; material: ENVO:00002003...
ATCTACACGCGTAAGATCGTCGGCAGCGTCAGATGTGTATAAGAGACAGCAATAGGCCCTGCGCAGAGCCCTGCGAGAATCGGAACTGCAAAGGGAATTTTCATGACAAATGCCATAGGAACCAAAACCATCCAGTAGCTGTCTCCAGGCTGAAAACCATAATAGAGAAGCGCTACAATCATCAGAAAAACTGCTGTAATCAAAGCAATCTCCATAGATACTGCGTAAATATGGGCCAGGAACACCACTGCCAGAAGACATGCAATGGCTCCATAGGGCAGAAATGCACAAAGCAGTGAAAGAAGAAGCACCACTGCCATGCTGTTTAGTCTTGTCATAAAGCCGAGATTATGGCTCATCATCCACAGGGCAGCAAAGCTGTAAATAAACTTTACCATTCCATCAGCCGCAGCCGCGTATTTTCCATAAAAGGATCTAAGACGTTCTTTAAGTACGAGAAACATCATCATGCCGGACGCCCTCCTTTGTCAATTCTTTGCTGCGGCTCTGAAATTCATATCGTTTTTCCAGCCGTTTCAGCTTTGCCACATATACCTTCATTCCTCTCCTGGCATATTCATACCGCTTTCGGTATACCAGAAAGGTAATCAAAAGATAGACAGCCAGACCTGCTCCATAAAGCAGTAAGGCAGTTCTTGCCAGACCTGCCGCCTCTTCCAGATTGATCGTATTTAAAATCCGCTCCATACTGTACAAAACCCAGATCAAAAGGCACAGCAGGTAACAGAAGCTGTAAGAAAAGAAGGACCGCAGCATCCGACTGCTGATGTAATCATTCTTAAAATAGCGATTTGCCGGAAATATCGCCTTTCCTTCTCGTTTTTCGAACATCGCAATACTGGTCATAAGCTTTAATTTATCTTCATTCAGCATAGGCCCTTCCTCTTCGTCCTGAAACATACTTTTTTAGTATAGCATAATTATCCTGCCTGCGCTACACTTCCTCATAGATTTTTTGCAGATATGCCACATCTCTGTGACACCGCTCCCGGTTGGAATTTTCCAGAAGCATGGTAATATATGGCTTCTCTTTTTTCAGCCAGCGAAGCAGCGGCTCATAGTGAAACAGACCGTCTCCTATATGCTCAAACTGGGGGTCTCCGTTTTCCATGCGGAAATCCTTAATATGTACCATAGAAATCCTGTCTCCGTAAAGTGCAAAGGCCTGTTCCAGAACTCCCTCCTGATTTTTATAATTTTTCCCGCTGATTAAATTAACCGGATCCAGAATAGCCTCCACGTTAGGCGAATTGATATCATCCAGAAAACGTTTCATTCTCTCCGGGCTGTACAGAGTATGGTCATGAACCGCCTCCACACCAACAATCACTCCCAGCTTTTCTGCTGCGTCCACAATCTCCCTCATACTTTTTAAAAGAAGCTGGTAGCACTCTTCTGTATAGGTTTCCGGAACCACTTGAAAATCACTGCTGTATCGTCCTGTCTCCGTACCAACCATATCAGCGCCTATAATCTTAGCATATTTCAAATGTTCAATAAATCGTGCAACAGAAAGCTGCCTCTTATTCTCGTCCGGATCCGTTGGATTGATATAGCAGCCAAGAACTGCAACATGAATCCCCCGCGCCTTCAGCTTGTCAGAAATCATATGGGCAAATCCCGGTGAATAATGTCCCGGTCCAAAATCAAACCCAGAAATGGATTTCCCAAATGCCAGCTGAATCTGACAGATTCCATTTTCTTTTACCGTATCAAGTAAAGTATCGATATCCGTTTTCGGACAGATATCGTGACATCTCATTCCATAATTCATTTATTGTTTCCTCCCTGTTTCACATATCTAGGGGTAGTATACCACAAAACCACCGCCATGCATAGCAGAGCGGTGGTTTTGAAAAACAGTTTATGAAATTTTAAGCATCTACGCTGTAGTTAGGTGCCTCTTTTGTAATATGAATATCGTGAGGATGGCTTTCTTTTAAGGATGCTGCAGAAATCTTCACAAACTTTCCAGTTTCCTGAAGAGTAGGAATATCAGAAGCACCGCAGTAGCCCATACCTGCGCGAAGACCGCCCAGCATCTGGAATACGGTATCCTCTACCAATCCCTTATATGCAACACGTCCTTCTACGCCTTCCGGAACCAGTTTTTTGGCATCTGCCTGGAAATAACGGTCTTTGCTTCCGTTTTCCATAGCTGCAATCGATCCCATGCCACGGTATACTTTATATTTTCTTCCCTGGTACAGCTCAAAGGTTCCCGGGCTCTCATCACATCCTGCAAACAGGCTTCCCATCATACATACATTACCGCCTGCGGCAATCGCCTTGGTAATATCTCCGGAATACTTAATACCGCCGTCTGCAATAATCGGAATGCCATACTCTTTTGCAACAGCATAGCAGTCCATAACAGCCGTAATCTGCGGAACACCAATACCTGCAACTACGCGGGTTGTACAGATAGAACCAGGTCCGATACCAACCTTTACTGCATCTACACCGGCCTCAATCAGAGCGCGGGTTGCCTCTCCTGTAGCCACATTTCCTGCAATAACCTGCAGCTCCGGATATTTTTCTTTGATCATACGCACACAGCGCAGAACATTTTCTGAATGGCCATGAGCAGAATCCAGTACAACTACGTCAACCTGGGCCTTCATCAAAGCCTCAACGCGCTCCAGAACATTGGCAGTGATTCCAAGAGCTGCGCCGCACAGCAGACGTCCCTTCTCGTCCTTAGCAGACAGCGGATACTTAATCTGCTTCTCAATATCCTTAATGGTGATGAGACCTTTTAAGTTAAAATCATCATCTACGATAGGAAGCTTCTCTACTCTGGCCTTGGCAAGAATCTTCTTTGCCTCCATAAGAGTAATGCCTTCCTTGGCGGTAACCAGCTTCTCGCTGGTCATGCACTCTTTGATCTTCTTGCTGAAGTCCTCTTCAAATTTCAGATCGCGGTTAGTAATAATACCAACCAGCTTACGTCCCTCTGTAATCGGAACACCGGAAATCCGGAATTTACCCATCAACTCATCTGCATCCCGCAGAGTGTGCTCCGGGGACAGGAAAAACGGGTCTGTAATGACGCCATTTTCTGAACGTTTAACCTTATCTACTTCCTCAGCCTGAGCTTCAATGCTCATGTTTTTGTGAATAATTCCGATACCGCCCTGGCGCGCCATGGCAATCGCCATGCGATGTTCCGTAACCGTATCCATACCAGCACTCATCAGGGGAATATTCAGTTTAATCTTCTTGGTCAGATAAGTAGTGAGATCTACCTGATTCGGCACCACCTGAGAATAGGAAGGCACCAGCAGAACGTCATCAAATGTAATGCCGTCACCAATAATTGTACCCATTTTTTTTGTCCTCTCTTTCGTTGATTTATTCGACAGAACCTGACAGGCTGTCGAAATATTTAGTGCTTAGTTTAACAAATTTCTGTCCGCTTGTCAAATACTATTTCCGCTGATTTTCCGTCTCACTTTTCCTGTTTTATTGAAAACTTTTCCCAAAAATCCTTTTTTGAGACCTTACTGTACAACTTTTCTCGGTGCCGTCTGGCGGAAGCAGTGAAGCATTTTATCGTTGGGCTCAAAAATAAGGCGAATGCTTTCGCTTCCCTTCTGAATCACTGCAGTATAAGTTTTCACACCAGGCATCCGGGAAGAGCAGTCCAAAGTCTTTCCAGTTACCTTATAATCAGACAATACATGAGAATCCGAGGGAGCAATCATCTGGATTTCCTCCATGCTGCATTCATATGCTTTTTTTCTCTTGGCTTTTCCCAGAATCTTGTCTACATTCAGCTGTTTATCTACATACAGATACTCAAATTCCACATGGAAATTTCTGTAAGACAGATAAGTCAGAAAACCAAACACAAACATCAGGATCACAGACAGGACTCCAGCCGTCATAGCCATAAACACAAAAAAGGCTGTGATCACGCCCAAAAGGCCAGTGACCAGCCAAGCGTAAGCAGGCGTTTTCCGCCGGACAAGATACTCTGCATAAGATTCGTTCATAGGTTCTTTCTCCTTTTCTTCTTTCCGTATGTGCTATGCCGTTCTGACAAGGTCTGCTCATCCTCATTAAAAGAAGGAGAACAGACACAGGGGCAGATACACAAAAGGCGCAGGGGAAAACTCATCCAAATGGTTTTACCCTTGCGCCTTTTGCCGTCAGACCATGAAAATCAAGGATATCTGATTACATCATTCCGCCCATTCCGCCTGCCGGCATAGCCGGAGTTTCTTCTTTAATATTAGCTACAACAGACTCGGTTGTCAAGAGGGTGGATGCAACGCTGGTTGCATTCTGAAGCGCGCTTCTGGTTACCTTGGCCGGATCCAGAATACCTGCCTTAATCATATCCACATACTCTTCTTTATATGCATCGAAGCCTGTTCCTACCGGAGACTCTTTTACTTTATTGATAATAACAGAGCCTTCCAGACCAGCATTCGCTGCAATATGGAATAACGGAGCCTCCAGAGCCTTCAGAATAATCTTTCCACCGGTTCTTTCATCACCTTCCAGCTCATCCACAGATGCCTTAATCTGCTCAATTGCATGAACATAAGCAGAACCGCCGCCTGCAATGATACCCTCTTCCACAGCTGCTCTTGCAGCAGAAAGAGCGTCCTCCATACGAAGCTTTGCTTCCTTCATTTCTGTCTCGGTAGCAGCACCTACACGGATTACTGCAACGCCGCCTGCCAGCTTAGCCAGTCTCTCCTGCAGTTTTTCTTTATCAAAATCAGAGGTAGTCTCTTCAATCTGGGCACGAATCTGTGCAACCCGGGCAGCAATCTCATCCTTGTCGCCGCAGCCGTCTACAATAATGGTATTCTCCTTCTGAACCTTGACAGATTTTGCACGTCCCAGCTGAGCCATAGTGGTTTCCTTCAGATCCAGACCCAGTTCCTCAGAAATCACAGTACCTCCGGTCAGAATAGCCAAATCCTTCAACATTTCTTTTCTTCTGTCGCCATAACCCGGAGCCTTTACGCCTACAACAGTAAAGGTGCCTCTTAATTTGTTAACAATCAGAGTGGTCAGCGCTTCACCCTCGATATCCTCAGCCACAATCAGCAGCTTGGCGCCAGACTGAACAATCTGCTCCAGAACCGGCAGAATCTCCTGAATATTGGAAATCTTCTTATCGGTAATTAAAATATAGGGATCGTCCAGGTTTGCTTCCATCTTATCCATATCTGTGCACATGTAAGCAGAAACATAACCGCGGTCGAACTGCATACCTTCTACCAGATCCAGTTCTGTCTTCATGGTCTTGGATTCCTCGATGGTAATAACGCCATCATTGGAAACCTTCGCCATAGCCTCTGCAACCATCTCGCCTACTTCATCATCTGCAGCAGAGATAGCAGCAACTCTTGCGATGCTGTCGCGTCCCTCAATCGGCTGGCTCATCTTTGCAATAGCCTCTACAGCAGCCTCGGTTGCTTTCTTCATACCCTTTCTCAGAACAATTGGGTTAGCTCCTGCTGCCAGGTTCTTCATACCTTCGTTGATCATAGCCTGAGCCAGAACTGTTGCAGTGGTAGTACCGTCACCAGCTACATCGTTGGTCTTGGTTGCAACCTCTTTTACCAGCTGTGCGCCCATATTTTCAAATGGGTCCTCCAGCTCAATCTCCTTTGCAATGGTAACGCCGTCATTGGTGATCAGCGGAGCTCCAAAGGATTTGTCAAGAACTACGTTTCTTCCTTTCGGTCCCAGGGTTACACGAACAGTATCTGCCAGCTGATTTACACCAGCTTCCAGGGCTTTTCTGGCTTCTACGCCATATTTAATCTGCTTTGCCATAATTGCATTCCTCCAAATCTGTCTTATTTATCTTTTACTCAATCACTGCCAGAATATCATTCTGCTTTACTACTACAAACTTCTCGTCCTCTACTTCTACTTCTGTTCCAGAATACTTAGAGTAAATAACCTTATCGCCAACCTTTACCTGCATGGTCACTTCCTTGCCGTCAACCACACCGCCCGGTCCTACTGCGATAACTTCTGCCTGCTGAGGTTTCTCCTTTGCCTGACCCGGCAGTACAATACCTGACTTGGTAGTCTCTTCTGCAACCAGCTGTTTTAAAACAACACGGTCAAATAACGGTACTAATTTCATGGATGATTCCTCCTTATTCTTCTTCTACTTTTTCATTACAGGATTCCTTAAAATCCCTCTTTCGATTCACAATACCAGTTATACCACGCATTGTTAGCACTGTCAAGTGTCGAGTGCTAATTTTATAAAATTTTTAAATTTTCACTTGTCCCCTTTCTTTTTTTTCTCATTCGTATTACAATATTCATAATAGCAGATTGACAGAACAAACTGTCTGTCAATAGAAAGGAGTACACATATGGCAAAAAAGGGATTGGGAAAATTTGTAATGCTGGCTGCTGCTGCCGGCGCTGCTGCTGCCGGAATTTCTTACTTCAGAAAATATCAGTCTTTCAATAAGGAACTGGATGAGGATTTCCACGATTTTGAAGATGAGGAGGATACACCTGTTCCAGACAGTACCATGACTCGGAATTATGTGTCTCTCCATGCTGATAAGGACGAATTTCTCGTTGCTGCAGGCGATATGCTGAATGCAGCCAAAGATGTTGCCGGCGCTGCAAAAAATGTAATGAAGGATGCCGCTGCTATTGTAGCCGATACCACCAGAGAGGCCATGGGCGCTGCTGCTGACACTGCCTCCCGCTTCTCTTTTGGAAACAGCGATGAAGAAGATATCTTCGAAGATGAGGATACTGTTCCTTCCCCATCCGTTAAAGAAGCCCCCAAAGCAGACGCTGCTCCCTTAAACGAGGAAACACCGGAAGAAGCTGCTGAACCTGATGCCGAAAAAGAAGAGGAAGGCAACCCCCAGGATACAGTAAGCGTTTCTATCGATACCGATGCTGCTCTGGCTGAAGACGGCGAAGAAATCATGGAATAATTAAAAATGCGAAAAACAGTCCGGAGATTCTGTCTTATACAGCAGAACATCCGGACTGTTTTATTATTGAAACAATCACCTGATACATAGAGCAAAAATGTGCTTTGGCACATTCTCACGCCGAAGCGCAGCTTCGTCAGCTGACAATCCTTTCTTTTATTTCCAGCAGGAAACCAGCAGACGGATTCCCTCACGGATTTCTTCCTCTCTGAGGCTGGCATACCCGAGAACCATCGTGGCAGGCCTGTGGTTGTGTTCAGGATGAATAAAATAGCTGCTAAGTCCATATACCCTCACTCCGGCAGCCAATGCCTTCTCCATCAACTCCGACTCGCTCTGGTTCTTTTTCCCAGTCAGAAGCATATGAATCCCCGCATACTCTCCGCCAATCTGAAATTCCTGCGCCAAAGGCGCAAGCTCTTCCAGAAGCACATCATGCTTTGCCTTATAAATCGCCCGCATTCTGTTTAGATGCCTTTCAAAATGTCCCTGAGAAAGAAACTGATATAAAATATTCTGGTCAATCCGGGACACAGTAGACGCATAAAAGCCTGCATTGCGGCGGTAACTCTTCAAAAGCTCCGGCGGAAGCACCAGATAACTGACACGAATAGCCGGTGCGATGCATTTGGAAAAGGTTCCCAAGTAAATCACCTTTCCCTGACGATCCATTCCCTGCAGGGCAGGAATCGGCTTTCCCCGGTAACGGAATTCACTGTCATAATCATCCTCAATCAGATAGCGCGCCCCTCCCGATGCCCATTTTAGCAGTTCCTGACGCCGTCCTACTGTCATAACAACCCCTGTCGGGAACTGGTGGGAAGGCATGACATAAGCTACATCTGCTCCGCTTTTTTCGAGCAAAACAGGATCCATTCCCTTTCCATCCATCTCCACAGGAGTCACCGAATATCCCAGACTGCAGAATACCCGGTATGCCTGTTTATAAGTGGGATTTTCCATGGCAATCTTAAGATCTCCTCCCAGAATCTGGGCAAGCAGCATCAGAAGATACTCGCTTCCTGCTCCCACAATAATCTGCTCTGCGCTGCAGTTTACTCCGCGGGCAGAGTGCAGGTAACTGCGGATTACCTCGCGCAGGCCTGGCTCCCCCTGATGGTTTCCAGAATGAAACATTTCCTTATTGTCATCCACCAGGGTATTGCGACTCAGCTTTCTCCAGATGTTGTAGGGAAAGCTGTCCAGATCAATCCCGCGGGGAGAAAAATCAATCCGGCAGTCAGGCCCTTTCGGCTCACTGGTTGCCATCTCCGGCTCACCCGGCTGACCGCCCTCCACCAGCTCTTCAATACGGCTGACAAAATAACCCCGGTAAGGTCTGGACACCAGATATCCTTCTGCCAGAAGCTGATCGTAGGCCATCTGTGTCGTACTGCGGCTGACCTTCAGGTTCTCTGCCAGCACCCTGGTAGAAGGCAGCCTCTCCTCTGCCTTCAGGCTTCCGTTTCGGATTTCCCTGCGGATATAAGCATAAATCTGTTCATACAAAGCTGTTTTCGCTTTTAAATCCAGAGGAATCAAAAGTTCCATGGCGCTGCTCCGTTTTATTTCTGAATTTTAAACGAACTCTTCAGTGAAACAATCCGGTTGAATACCGGCTGTCCTGGCTGGCTGTCATGGCTGTCTGCACAGAAATAGCCATTTCTTACAAACTGGAAGCTGTCATAGGCCTTTGCCTCAGCCAGGGCCGGCTCTACGTAGCAGTTTTTCAGAATTGTCAGGGAATTGGGATTCAGATTCAGGCTTCCGTCTTCATTTAATTTGCCTTTTTCCTCATCCACAATATTCTCATACAGTCGGCACTCTACCTGCTTTGCTGTCTCTACAGCAACCCAGTGAATGGTTCCCTTTACCTTTCTGTCGCTGGAACCTCCTCTTGTTTCCGGATCATAGGTCGCATGAACCACGGTTATATTACCGTTTTCATCCTTTTCACATCCAGTACAGGTAACGTAATAAGCCCCCATCAGGCGAACCTCATTGCCTGGGAACATACGGAAGTACTTTCTGGGCGGAACCTCCATAAAGTCCTCACGCTCAATATACACCTCACGGCTGAAGGGAACCATACGGGATCCCAGTTCCGGATTTTCCAGATTGTTGGGAATCTCCAGCATTTCTGTCTCACCCTCCGGGTAATTGTCAATTACCAGCTTCACCGGATCCAGAATCGCCATCATACGAGCACGTTTTAACTTCAAATCCTCACGGATACAATACTCCAGCATTGCATAGTCCACAGAGCTGTTAGCCTTAGATACGCCTACCATCTCTACAAACATCTTAATTGCCTCCGGAGTATATCCTCTTCTGCGCAGAGCCGCAATAGATACCAGACGGGGATCATCCCAGCCGTCCACAATACCGTCCTCTACCAGCTTTTTAATGTAGCGCTTACCTGTCACCACATTAGTCAGATACAGCTTAGCAAACTCAATCTGCCGCGGCGGATTCTCAAACTCGCACTCCCGCACAACCCAGTCATACAGCGGACGGTGATCCTCAAATTCCAGAGTACAGATCGAATGGGTAATATGCTCAATAGCATCCTCAATGGGATGTGCAAAGTCATACATAGGATAAATGCACCACTTGTCGCCCGTATTGTGATGACTCATTCTTGCGACACGATAAATAACCGGATCTCTCATATTGATATTGGGAGATGCCATATCAATCTTGGCGCGGAGAACCTTCTCGCCATCCTGATATTTTCCTTCCTTCATTTCCTCAAACAGGCGCAGATTCTCTTCCACACTGCGGTTGCGGTAGGGACTTTCCTTTCCCGGAGTAGTAAAATCTCCCCGATACTCTCTGATCTGCTCTGCTGACAAATCGCAAACAAAGGCTTTTCCCTTTTTAATCAGCAAAACTGCACACTCATACATTTTATCAAAATAATTAGATGCAAAAAACAGGCGATCTTCAAAATCCGCTCCCAGCCACTTTACATCTTCCATAATAGACTCTACAAACTCCGTCTTTTCCTTAGTGGGGTTGGTATCGTCAAAGCGCAGATTAAACTTGCCGCCATATTTTTTAGCCAATCCAGAGTTTAAAAGAATTGACTTTGCATGTCCAATATGAAGATATCCATTGGGCTCCGGCGGGAAACGGGTTTGTACATGATCATAAACACCCTCTGCCAGATCCTTATCAATCTCCTGCTCGATAAAATTTTTAGAGACAACCGTCTCCAAAACCTCTTTTTCCTTTTCCATTGCAAGGTTCCTCCGTCTGAAATAATCTCCGCCGTCCGGCGAAAGCTCTGATAATACTGTATCATAACATAAAACCGCCGTTTAGAAAAGAGGTTGACAAAGCAAAAAAGCCATGATACTATAAATAAAGTTCATCGGACAATTTCAGTCTGTGAATGTGCTGCTGTGGCTCAGTCGGTAGAGCGTCGCATTGGTAGTGCGGAGGTCACGGGT
>ENA-OWZO01000826-OWZO01000826.1-human-gut-metagenome-genome-assembly--contig:-NODE-826-length-10408-cov-4.238675_pt1 | contig 10408 bp, 8 predicted proteins | sample MGYA00249260_ERZ652115 | MGnify/ENA primary metagenome ERZ652115 (study PRJEB26925, sample SAMN05827127) | human gut metagenome | biome: ENVO:2100002; feature: ENVO:00000062; material: ENVO:00002003...
GTATAAGGTATCCTTGATCCGCTCGATCACGGGATGTCTCGGGAATACGCTTCGCTCGAAATCGTTCACCATCCGCTCTTTCCATTCGGATACCGGTAGCCGGATGATCTCTTTCAAGGATGTCTCGGGCGCGGCAGGTGTTACCATCGAATAGGCTTCGGGGGTGGAGACGGCTACATCCGGTTTAATTAAGCATAGATAATAATCCTTCAAGGACAAGTCCACGGGCTCGAATTGGTTTCCCGTGCCGGTCGCGAATACCGGCGTGTTACGGATAAAGAACGGGCAATCGGCTCCGATGGTGGACGCTATCGCCTCCAACTCATCCGGGTGAATATCCAAACCGCAGAAATCATTGACCAGCTTCAACATAAAAGCGGCATCGGCGGAACCTCCTCCAAGCCCGGCGCCAAAAGGTATCGCTTTCAACAAATGGATCTCTAGCGGGGGAATCTCGTATCTCGTCTTTAGGGCGTTCAGTGCTTTTATGACGAGGTTCTTCTCTTGGGGAGCGTCTACCGGAATTCCGGTTTGCGTGAAACAGGTCCGATCCGAGGCGACGATCTCGAGGGCATCCTTCACGGGGATCGGATAGAAGATGGTCTCTATATTATGATAACCGTCCGGACGTTTGCTTACCACGTTCAGACCTAGGTTTATCTTGGCATTCGGGAAACAGATCATAGTATTTAATGTTTGTTTTATGTGATACGCGAAGATAAGAAGATATCCTTATAAACGTTCTGTTTTATCGGGTGAACTATATATGGCTTTAATAAGGGGCCCACGATGGGCATCATGCGTAAAAGAGTAGGTTTGACGTTTTGACATTCTGTAATCTAAACTCCCGGAGAAGCGTTTTTTCCGGGCTAAGGTACGCCTTGCTTCCGAAAATGGCATAGAATAATAGCATCTGGTTGTCTTGTAGTGTTTTATGGAAATAGGCCTTTTTATTCTAGCGAGATTAATTCATCGTATCTCATATTTTTAGGTGAAAATAGCCATTTTATACGGGTGTATCGATCAATTCTATAGGATGCGAGGGCTGTTTCTTCCGTATGTATCGCCTAATACATACGGTTGCGTTACCTAATACATACGGTCGTGTTGCCTAATACAGCCTTTTGTGTTACCTAACTCTATTACTTTTGAGTCCAAACAGGGGTATTTAGGCAAGAAAAAGAGGGAAAACGTATGATTTCATCATAGGTCTCTCCCTCTTTTTCTCTATTTGTAAAAAGGTCTTGACATCGTTATTCTGTTATTTCGATCATAATGTCAAGATTATCTCATTTTCGCTTACGGTCTCTATAATCGATACTTATTTATCCTTTATGATTTCATGGAGCATGGCAACCTTTTCTTGCTCGGCCTTTAGTAATCGTTCGTAAAGCTCGACTATTTTATCGATGGGATTGAAAGTTTGATTTTGAATGCTTCCGGCTGCAGTTGCGTTATCTTGCCATGTGCCAGAATAAATATTGATAAGCGCTCCTTCATTAAGCTCCGTGATCGCCTCTATCGGAATGTCCAAAGCTTTAGTTATCTTTTCCAATACTTCAGGTTCCAATTCGTCTTTTTTCTCGTAGCCAGATAAGGTGGCTTGTGATACCCCTATTTTGTCGGCTAGCACTTCTTGTTTGATGCCTCTCCATTCTCTCCAACGTTTTAAGTTGGCTCCATGACTATTTCTTTTGGTAAATGTTGTTTCCATGTCAGTTTTTATTGATCCTGTCACAAAAATAAGTATTAAATCTGAGTTATCTTACTATCATGTCAGATATCCGGGGTAACCGCACCCAATTTTATTCATAGCCAGAGAAACATAAATTCATCGTAATTTGTTAGGTGTCTATCATGATGATCCTGCATTACCGACAATACGTAGTCAGATATATCATTTATCCCTGTCATCTGATAATATTAGTCGTGACATTGATATTTTATCAGGGGGATTGATGGTATATCAGCAGGCGGTAAGCTTATTTTGTCTGCGAATGATAAACACAGAAATCAATGGAAACTCAAAATCAATATCCTCAAAAGGATTATTCCGAGATAATAAGCTTATCCCATCAAGTAATTGGTTTGCCGGTAAGGAAAGCGCAGATGTTATTGAAGAATCTGGATTTATGTACGATCACTTATACGTGGAATGATGTAAGCCAGATTACATTGGAAGTCGTGTTCAAAACCTCCACGCTCACTTGCCTTTTTAATCAAAACGACATTTGTGAAGCTGTATATCTATTCTTAACTGATAATAAGGATCTAATGAAATATATAAGCCACTGCGTTAAGACCTATACATATGATTTCCTTTTGGATGGCTGGACCACGGATAAATGCCACATTTCAATATGCCGTTCCGAAAATCAAGGGTGTTTTTTATTAATATTACCGCTAAAAAAGATTTTATGAATAAGGCATATTGTAGTTGTTTCGCTACTTCTCTTTTTCAAACGAACTTTTTGTGTGTTCCAATGACGATGGTTTTCAGTCATCAAAAAGAAAGACGCTGTAAACTTGGTTTACAGCGCCTTCCATTTATTTAGGGTTATGAGCTTTATTAAGGCTCCGCGATCATCTCTTTAGCGATTATCTCGGCCTCGGCTTTATCGGCGTCCTTTTGGATGTTCGGCAATTCAAGGCCGTAGCCTTTGATCCGGTCCTCACGTTTCAACATCAAGGCGATGAAGAGGGCGAGTACACCGAAGCAGGTGAAGACTGCCATCGGTATCGTATAGTCGTAAGCCGGTTTGCCCGTACCATTGTCGATCTTGCAATACGTATCCAATATCCAGCCGATTAATAAGGGAACCATACTCAGACCGATATTCTGTACCCAGAAAATCAAGGCATAAGCCGTGCCTAATTGCTTCTCCGGGATAATCTTCGGAACAGATGGCCACATCGCCGATGGGACCAAGGAGAAAGCGATACCCAATACGATCATCACGATCGTGGCGAACCACCACTGATTCAAGATCGGAAGCGTGAATAATAAATGCACGCCGATCAACATCAAGGCGCCAAAGATCATGATCGTCGCCCCTTTACCCTTGCGGTCGTATAAGTTACCGAAGAACGGAGTCAGAAGAATCGTGCCGAAAGGTAAGATAGCCGGAATGTTTCCCGCCAACTCCGGATCTACGTTATATTTATTGACCATCAAGTCCGTAGCGTATTTCAAGAAGGGGAATACGGCCGAATAGAATAATACGCAAAGCAGAGCGATCAACCAGAAACCCTTATTAGTAACGATCAATAAGATATCTTTCAAACGGAAAGGCTCTTCCTCCTCGGCTTGCTCGATAGCGTCCATCGAAGCGTCCAGCTTGCGATCCATCACGCAAAATACGAGGAAGGCGATCAAACCGATACACAACATACAAAGACAAAGCAAGATAGGAGCGGAGATGCTACCGAAGTACTTGGCGGCGGGAACCGTGATAGATAAAGCCAAGGCCGTACCCAAACGAGCCGTAGCCATCTCCAAGCCCATAGCCAACGCCATCTCTTTTCCCTTGAACCACCGTACGATAATCTTAGATACCGTGATACCGGCGGTCTCCACGCCGACACCGAAGATCGCGTATCCGAGGGCGGCCACCATCACTTGCGCTTTCCATCCGAAAAGCTCTCCTTCCATCGTAAACGCATCCGAGATGGCGTAATATTTAATGGAACAACCGATAATCATCAAGATACAGGAAGCGACACCCGTGAAACGGACACCCATCTTATCCAGAACGATACCACCAATGATCAACATGAAGAGAAATACGTTGAACCAGCCGTAAGCGCTGGTGAACCAACCATATTCCGTACTCGTCCAGCTTAGCTGTTCTTCCAACATCGGTTTAAGCGGAGCCATTACATCCGTAAGGAAGTATCCGCAAAGCATCGTGAATGCCGCCAAAGCGAGTACACTCCAGCGTGCGACTTTCGAGTCGCTTAGTTTCTGATGAATTTTTTCTATCATGATATTTGTTTTATAGAGTTATATTATTTGTATTCGTCTTCTTTCATGAACAAGGGGAGAGCGTCCGCTACGATAAACGTACTGCCTCCGATAAAGATCAGGTCATTCTCACGAGCCCTTCTTAACGCTTTCTCGACAGCGTCTTGCACCGTATCGCAAAGGGTACCGGACAGTCCGTGACGCATGGCTTTCACGGCGAAATCCTCTACGGGCATTGCTCTCTCCACGGAGGCTTGCGTGAAGAAATAAAAAGCGTCTTGCGGCATCAAGGATAATACGCCGTCGATATCCTTGTCGTTTACCATGCCGACGATCATATAGATCTGCCCGCAATATTGACGCAAGACTTTCAGATGCTCCGCTAGATGCTCCCAGCCTCCTACATTATGCCCCGTGTCGCAAATGACGGTCGGTTTGGATTGCAAGGTTTGCCAACGTCCCATCAATCCCGTCAGTTTCGTTACGTGGGCGAAACCCTCGTGTACCGCTTCCGGGATGATATCTATACCCAATTCCGTTCGTAATATATGGATGGCGGATAATACGGTGACAGCATTTCTTACCTGCACCTCACCGCCAAGTTCTCCTTGGATTTCTCCATATTCAACGGAAGGGAAGAACCATTTGCCACCGACCGTCAGCCTGCACTCGTCTTTTACCATGTCCATTCGTTGGGCGTAGTAGAAAGGTGCGCCAACTTCTTCCGCCTTGTTTTTGAAAACGTCGTAAACCGATTGTTTCTCGGCTTCCCCAAGAAGTGCCGGTACGCCTTTCTTGATAATGCCGGCTTTCTCCGCCGCTATCTTCTCCTCCGTATCTCCCAAGAATTGCGTATGATCCAGACTGATATTCGTGATAATACTCAAGATCGGAGTGATAATGTTCGTACTGTCCAAACGACCGCCAAGCCCGACCTCGATAACCGCGTAATCTACCTGCTGGTCGCGGAAATACTCAAAAGCCATGCTGGACGTTAACTCGAAGAAAGAAGGATGGAGAGGCTCGAAGAAAGAACGATGACGCTCGACGAAATCAACCACGTAATCTTGGGAGATCTTTTTCCCGTTCACCCGGATGCGTTCCCGGAAGTCCACTAAGTGGGGAGAGGTATAAAGCCCGACCTTGAAACCGGATTGCCGGAGAATGGCCGCCAATAGATGGCTGACCGAGCCTTTGCCGTTTGTCCCGGCTACATGGATGGTCTTATAGGCTTTATGCGGATTTCCCAGATAATCATCTAGGGCGATACTTGTACCAAGACCGGGTTTGTAAGCGGAAGCTCCGCTGTGTTGGAAGACCGGGATGCTGGTATATAGATAGTGTAGCGTTTCCTCGTATGTCATGTTTTTGTAAATTAGATGCTACAAATGTAGTTAAATTTATTTATACCTTTGCGACTCGTTTATAAAAAGGAGAGAAAAAGAAAATGGAAACACGGCGTATAACCTATACGCCTCAAGGAGGCGTTTGTTCTAAGTTGATGGTGATCGATGCGAAGGAGGACGTGATCGAGAATGTGCAGATTGTAGGAGGTTGCCACGGTAACGGGCAAGGCATGTGCGCCTTATTGAAAGGTATGCGCATCGAAGACGCTATCGGCCGTTTGTCTGGCATCGATTGTCATGGAAGGGGAACTTCATGCCCGGACCAGATGGCACAGGCATTGAAGCAATTCAATCGATGATCAGCTTATATCCGATTCCCCGGATATTCAAAATCTTGATAGACTCGTCTTTCGATAACTTATGACGTAGCTTGGTGATAAAGACATGCAGGCTGCGTGCGTTGAAGAAAGAATCATCTCCCCAAAGGTCTATCAAGATCTCTTTCATCGGTAATACTTGGTCCTTATTGTCGCAAAGGCGCTTCAATATCTCGGATTCCCGGTTGCTGAGGAGTTGTTTCTCTCCCCGGTAGACCAATGTCTGCGTGATGGAATCGAACGTATAAAGCCCGATACGAAAAGAGGTGGCTTCCGGTCTTTGGACGGACACCTTATGCAGTAACGCCTTGATGCGCACGATCAATTCCGCCATGCCGAAAGGCTTTTTCAGGTAATCGTTGCCGCCTGTCTCGAAGCCCTCTACCACGTCGTTGGCCGCGGAACGGGCCGATAGGAATAGGACAGGGGTGTGCGTATCCGTCTTACGGATCAATTTGACCATCGTGAAACCATCCATCTTGGGCATCATGATATCCGCTACGATAATGTCCGGGTTGATCTCCGCATAACGGGAGAGGCCCTCCTCGCCATTCGCCGCTAGGGTGATATCGAACTCGTTCCCATCCAGCGTATCCTTGATGATCATGGCCAATGTAGGCTCGTCTTCTACTAGTAGTACTTTTATCTTTTCCATATTTGATACTTGATTTTCGGATTATTATTTAAAATGCAGGGTAAAGGTGGAGCCTTTGCCGGGGACGCTTTCCACACGGGCTGTTCCTCCATGTTTACCCATCATGTCTTTTACGTAATATAATCCTAGGCCATAACCTTTCACGTTGTGGATATTCCCGCTGGGAACCCGGAAGAACTTGTCGAATATCTGCCGCTGGTTGGCTTCGCTGATACCCGGGCCGTTATCGGTTATGGAGATTGTCGTTTCGTGATCGTCTTGCCGGGCTGTCGCTTCGATGCGGCAAGGTTCCTTGTCGGCGTATTTGATTGCGTTATCGATAAGGTTGCTCAACATATTATATAGGTGGGTACGATCGGCCACCAATTCTATATCCTCGGGGATGGAGCAAGTAAACTCCACGGGTTTGCTCGCTTTCAGTTTGTATTGCTCGATGAGGGAGTTCACCAACTCGTTTAATGAGATGGTTTCGGGGCGCAAGCGGAAGGTACTGCGGTTCTCTACGGCGAGTGTCAAGATTTGTTCCACCAATCCGGTAAGATGGATAAGTTGGTCTTTAACGATCGTCAGGTATTTCTTCTGTTTCTCGTTGACGGGATCGCTAAAGTTCAATAATGCGTCTACGGCGGCATAGCTGACGCTGATCGGGGTTTTCAGCTCATGCGTCATATTGTTGGTGAAATCGGTCTTCAATTCTTCCACGGTCTTTTGCTTTAAGATGGTGCGGAGTAAGTATATGAAAGCGCAAATGATCAGCAAAAGTAATAGGAAGGAGGAGATCAGGATGCCTTTCATCTGGGTGAGTATCACGCTGGCCGGCGATTTGAGGAACAGGCGATATTGTAACGTGCTCTCGTTATGGAGCGGGTAATCGAAATGCACGGGGTTTTTCCACGTAGTGAATCGTTCCGGCTTGTCCAGATGCATCCAACCCTTCTCGTCCCCGTTGTTTGGTTTATAAATCGTTACCAGCTCATGTTCCGTTACGATGTTTCTTGCCTCCAGCTCCGAGGTTAATAATTTGTTGTAGGTCTTGAAATCAATTGGTTTTATAGAATCTATATTCGCATGCATCGCTTGCTGCACCATGTCCTCCACCTCGCCGATTACATATAGGTAATCCGTTAGGGTAGAGTCTATCGAGCTAAAGTCCTCCTCATCCCCGTAATCGATATGTAGTTTCATGTGTGAGTCGGGATTTGCCGTCTTGAAGATATCTTCCCGGTTAAGGTCAGGATCTTCTTTCTGCGGATGGATCGAAGCTTTTGCGTCCATCTTCTGCTTATTAGACGGATCTAGCTCTGAGCTGAAGTACACATCTTGGGTTTGAGGTCCCAGCGCTCCCTGTTCTTTTTTGATAGATCGGATGCGCAGGAACAACTCCTTATAGTCGGCGATCTTCATCGCTTCCTCTATATTGATCTCCATCTGTTTATATAATGTATCATATAAACCTTTCAGCCAGTATCCTTGGAAAACCAAAAGCCCGGCCAGCGATAGGACGATCAACAAAGCGATTAACTTAAAACGAAGTCTGATGTTCATGAAGTCTCTTTATGCTTATAATCGAATTGATCGCTAAAAATAGACAATTTTATTACATGAACTTTTAATACGCAAGATAAACTTTATGCGGGCGCTTGTAAATATTTACTAAGGATGCCCATCAACGCCCCAATATCAATCGGTTTAGCCAAATGATAATTCATGCCCGCTTTGATAGCGTTTGTCACGTCTTCGGAAAAAGCGTTGGCGGTCATGGCTATAATTGGCATATGTGCGATATCCCTTCGTTGGAGGGAACGAATCTGCCGGGTCGCCTCATAACCGTCCATGATAGGCATCTGGATATCCATCAGTATTATCTGGTAAAATCCTTCTTCCGATTGGGCGACTTTATGTACGGCGTCGAGCCCATTTATCGCCGTATCGATAGTGATACCGGTGCTGCCGATGATCTCTACGGCGATCTCACGATTTAACTCGTTATCCTCCACCAGCAAGATGCGCTTGCCGGAATAATCGACGTTTGATAACTTGAATGGGCGGATCGGTTCCGGCTGGTCTCCTTCGTCAAGGAAAGATCTCAATACTTGGAGTAGCTTGGACTTATAGAGAGGCTTGGTGATGAATCCATTGGCCTTAACCTCCTTAGCCTCTGCCTCATATTCCTCAAGATCGTATGCGGAGAGAATGATGATCGGTACGTCCGCTCCCACGAAACGTCTGATTTGCCGGGTTGTTTCAATGCCGTTCATTTGAGGCATCTTCAAGTCAATGATCACGGCGAAATACTCTTTCTCCGCTAAATGATGCTGTCGTACTTTTTCTATAGCTTCGCTACCTGAATATACGCATTCACTGTTTATCCCGATCTCTCGCAAACAGCTAGACATGTTTAGACAAGCGATCTTATCATCATCTACCACAAGAACCTCTAAACCTTCTACCTCTATCTTATCATCGGGCTTCTGATCCCGACAAACCAATGGCATGTCGATGGTGAAGCGGGAACCTTTGCCATATTCACTCTCCACCTTGATATCTCCTCCCATCATCTGAATGATCTTATGGCTGATCGACATCCCGAGGCCAGTGCCTTGTATCCTCTTGATCTCATCATCGCTCGCACGCTCGAAAGGCTCGAAAATCTTATCCAGAAACTCCGGTTTCATACCTCTTCCGTTATCCTCAAACACGAATTGATAATTTCCGATGCCGTTATGAGGGTCCTTCTCGTAGATTTCTATCGTGATTCGCCCATTCTCCGGCGTATACTTAATTGCGTTCGAGAGGATATTCATCAATACCTGTTTGATACGCTGCGTATCGCCTTTTACATTCTCATGCCTAAGGTTCTTGACGTGTATATTTAAAGTTTGTTGTTTGTTTTTGATCTCCGGTTGCATCATAACGACCAAGTCTTGCAAGAGCTCACCCACATTGAACTCATCCTCCGAAAGAATTAACCTGCCACTTTCGATCTTGGACATATCGAGAACCTCATTAATCAGACTCAATAATAATTTAGAGGCTCCATTGATTTTTTCCATACAATCTAATATTCTTTCACGTTCATCTACATGGGCTTTGGCTATAGTCGCCATTCCCATGATGGCGTTCATGGGTGTACGGATATCGTGGCTCATGCGGGCGAGAAAATCAGATTTGGCTTGGTTGGCTTGTTCCGCCGACTTTAGTGCTTCTTTAAGTTGCTTTGACTGTTTCTCCAGTTTCTTTTGCAACTCCCTCTGTTCGGTAATGTCGGTGATATTGATGTAAACGATAAGATAGATAGGCTCGTCACCTTCCCAGCCGATACATTCCCCGTTCAACTGTAGCCAAGCGCCGTTGCCGTTTTTGTCTTTCGACTGGATAACGAAATGTACAGGTTCCCCTTTTAGCATACAGGGGATATGTGCGTTCATCGTATTACGGCTTGTTTCATCTAAACGGGAGAAAGGACTGAAAGATAAAAAAGAATTTTTATCGATACCAGAGAAGTCCATATATTTATCATTTGCCTCCAGCAATGTAAAACTGCCGTCTTTATGTACCTTATGCTTGGATATGAAGCCGGGGATATTATCATAAGTGATCGTTTGCTCGATCCGCCTTCGCATTACGTCCTCTACATCGGTCATTACCGTATAGGAGATAGGGATGCCGTCTTGTAGTTGGTCGGTAAACGTTGAGGTGATTTTAGTCCATCTTTTCCCTTTTCTCGTTGGCATCTGGATAACGGTTTCGTAACCGCTGGCTTTATTAGCTATCGTCTCGTAAACATTCTTGGATAATATATTCCAAGCTTCATCATAACCTTTAAAATACAAATCGGGTTTATTGTGGAAAAGAGCTTCATATTCTTCTTTGGGGTAACCTATCATATCGTAATAGAAGTCATTTGCCCATAAAAGTGTGAAATGCTCATCCAATAAATGTTTGCTGACGCTAGCTCCCGTAAGCCCCATCAATAAGTTGTATTCTAGATCCGTCTCTCGCCCTTCCATCGCTGTCTCTTATACACATCTCCGAGCCCACGAGACGGCGCTACATCTCGTATGCC
>ENA-OWZO01000839-OWZO01000839.1-human-gut-metagenome-genome-assembly--contig:-NODE-839-length-10266-cov-38.936343_pt1 | contig 10266 bp, 8 predicted proteins | sample MGYA00249260_ERZ652115 | MGnify/ENA primary metagenome ERZ652115 (study PRJEB26925, sample SAMN05827127) | human gut metagenome | biome: ENVO:2100002; feature: ENVO:00000062; material: ENVO:00002003...
CTATATTTCAATAATTTCAAAGAACTATTTATCCACTTTTACGGGACAGTAGTGACATTCCATCTTCCTGGAAAGGAAAGCGCATCATGCTTTTTCTGGAACGTCCTCACATTGAAACCACGGTCTGGGTAAACAACCAGCGCATCGGCTCACAAAACAGCCTCACCACGCCACACGAATATGATATCACTTCGGCCATAAAGCCGGGAAAGTCCACACTGACACTACGCATAAACAATGACGAAAAATGTGCCAAAGTAGGACTAAACTCGCACAGCATCACTGACCACACACAAGGCAACTGGAACGGAGTGGTGGGACGCATGCTGCTTTATGCCGTTCCAGACACTCACTTTGAAGGCATCCAGGTATATCCGGAACCCGACAAACAACAGGCCCGGGTACGTGTGGTCGTGCAAGGCCAGAAAGGCAGTGTGAAGCTGGCTCTGAAAGCAGAAAGTTTCAACAGCGAGACTCATCACCAAGTACCGGAAATCACACAAACTTTTTCCAAGAAGCAACTGAGCGATACCCTGGAAATGGTACTGCCTATGGGCAAAGACGTACAACTGTGGGATGAATTCCATCCGGCACTCTACCGGCTGACCGCTACCCTGACCCAAGGAAAGCAGACAGAGCAGCGTGACGTAGAATTCGGGATGCGTACCTTTACCATTCAAGGGCGCTGGTTTTACGTGAACGGAAGAAAAGTCATGTTGCGGGGTACAGTAGAGAACTGTGATTTTCCGCTCACAGGTTATCCGCCTATGGACGAAGAAAGCTGGGAACGGGTATTCCGCATCTGCCGCAATTACGGACTGAACCACATGCGCTTCCATTCCTACTGTCCGCCGGAGGCAGCCTTCAAGGCCGCCGACCGGGTAGGATTCTACCTGCAACCGGAAGGCCCGAGCTGGCCGAACCATGATGTACGTCTGGGGCAAGGGCAATATATCGACCATTATCTGATGGACGAAACCATCCGTATGAGCAAATGGTATGGAAACCATGCCTCTTTCTGCATGCTGGCCTGCGGCAATGAGCCGTCCGGCAACTGGGTACCCTGGGTTTCCAATTTCGTCGACTTCTGGAAAGCGCACGACACCCGTCGGGTATATACTGGTGCTTCTGTAGGAGGAGGATGGGCCTGGCAACCCAAAAGCCAATATCATGTGAAGGCAGGAGTCAGAGGACTGGAATGGAACAAACAGAGACCGGAGACGCTGACCGACTTCAGAGAACGTATTGATACGGTAAAACAACCGTTTGTCTCACACGAAACAGGACAATGGTGTGTCTTCCCGAATTTTAATGAAATCCAGAAATATACAGGAGTCAACAAAGCCGGTAACCTGGAAATCTTCCAATACCTGCTCGATGCACACGGCATGAAAAACAAAGGACACGATTTCATGATGGCTTCAGGAAAGTTACAGGCTCTTTGCTACAAACATGAAATCGAACGTACCCTGCGTACACCCGACTATGCCGGATTCCAGCTGCTGGCCCTCAATGATTATTCCGGACAAGGGACAGCTCTCGTAGGTATTCTGGACGTATTCTTCGAAGAAAAGGGATACATAAACGCAGCACAATGGAGACGGTTCTGCAGCCCGACGGTCCCGCTGATACGTACGGAAAAATTCGTCTATACAACCCACGAAACTTTCCATGCCGGCGTAGAAGTGTCACATTTCGGAGAAAAACCGCTCCACGACGCAAAAGTCACCTACCGCATCACCGATGCTTACGGAAAGGTCTATGCCCAAAATGTGTTAGGAAGATTCGACATTCCTATCGGGAACCTGAATTCAACAGGCGAAATCAACTTCCCATTGAAAGACATTCCTCATGCCATGAAACTGAATGTAGAGGTACGGATTGAAGGAACAGATGCGGTGAACGACTGGGATTTCTGGGTATATCCTGAAAAAGTCGACATCGAAACGGGAGAAGTATATCAGACAGATTCTCTGGACAGTAAGGCCCTGAACGTCTTGGAACAAGGAGGAAAAGTCCTCATCACGGCAGGACGGAAAGTATCCTACGGAAAAGAAGTTGTACAGTACTTTACTCCTGTATTCTGGAATACTTCCTGGTTCAAGATGCGTCCGCCTCATACCACGGGGATCCTGACCAACCCTCACCACCCTCTGTTCCGGGAATTCCCCACTGAATACCACAGCAACCTGCAATGGTGGGAATTACTGAACCGGGCTCCGGTCATGCAATTCACGGATTTCGACGAAAGTTTCCAGCCGCTCATCCAAAGCATTGACACCTGGTTCATCAGCCGTAAGATTGGGGTTCTGTTTGAGGCCAACGTGCTGAACGGCAAACTCATCATGACGACCCTGGACCTGGACAGCGAGCCGGACAAACGAATTGTAGCTCGACAGCTGAAGAAATCGGTGCTTGATTACATGAACTCCGACAGTTTCCATCCAACGTATCGTGCGGATGTCAAACAAATTCAGGAACTGTTCACCAAAGTGGCTGGTTCACCGATGTTATATACCAAGGACTCTCCCGATGAATTGAAACCGAAACTGAAATAAAGCGGACTGCAACAGTCACTTTTTTACAATAAAACAACATCCCTCCCGTTACAGTTTTCTGTAGCAGAAGGGATGTTTCTATTTTCCTTTTATTTCTTCAGTTCCGGATAACTGATACGTGTGTGATACATGGTTTTCAGTTTTTCCTTGAATACCGCCTTCACCGTCGCAATATCCTTGAACGTGATCGGACATTCCTTGAAATACCCGTCCTGTACCTGACTGTCGATAATTTTCTCTACCAAAGCCGAAATACTTTCCTCCGTATACTCCGGCAGACTTCTGGAAGCGGCTTCCACAGAATCGGCCATCATCAGGATAGCCTGCTCCTTAGTGAAGGGGTTAGGCCCCGGATAGCGGAAAGCTTCCTTATCGACTTCTTCATCGGGATGTTCATTCTGGTAAGATATATAGAAATACTTGGTCAGTCCTTTTCCGTGATGCGTGCAGATGAAATCTTTGATCACCTGCGGCAAATCGTGCTTGTCGGCCAATTTCATTCCGTCGGTCACATGGCTGATGACAATCTGCGCACTCTGCTTGTAGCTGAGCTGGTCGTGCGGATTCACACCCGACTGGTTTTCCGTAAAGAAGGCAGGATTCATCATCTTCCCGATATCATGGTACATGGCGCCTGTACGTACCAGCTGACTGTTGGCCCCAATCCGGTTGGCCGCCGCAGCCGTCAGGTTGGCCAGCTGAAGCGAATGTTGGAACGTGCCGGGTGCTACCTCCGACATCTCACGCATCAGCTTGTTGTTGATATTCGACAATTCCACCAAGGTGACATTCGAAGTAAAGCCGAATGTCTTTTCCAGAATGAACAGCAACGGATACGTAAACAACAGCAAAATACCGTTCAACATAAAGTTCATATACATGTGCGTGCTCAGCTGGGCCACCTCACTGACATGAATCAGGTCGAGCGCCAGATACATCAGGGCATAAGCACATGCCACAATCAACGCGCTGCGGAAGAGCTGGGAACGCTGGGACAGCTCCCGCAAGCTGTAGATGCCGGCCATACCTGCCGCCATCTGCAACAAAATAAACTCATGAGGGGTACGCAGGCAGATGGAACACAGCAGAATGGTAATGACATGAGCCATAAATGCCGTACGGGAATCCAGAAAAATACGGATTATCAGCGGAATCATGGCAAAAGGGACAATATATACACTCATAAAGGCATGCTCTACCATCACAGAAGAGATAACCGGGAAGGCAATGATAATGATAAAGAGCAAGGCCAGCGTCCGGTGCTTTTTGTAATAATCACTCCGGAAAAGTTCCAGATAAATCATGAAGCAACCTATCAGCAAAGACACGAAGAGCAACTGACCCAGCAAGGTCAAACGTTTCTCCGACACCGTTTCACTGCGTTTGTCCCACTCCTTCTCCAGCGACTTCAAAATGTTGTAGGTACGACTGTCAATAATCTCTCCGCGGTCAATGATTTTCTGGCCGTTCATCACAAAGCCGTTGGCCCACGACAATCCGCCCAACAGATCCTGTTTGGCCGCTTCCGATTTCTGGGCGTCATACACCAGGTTCGGAGCAATGTATTCATTCAAGTTGCACCGCTGCAGCAACAGCCGGCGGTAATGCAACGTATCGGCAAAAATCAGCGTTTCGTAAGCCGTCTTGAAACTGTAGAGTTCGTTTATAGCCACCTGATTTGCCGTATTCTTATCCACCAGCTGAATGGAATGTACGCTGTCCTTACGCAATTTCTCCCAGTCGTTGGGGGCGAAAATCCCTTTCTCATACACCACTTTCAACAACCGTTCAATGTGATGCTGGTAGGCCGGTGCCGGAATGATGCGGTGTAAACTGTCGGTATAGGCTTTCTTGAACTGCTGTATCATCCGTTCGCCCACGGTCTTGTCCAGCCGGTAATACGGACTGTACAGACGCATGATACTGTCCTGCTCGCGCTGCACTTCGGTATCTTCCTTATAGATAGGAAAGTCGAAGGAAGCCTGCAACAGGCCATACTTCCAAGGTTTGTTGATGTCAAATTGATAGTTAAACCGCCCTTCTCGCGGTAAAAAATAGACAATCACACTAACGGTTACAATGAATATGCCCAGTTTATATAACAATCCTTTATAGGAAAACTGTCGTTCGGTCTGTAAACTTTTCATGTCAAAGAGATATTTTGCGTGCAAAATAAGAAAAAAACGGGAAAATTAGATTAATTTTGCGGCGTATTTTTAGATAAAAACCACAATGTCAGAAAGAAAAGTAAGAGTCCGTTTTGCACCGAGTCCCACAGGTGCGTTGCATATCGGCGGCGTACGTACCGCTTTGTACAATTATCTGTTTGCCCGCCAGCACGGGGGAGAACTGGTTTTCCGTATTGAAGATACCGACTCACACCGTTTCGTTCCGGGTGCTGAGGAATACATTATCGAATCGTTCAAGTGGCTGGGCATCAAGTTCGACGAAGGTGTCAGCTTCGGAGGAAACTATGGTCCGTACCGCCAGTCGGAACGCCGTGACATTTACAAGAAGTATGTGCAGGTGCTGCTGGACAACGGAAAGGCTTACATCGCTTTCGATACGCCCGAAGAACTGGAAGCCAAACGCAAGGAAATTCCAAACTTCCAGTACGATGCTTCTACGCGTATGTCTATGCGTAACTCACTGACCCTTCCGAAAGAAGAAGTAGACAAACTGATTGCAGAAGGCAAACAGTATGTGGTCCGCTTCAAGATTGAGCCGAACGAAGACGTGCATGTACATGATATCATCCGCGGAGAAGTGGTCATCAACTCTTCTATCCTCGACGACAAAGTATTATATAAATCGGCTGACGAACTGCCGACTTACCATCTGGCCAACATCGTAGACGACCACCTGATGGAAATCTCACACGTAATTCGTGGAGAGGAATGGTTGCCTTCGGCTCCGTTGCACGTACTGCTGTACCGTGCGTTTGGCTGGGAAGACACCATGCCGGAATTTGCCCACCTGCCGCTGTTGCTGAAACCGGATGGAAACGGCAAGTTGAGCAAGCGTGACGGTGACCGTCTGGGATTCCCGGTATTCCCGCTTGAATGGCACGACCCCAAAACGGGAGAAGTTTCTTCCGGATACCGTGAATCGGGTTATCTGCCGGAAGCAGTCATCAACTTCCTGGCCCTGCTGGGATGGAACCCGGGCAACGATCAGGAAATCATGTCGATGGACGAACTCATCAAGTTGTTCGACCTGCACCGTTGCAGCAAGGCCGGTGCCAAGTTCGACTACGAAAAGGGAAAATGGTTCAACCATGAATATATCCTGATGAAGAGTGACGAAGAAATCGCCCAACTGTTCATGCCGATTCTGAAAGAACACGGCATCGACGCACCGATGGACAAGGTGGTTACCGTAGTCGGACTGATGAAAGGCCGTGTAAGCTTCATCAAGGAATTGTGGGACACCTGCAAGTTCTTCTTCGTAGCTCCGACAGAATACGATGAAAAGACCGTGAAGAAACGCTGGAAAGAAGATTCAGCCGCACGCATGACCGAACTGGCCGACCTGCTGGAATCACTGGATGATTTCTCACTGGCTCACCAGGAAGAAGTGGTCATGAAATGGATTGAGGACAAAGGTTACCATTTGGGTAACATCATGAATGCTTTCCGCCTGACACTGGTAGGAGAAGGAAAAGGTCCCCACATGTTTGATATCTCAGCTGTACTGGGCAAAGAAGAAACAGTAGCACGTATGCGTCGTGCGGTAGAGGTACTCAAATAAACGAAGACATGATTTACAATTTTATCATCGGCCTTTATACAAGTGCAGTCAGATTGGCTGCACTTTTTAATAAGAAGGTGGCTCTGATGGTCAAAGGAGAAAAGGAATCTTTTGACATTCTGAAGAATCAGATTGTACGTGGCGAAAAGTACCTGTGGTTTCACGCGGCTTCTTTGGGAGAATTTGAACAAGGCCGTCCGCTGATTGAGGAAATCCGGAAAAAATATCCGCAATACAAGATTCTCCAGACCTTCTTCTCGCCTTCCGGATACGAGGTACGGAAGAACTACAAGGGAGCGGACATCGTCTGCTATCTGCCGCTCGACACACCGGGCAACGTAAAGCGTTTCCTGGATCTGGCCCAACCTTACATGGCCTTCTTCATCAAGTATGAGTTCTGGCAGAACTACCTGACGGAACTGCAACAACGGAATATTCCGGTCTACAGTGTGTCTTCCATCTTCCGGAAAGAGCAAATCTTCTTCCGCTGGTATGGGAAAAGCTACCGCAAGGTGTTGAACACGTTTACCCACCTCTTCGTACAGGACGAAGCATCCGTGAAGCTGTTGCAGTCCATCGGCATCACGAATACGACGATTGTCGGTGATACCCGTTTTGACCGGGTACTGGAAATCTGCCGTCAGGCTAAAGAGCTTCCTCTGGTAGAACTGTTCAAGGGAGATCATACCGCCTTTGTAGCCGGCAGTTCCTGGGGACCGGACGAGGATATTTTCATCCCATACTTCAACGCACATCCGGAGGTGAAGCTCATCATTGCTCCCCACGTGATTGAGGAAAGCCATTTGAAAGAGATTATCGGCAAGTTGAACCGTACGGTCGTACGTTACACGCAGGCCACAGAGGAGAAGGTGAAAGAAGCCGACTGCCTACTGATTGACTGTTTCGGTCTGTTGTCTTCCATCTACCGCTACGGAGAAATTGCCTACATCGGAGGCGGATTCGGAGTCGGTATCCACAACGTACTGGAAGCAGCGGTGTACGGCATGCCGGTCATCTTCGGCCCGAACAACAAACGTTTCCGCGAAGCACAGGGTTTGCTGCAATGCAAAGGGGGCTTTGAAATACAGGGAGCGGAAGACTTCAAGAAAATCATGGACGAGTTTCTGACCAATTACGAGGCCTTGGACAAAGCAGGCAAAAAAGCCGGAAACTATGTACGAGACAATGCCGGTGCCTTAGACAAGATTATGCATACCGTGACGCTATAATCCGTGCGCATAAAATAAAAAGGAGCTGAAGAGAGGAAAATTTGATTTCTTTCCTACTTCAGCTCCTTTCTTTTTATCTAACAGTATTCAAAAGAACCGTCATTTCAACATTGCTCATACGATTGGGCCTGTTGCGATGTCTGGTCTTCTTATCAGCGATCATATATCTTTCCTGTTGTAACACCGATTCCTTACAAAAATCATCGGTACCAGTTTTGTCTTCCCCAGACTTACTCAGACTTCCTCCGTTCTTTTTGATAAACATCGAACATTTCTGCCAAGGTTTCCATCGGAATATGCAGCAAATACATCTCTTTGAACACATCGGGCAATACTTGCTGGAGGAAGGTCTCTTTCCGAAGTGCCACAATCTTCTGTGCAGCCCCGGTAGACACGAAATAGCCTAATCCCCGTTTGTTGTAAATAATGCCCTGATTTTGCAGGTAATCGTATGTACGGACCACTGTATTGGCATTGACCTCCACCACGCCTGCATACTCACGGACCGACAGGATGCGCCCTTCTTCCTCGTACACATTCTGAAGAATCTCATCCATGATACGATCGGCTATCTGCAAATAAATCGGTTTATTCTCTTTAAAAGTCATAGGCGCCACAGCTTTCGTTTAATTACTTGTGAACGGGTAAACAGCCGGTACGACAGCCACCAGTTGAAAAGAGTAAATAAAAAGAAGAAAATAGTAATTATTGCCAACACACCATCTACAAATTGGGGGGTATACTGAAAGTGCTCCTTTATCCACTCTGAAAGACGAATTAAAGATCCACCTTCTGCCAGACTGGCAAACAAAATTCCTCCAAGAATCGTCACTGCCAGACAGGTTCCGATGGTTTTCAGGAAAGGATGTTTATACCAGAAACTTCCTCCCAAGATAAAGAGCGAATGATTCCACAGGGAGAATATCCATACGAGGAGCTGCATCAACCACCAAGAATATACGGGTTCGCCTGTTGCGTCTACCGAGGCATGAGCCCATTTCATGGAAAATACTTCCACTAATATCGGCTGGCTATATATGGCCGGTAAATCAAACAAAGGCAGCAACAGGTAATGAGTAAGTTCCAATGCCAGCAAGGCTACCAGCACCATCAACAACGTACCTATGGTCACAAATACAGCCCGTGAAAAGAACTTCTCCAGCTTCGTAGCCGGAAGCAGCAAATAAGAGATGCGTTTCTCCTTACTGTCCATGCATTTCATAATTCGGGAAGCATAAAAAAGCATCGCAAAACTCACTACCATGCCAATTACTCCTAACATATTGCCACAAAAACGATGAAAGGAATAAACCTCCGGAAAACCTGTCTCTACCCAATCCTCTGCCGACCACAAAAGGCCCAACATCGGGAAAAAGAAGGCCGCAAAGATACCCAGCAAGCCATAAAGGTTACTTTTCCAGTTCTCTATCAAATCGCGTTGCATAATATTCCGCACGCGTGCCATACTAAAAGTTGTATCCATCATGCCGTGTCGTTTATTTATCATTAAATATCGCTTGTATTTTCTCACGTTCCGTCAACAGAGCGTTGAACAGCAACTCCAGATTCAACGGACTTTCTTCTCCCGAAAGGTTAGGCCATATCACGCTGTTTCCATGTACGGATGGCTGTACAAAAAGGGCATCGTCTGTCGGCTCATTCATCCCTTGTTCCGCAAATAAGAGCTTGTCCGTAATGTCTACTACCGAACGATTCAGCAGCACCTCATTCCCTTCGATTACCACTACCTGATCCAACAAACGGTCAATATCCCTCACCTGATGCGTAGAAACCACCACCGATTTCTCCTCTGTCATCCCCGAAGCAATTACTTTACGGAACTGACTCTTGGAAGGAATATCCAGTCCGTTGGTCGGTTCATCCATCAAGAGTAAGGAAGTATTAGCCGCCAGTGCAAAACACATGTAAGCCTTTTTCTTCTGTCCCATGGACAGCTCTCCCAAGTGAATGTCTTCATTCAGTTCAAAATCATTCAGACAGGTCCGCAACAATTCCCGACTGAAACGAGGATAAAACGGAGCGTTTACTTTCACAAACTGCTGCAGGCTCAAATTGGGCAAGGTAAATTCTTCCGGAACCAGATACAGGTCGGACAAAGTCGCCGGCAGACGCTTTTGTACATCTATCCCCTTCATCCAGACACTACCACCTTGCGGACGTAACAAACCACTCATCAAATAGAGTAAAGTAGATTTACCCGTCCCATTCTTTCCCAAAAGGCCTATCACCTTTCCTGCCTCCATTTCCAGGGAAAAATCCTGGAAAATGGAAGCTTTCTTTCCATAACTGAAGGTCAATCCTTCGATTCTTATCATAGACGTGTTCATGTTGTTGATTAATGATATTAGTGTAATAGTTTAATAGTACACCGCAAATGTAATGCTTTTTCTTAAATCCACAAGCATAAACGAAGTTTTTAACAAGAAAAACAGATTGAATTCAAGTCTCCGGCCTTTTAAAGTGCTATCAGAAGGAAAAAAGGGAAAAGACAAGAACATCCTACGACAAAACAGAAAATAGCGTAAGAGAAGAGGAAAAGGGCTTAAAAGAGGAAATCTATAGACAAAGCAGCCAACGAAAAAAGGAAACGGCAGAAAAAGGGAGAACAAGTTTTCCGTGAAGAAAGAAGCGGAGACTTCCAGAATAATCCGCAAGGGCACAAAAAAAGCCCCGAGATATTGCTATCCCGAGGCTCTCTGTAAAACGGC
>ENA-OWZO01000851-OWZO01000851.1-human-gut-metagenome-genome-assembly--contig:-NODE-851-length-10051-cov-13.489796_pt1 | contig 10051 bp, 7 predicted proteins | sample MGYA00249260_ERZ652115 | MGnify/ENA primary metagenome ERZ652115 (study PRJEB26925, sample SAMN05827127) | human gut metagenome | biome: ENVO:2100002; feature: ENVO:00000062; material: ENVO:00002003...
AATGGTATCGTAATTTAAGACACTTCAAGAGACATTTCTTAATGAATCTGATATACTGTAAACACTACAGAAAGAAGGATCATTATTATGTCTCGAACAAGAAGAAATCTTCATTAAAGAAAGCAAGTCTGGTTTTGATTTTGCTGCTGTAAGCAGCCATAACCGGATTGTAAATGCAAACAGGGTTCAGGTACATGCTCTTGCGTATAACATATTTAACTGGTTTAGACGACTGGTATTATCCGCAAAAATGCGGAAACAACGTATTGATACCATACGTTTAAAGTTGCTGAAGATTGCCGCAAGGGCAGTGCATTCAGCAAGATATATCATATTCAAGCTGTGCAGTAGCTGCCCTTATAAGGAAGAATTCTATGATACTCTTTCATCAATAGGAAAGCTAAATGTACAGCTGGAATAACAACTATTAACGAACCACAACAGCCCAATAATTGTTTCAAAACTGAGCATAGGGATTTTATACCCTTTTTCGGCTGGTTTTGAAAAAGTTATGGCTGCAACGGATTATTTTGGGATTCGCAGAGCAGTCTTTAGATTAGAAATTGCTCTATGAATAATTCAGGATGAGTGTCCTTTTCTGGATCTTATACCCCAAAGCACTGGACTACTGAATAGTGGCAGGTGCTTTTTTCGATTTTAAACAGTAAAGAAGTGATATTTTTCTTGTGTACGATGGGGCGTGGGCGTATAATAAAATTAGTTTTCTGAATTTTGAGACAACTTGAATGGTCAGCAGAAGAAAACAGGAGAAGACAGGAAAAGTAAAATTATGAAATTAAGAAAAATACTGTGGGTATCTGTTGCAGCGGTATTGTTTTGTCTTACCGGCTGTGCAGATAAAAATGGATCTGGTGAACATGAAGCGGTCACGATCCTGGCTCCTTTTTTAGATTGCGATTGTCTGGCTGCACTGGTATATGAAAGGTATCCGGAAGTAAACCTGGAGATCCTTTCTTATTCTGGTGCAAATACAACAGCTTACTTACAGAATAGGTTAGCTGCAGATGATCTGCCGGATATTTGTACGCAGACAATCTATGATCCGGACATCAATGACGTGAGCGATAAAATGATCGATCTTTCCAGTTATGATTTTATGGATAATTATTATAGAAGCCAGACTGCAGGATATCTCAGATGATGGAGCTATTTATATGCTTCCGTCAGCCTATAGCTGCATAGGCATCACTTATAATAAGACTTTATTGGAAGAGCATGGATGGTCTCTTCCAAAATCATTTACTGATCTGGAAAATCTGGCAGCAGAAGCGAAAGAGGCTGGAGTACAGCTGTGCCTGGCACAGACCGAATATCCGGGTTATGGTTTTCAATATATGTGCAACATTGCGGATACCGCATTTTCAGGCACTTTCCAGGGTAAGCAGTGGCAGAAGGATCATCTGACAGGAAAGGCAAATGTAAGGGATGCTCAGGGAATGAAAGATTGTATGGAATATATTCAGAAATGGAAAGATATGGGTATGTTTACTGCGAATGAAAAGAATTCTCGAAGCGATGAGGAGACCAGAAAAGAATTTATGGAAGGAAATACTTTATTTTTGCTGGGAAGTAAAAAGGGTATTGGGGAAACAGATGATACAGGGGATAAGTTTGGTCTAATGCCATATCTTTCAGAGGATGGAAGCCAGAATGTATACATTTTGAATATGGAACGTTTTTATGGTCTGAGTAAAAGGTATCACAGATAGAAAAAGATGAGCCGGATGGCAATATCCTGAAAGGCATGAGGTTCCTGTGTGCAGAAGATAATGAGCTAAATGCGGAGATCTTGACAGAGCTGTTAAAGATCGAGGGTGCAGAGTGTACGATCTGTGAAAACGGTAAAAAGCTTGTGGAGACCTTTGGACAGTCTGTGCCAGGGGAGTATGACATGATCCTGATGGATGTGCAGATGCCTGTTATGAATGGTTATGAGGCAACAAAGGCGATCCGCCAAAGTTCACATGAACTGGCAAAGACGATTCCGGTCATTGCCATGACTGCCAATGCATTTTCAGAGGATATCCAACATTCTCTGGCAGCAGGCATGAATGCCCATATTTCAAAGCCAGTTGAGATGGAGGTGCTGAAAAAGACTATAAAAAGCATAAAAATCAATGGGGGGGGGAAACAAATACTGATTAGTAAATTGTACCGACAGGATATGGAAATGAGGTTTTTAAGGTGAAAAAAGGGAAAAAAGTTACGGCTGGATTGATATTTCTTATATTAATGACAGTATTAATGACAGCTCTCACAGGATGCAATAAGACAGATAAAATAACTGACACAACGAAAAATCCTGCTATAAAAATCGGAAGTGATAATTATCCTCCCTATAATTTTCTAAACGAGGATGGCATGCCGACGGGAATAGATGTTGATCTAGCGACGGAAGCATTTGGAAGAATGGGATATAAGATAGAGATCATTCCCATCAGCTGGGAACAGAAAAAGAAACTGTTAGAAAATGGAGAAATAGACTGTATTATGGGCTGTTTTTCCATGAAAGGACGACTGGATGATTATCAGTGGGCAGGTCCGTATATGATAAGCAGGCAGGTTGTTGCAGTCAATCCTGGCAGTGATATCTATAAATTAAGTGATCTGAAGGGAAAAAAACTTGCTGTCCAGTCAACAACAAAACCGGAAGAGATATTTCTGCATCGGACAGATGAAAGGATTCCTAAGCTGGGTAATCTGATCAGTCTGGAAAACAGGGAATTGATATATACTTTTTTAGGAAAAGGCTATGTTGATGCTCTGGGAGCCCATGAGGAATCTATTATCCAATATATGAAGGATTATAATATGGAACTGCGTATCCTGGATGAACCACTTATGACAGTGGGGCTCGGAGTTGCTTTTGCAAAGGATGACACCAGAGGTATTTGCCAGAAATTAGAACAGACATTAGCTGACATGAAAGAAGATGGAACAGCCGCCAAAATCATCGGGAAGTATCTTGATGATCCGGAGAAATATCTGGAGGTAGATAAAATTGGAGAAGAATAAACAGGACTGGATAAAAATAAAATTCTGGACTGTCAGTGCAGTCCTGGGTATGTGCCTGATCTGTTTTACAGTTCTGTATTTTTTCTATTTTAGTAAAGCCCGTGAGGAATCCCGGCTTTTGAATATAGTAAATTATGTGAAGGTACAATGTTCTGTGTATACACGTTATAATGAGGTATCAGAATGTAAATGCCTGATACGTGCGATTGACAGTGCAAGACAGGTTAGTGTTGTCATAGATGCAAAAACACAGGACGGAAAAGAATTTAACAATCAGCTTTTAGAAGAATGTACAGACCAGTTATGGCTGACAGGTGCTATAGTACTGGATGCAAATGGAAACACGGTAGGTGAATATAGTGAGAGCGGGAGTAGGGATAGAAGCCGTTTTGCAAAAATACAGGAACATGTTAATAAAGAAACCATACTGGATATTGCAGACCATGAGGAAAAGGTGTATTCCCAGCAGATCAGCTGTGATGATGGAGGGCATATAGATGTAGCTGCCTGTGCCAGGAGAGATGAACCTGGTATTGTAATTACTTATTATTACACATCTGCTGAGTTTTTACAAAATTATAAGCTGACCATACAGAGCCTGTTAAATGGATATCAGACCTTTAGTGACGGAACGATCATGATCGTGGATAATGGTGTGGTCATTGCTTCCAACGATACCAGCCTTATCGGTCAGGATGCGAAAAAACAGGAGGTGATCCAGGCTTTAAAGAAAAATGCAGACAGCAGACATTTAATGCATTTAAATGTGGCTGACGATTCCTATTATGGACTGATGATGAAACAAAGGGATTATTACATTTATGCATATATTCCGGAGCGTACCGTATTTCATACGTTGCCCCAAAATGTGATAATGGTCATGTTTATTTATATGGTGGTGGTGACACTGGTATGGCTGCTTCTTAAAAAATCCAGGGAGAACAGCATTAAAATAGAAAAGGAAAGAGAACAGGAGTATCAGAGAAAACTTCTGGAAGCAGCTGAAAAGGCAGAGGCGGCCAATCGGGCGAAGACAGAATTTCTCCAGAGGATGAGTCATGATATCCGTACACCGATTAATGGGATCTGCGGAATGGTCGATGTGGGGGATCATTACAGCAATGATCTGCAGAAACAGGCAGATTGCAGGAAAAAGATCCGTGAAGCCTCAAATATTCTTTTAGAGCTGATCAATGAAGTCCTTGATATGAGCAAGCTGGAATCAGGGGAAATTTTGCTGGAAGAAAAGCCTTTTGATGTTTATAAGACAATAAATGATGTAATGGACTTGGTTAGCAGACAGGCAGATGAAAGGGGAATAAAGGTTGAACAGACAATAGAGATTAAGAACCGGAAATTACTGGGAAGCTCCCTTTATCTGAAACGTATGCTAATGAATATCCTGAGTAATGCTGTGAAATACAATAAGGATTATGGAAACATAGATCTAAGCTGCAAAGAAATCCCGTCACACAGTACAGAAAGTACAATGCTGGAATTTACATGCCGGGATACAGGTATTGGCATGAGCAGCGGATTTAAAGAGCATGTTTTTGAATCCTTTGCCAGGGAGCAAAAGGGCGGAGCTTCTAAATTTGGGGGAACAGGTTTAGGGATGACCATCACCAAGAACCTGGCAGAAAAAATGGGCGGAACGATCACCTTTGAAAGCGAGAGGGACAAAGGTACGACCTTTGTGCTCCGGATCCCATTTAAAATAGACCTGGATGCGGATAAACATAAAGAACAGAAGAATGTATCGGAAAGATCCATAAAGGATCTGAATATCCTTCTGGTAGAAGATAATGAGCTGAATATGGAAATTGCTGAATTTTTGCTCCAGAATGAGGGCGCCCAGGTGACGAAAGCATGGAATGGACAGGAAGCGGTTGAGATATTCGAAAAAAGCAGACCTGGTGGATTTGATGTCATCCTTATGGATATTATGATGCCGGTCATGAATGGCTATGAAGCAGCAAAGATAATCAGGTCTCTGGACAGGAAAGATGCAAAGGTGGTCCCCATCATTGCAATGACAGCAAATGCCTTTACCGAGGATAAGCTGAAAGCAAAAGAAGCAGGGATGGATGAACATATTGCAAAACCGGTTGATGTGAAATTACTGGTAAAAGTGATCAGCGGATTAGTGGAAAATAGTTTTGGGGGGATCCGTAATGAAAAAGAAAAAATGGAATAGATTGTTTTCTGTACTTTTTGTGATGGTGACAGTTATATCACTTCTGTCAGGCTGTGGCAGAAAGCGTGCAGAAAAAGAAGATGCAGAAACGATCACAGTATATTTGTGGACCACGCAGCTGTATGAAAAATATGCACCATACATCCAGAAACAGCTTCCTGATATTAATATTGAATTTGTGGTAGGTAATAATGACCTGGATTTCTACCGGTTCCTGAAGGAAAACGGTGGATTGCCGGATGTTATAACCTGCTGCCGTTTTTCACTCCATGATGCAAGCCCATTTAAAGACAGCCTGATGGATCTTTCCACAACCAATGAGGCAGGTGCTGTCTATAATACATACATTAACAGTTTTACGAACCGGGATGGCAGCGTAAACTGGCTTCCTGTGTGTGCAGATGCCCATGGCTTTGTAGTGAACAGGGATCTTTTTGAAAAGTATGATATTCCTCTGCCAACGGATTACGAAAGCTTTATTTCTGCATGCAAGAAATTTAAAAAAGCAGGTATCCGTGGTTTTGCGGCAGACTATTATTATGATTATACATGTATGGAAACGCTGCAGGGACTGTCTGCATCAGAGCTTTCTTCTGCAGCCGGACGCAAATGGCGTACCATCTACAGTGATCCGGAAAATACAAAGAGAGAAGGCCTGGACAGTACAGTCTGGCCGGAGGTCTTTGAACGTATGGAGCAATTCATAAAGGATACAGGATTGAGCCGGGACGATTTGGATATGAATTATGATGATGTGACTGAATTGTACAAAAACGGTAAGGTTGCCATGTATTTTGGCAGTTCTTTCGGTGTAAAAATATTTCAGGACCAGGGGATCAACACAACATTTCTGCCATTTTTTCAAGAGAACGGCGAAAAGTGGCTGATGACTACACCCTATTTCCAGGTGGCATTAAACCGTGATCTGACACAGGATGAAACGCGCCGGCAGAAGGCAATGAAGGTGCTGAATACAATGCTTTCAGAGGAGGCACAGAACCAGATCGTTTATGAGGGCCAGGATATATTAAGCTACAGTCAGGATGTGGATATCCATCTTACAGAATATCTGAAGAATGTAAAGCCTGTGATCGAAGAAAACCATATGTATATCCGTATTGCGTCAAATGACTTTTTCGCCATTTCCAAGGACGTGGTTTCAAAAATGATCTCAGGGGAATACGATGCAGAGCAGGCTTATCAGTCATTTAATACCCAGCTTCTTGAGGAAAGCACCACTTCTGAGAATATCGTGCTGGAGCCACAGAAAACTTATTCTAATATTTTTCATACCGATGGGGGGAATGAAGCGTATTCTGTTATGGCAAACACTTTGCGGGGTATTTATGGCACAGATGTGCTGATCGCATCAGGAAACAGCTTTACAGGAAATGTACTTAAGGCAAAGTACAGTGAAAAAATGGCAGGCAGAATGATCATGCCAAATGGTCTTTGGGCTTACAAGTGTACGATGAGCGGGTCTGAACTGAAGGAGACAGTCAGAAACTTTGTAGAAGGCTATGAGGGAGGTTTCATTCCCTTTAACAGGGGCTCTCTGCCTGTAGTAAGCGGCATTTCTGTGAAGGTCAGGGAAAATGACGATGGCTATACGCTGGATAAAGTTACAAAGAATGGAAAAGTAGTTGGGGACAATGACAGGTTTACTGTAACCTGTCTGGCAATACCGCGACACATGGAAGCTGATCCTGCAGGTAAAAATATTGTATTTGACAGTGAAGATATTTCTGTGAAAGATACCTGGACAGGACATATTTCGGAGGGTAATGTTATTCTTGCAGAGCCTGAAGACTACATTACTCTGAGGTGAGAAGAATGAATATTGGAAATCGTAATACAGGCAGAGAGAACTTTTTCATAAGAAAACGATTAAGGATAGCTGTCCTTATTGTTTTCTTCATGGGGATCGTTTTGACTGTTTTCCGGTATTTTGAGTTTGTGTCGAAAACGGTTTATGAGGAAAGTGTTTCTCATTTGACTGAGGTTTTTCGTCAGTCAAATAATGTGTTAAATGAACTGACAAATAAGAATCTGACCTATCTTCATATGTGGGGGGAGTATCTGCAGAAGACTTCTGATGAAAGCGAGATCCGTGATTATATAGATAAAGCCCAGGAAGAAGCCGGTTTTTTATATTTTTATTTTCTGTCAGCTGACGGCAACTATAAGATGTTAACAGGTGAAACCGGCTATCTTGGATTGCAGGAAGATCTTGAAGATAAGATAGCACAGGGGGAGGATATCATAACAAATGCAGTAGTTCCCGGAAAACCACAGATGCTTGTATTTGCCAGCCCCCAGTATCATGGAAGCTATCAGGGATTTGAATATGACGCAATTGCCATTGCATATGAAAACGCTGATATAGTAGATGTACTGGATATCTCTGCTTTTAATGGAAATGCCAAGAGTTATGTGGTTCATCCAGATGGCCGTGTTGTCATCGATCATTCCTTTGAGGCATGGGGAACCGTGTATAATTTCTTTGGTGTTTTAAGAGAGCATTCCAATATGTCCGAAGAAAAGATCCTTGAACTTTCAGGGAAATTTAAAGAGGGACGTACAGATGCGATGCTGGTGAACCTGGATGGAAGTAACTACTATCTGATTTATGGAAGATCGAAATATCAGGACTGGATATTTCTGGGACTTGTCCAGGCTGATATAGTCAATGCCAGCATGAATTCTCTGCAGCTTCGGACTATGCTCCTTGGAGGGGCCATAGTGTTCGGTATTGCTGTTTTTATTATTGAACTGATCCTCCAAAAGAACAGGATAAGCCTGAAAAGAAGGGATATTGAGATCCTCTATAGGGATGAGCTGTTTCAAAAGCTGTCAATGAATGTAGATGACGTTTTTCTGATGCTGGATGCAAAAACATATAAGGCAGATTATGTAAGTCCCAATGTGGAAAAACTGCTGGGTATTACAGTAGAACAGATCCAGAAGGATATTGGTGTTTTGGGAAAACTGCATTTTGAAGATCCAAAGAAGAATTATCTGAAAGAGATCCAGGTAAATGAGCAGCAGGAATGGGATTTTGAATATGTTCACCAGAAAACAGGGGAACAACGCTGGTTTCATATTATTGCAATGGGCAGTGAGGTAAACGGAAAAAAGAAATATATCCTGGTTATGTCTGACCGTACCGTTGATAAGAAAATGAACCAGGCCCTTTATGAGGCAGTCCGCGCTGCGGAAACTGCCAACCGGGCAAAGAGCACATTCCTTTCCAACATGTCCCATGATATCCGCACGCCAATGAATGCTGTTATCGGTTTTACTACACTGGCTGTAAGCAACATTGACAATAAGGAAAAAGTCAGGGATTATCTAGGAAAGATCCTTTCATCCAGCAACCATCTGCTTTCACTGATCAATGATGTACTGGATATGAGCCGTATAGAGAGCGGGAAGATACATCTGGAAGAAACAGAGGTCAGTCTGTCTGATATGCTCCATGATCTGAAGACGATCATCAGTGGACATATCTATGCGAAGCAGCTGGAGCTTTATATGGATGCCATGGATATTACAGATGAGGATGTTTATTGTGATAAAACGAGACTGAACCAGGTGCTGTTAAATCTTTTGTCTAATGCGATCAAGTTTACTCCTGCAGGGGGAACCGTTTCTGTCCGGCTGAAGCAGTTTCCTGGGGCGAAAAAGGGCAGTGGGCTGTACGAGATCCGGGTAAAGGATAGCGGGATCGGTATGAGCCAGGAATTTGTACAGAAGATATTTTCTCCTTTTGAACGGGAGCGGACATCAACGGTTAGCAGGACTCAGGGCACCGGGCTTGGTATGGCCATTACCAAGAATATTGTTGATATGATGGGGGGAACCATTGAGGTTCGGACAGAGCAGGGCAAAGGAACTGAATTTATAGTCCGTCTTCCATTGCGGATCCAGTCAGAGCAGCGCAGTATAGAGAAGATCGCAGAGCTGGAAGACCTTAAGGCATTGGTTGTAGACGATGATTTTAATACCTGTGACAGTGTGACAAAGATGCTTGTAAAGGTTGGAATGCGTTCAGAATGGACGCTTTCAGGTAAGGAAGCCGTTCTTCGTGCACGCCAGTCCATGGAACTGGGGGATGCATTCCATGCTTATATCATCGACTGGCGTCTGCCGGATATGAATGGTATTGAAGTCACCCGGCAGATACGCAGTATGGGTGATGATACGCCAATCATTATCCTGACTGCTTATGACTGGTCAGACATTGAAGTAGAAGCCAGAGCAGCAGGAGTAAATGCATTTTGCGCAAAACCGCTGTTTATGTCAGATATCAGAGAGACACTGATGGCTGCTATCGGTCAGAAGCAGACCGGGGCAGAGGACCGTATCCTTCCGGAAGCAGGTCCTGATTTCAGAGGTAGATGTATATTGCTTGTGGAAGACAATGAGTTAAACCGTGAAATTGCTGAGGAGCTTCTTAAACAATATGGATTCCTGGTTGATATAGCGGAAAATGGAGCAGAGGCAGTGGAGAAAGTGAAGAATTCAGCACCAGGCACTTATGATCTGGTGCTTATGGATATTCAGATGCCTGTAATGAACGGATATGAGGCCACGGAGCAGATCCGGGCACTGGAGGATCCGGCACTGGCGCAGATCCGGATCCTTGCAATGACTGCCAATGCTTTTGATGAAGACAGAAAGCAAGCACTGAAATGTGGTATGGATGGATTTTTGTCCAAGCCGATCGTAATGGAAGAATTGATCCGTACATTACAAAATAATATGATGTAAGTGTCAAAAGTATAAATTGCGTTTGTGCTCGCACAAATAAGCAAT
>ENA-OWZO01000858-OWZO01000858.1-human-gut-metagenome-genome-assembly--contig:-NODE-858-length-9974-cov-30.084283_pt1 | contig 9974 bp, 9 predicted proteins | sample MGYA00249260_ERZ652115 | MGnify/ENA primary metagenome ERZ652115 (study PRJEB26925, sample SAMN05827127) | human gut metagenome | biome: ENVO:2100002; feature: ENVO:00000062; material: ENVO:00002003...
ACCGATTCTATTGTTTAATGTTAATTTATCGGTAAAAATTTACCGAAGTATTGTAGGAATTAATACCTCATTAAATCTTTTGAGTAAATCTTCTCTTGGTTTTATCATTGATATATTGTAAAGAGTTGAAGCCGTCATACTTGGCAAGCCAGTTCCAGAATTCCATTTCGTAAAATCGATATCTTTAATAGCAAAGAATACATATTTAGCAGAATGCTTAACTTTCATCTCAGAATAAAACATTGTATCAACAGTCCAAAAGGATTCATTAACATACATGATATTATTCAACGTTCCTTTTCTTGGCATTAAAACAGATTCTCCTGAAAATAGGTATTCATTCACCCTACGTATTTCTCCTCCACTTCCATAAACAGGATATGAACCAGTAACTAAATGTTTGTGATCTCGTCCATTTTTAATGGTTAAAAATTCTTGTAATGTACAATTATTCCATTCATTCGGTATTTCCCTTTTCAACTTATCATTCCAAACCATCTTGCCGCCACTTGATTTATATGGTCTTCCATTCTCATCTGGAAAATCAAACTGTACAAACCAGTAATCGTAGAGTTGCTTTGCCATCGCTTCTAAATTCTGATTTAGCAGCTATTTTAAACCTTTTTCCCAAAAAAAACACTATTTATAAATATACGTGGGTATATTCCCATAAAATCATTAAACTAGTTTTATTATGAATGATAAAATTATTCAAAGAAAATTGGTCAAAATCATCTGTGAATGCTGTGGACAAGAGTTCTATGCAGAAGCAGGTACTAATTTCTGTTCCGAATGCGAAAAGCATTGGAATGAAGACTAATTAAAAAGATTCTAGAGAGGCCATTTGGGTCTCTCTAAATTATATTCTATATTATCATGTTATTATTATAATATAGAATTATGAAAGAGAACATCATTCAGGCTATAATTGCGAAGATGCAGCGTAACTTAGACAGCCGACAAATGGCACAGCTTAAAACTGTGCTTGCATCAGAACTACATAATGTAGAAATTATTGAAAAAGCAGATTGTCTTAGCAAACAATCACAAGAAAATGAACATCTTCTAAACTCTTTCATATCAGCAAAAAAGATAGAAGGATGTTCGGACAAAACATTAGCCTATTACCGTAATACCATTGAGCGATTATTAGTTACACTATCTGTTGCAATTTGTCATATTACCACAACAGATATTCGCTCTTATCTTTCTGAATATCAAGAAGGACATCAATCAAGCAAAGTAACCATTGACAATATGCGACGTATTTTTTCTAGTTTCTTTGCATGGTTAGAAGATGAAGATTATATTGCTAAAAGTCCGGTCAGACGCATTCACAAGGTAAAAACGGATTCACTTGTTAAAGAGGTGCTTTCTGATGAACAGTTGGAACAACTGCGTGATAGTTGTACCAATAAACGAGATCTTGCTCTTATAGACATCCTTTCGTCTACAGGCATTCGTGTAGGAGAACTTGTAAAACTGAATCGTGATGATATAGATTTCCACGAACGGCAATGTATTGTGTTCGGAAAAGGTAATAAAGAACGCATCGTTTATTTCAATGCCAGAACAAAACTGCACTTGCAGCAATATCTTAATGAACGCACAGATGACAATCCAGCCTTATTCGTTTCCTTACATTCGCCTTATACACGTCTTACAATCAGCGGAGTGGAAGTACGAATCAGAAAATTAGGGCAAACCCTTTCTATGCCAAAGGTTCACCCTCATAAGTTCCGTCGTACCCTTGCTACAATGGCAATCGACAAAGGTATGCCTATTGAGCAAGTGCAACGACTGCTGGGTCATGTACGCATTGATACCACACTTCACTATGCCATAGTGAACCAAAACAATGTAAAGTTGGCTCATAAGAAGTATTTAGGATAAACAATCGTGCCAGATTCTGACTGAAAATGCGTACTTTTGTATTCAATAATGAATACAAATGGGAAAATATAAATTAGGAGATATTGCCACTGTAGAGATTAGTGGAGTTGATAAGAAAATGAAAGACGGAGAAAAGAAAATCCGCCTTTGTAATTTTGTTGATGTTTATTATAACTGGGCTATTACCACAGCTCGGCATGACAGTTTTATGTTTGCAACTGCTAACACCAAAGAGATTTCCAGATTTCAACTGAAAAAAGGTCAAGTTGCACTAACTAAGGATAGTGAAACACGTGATGATATTGGAATTTCTACTTATATCGCTGATGATTTTGATGATGTGATATTGGGGTATCACTGTGCCCTAATAACGCCCAACAGAGATGTTTTGGATGGAAGTTATCTGAATGCTCTTCTGCATACAGAATATGCAAAGAAATATTTCGCTTTTAATGCCTCTGGAAGCGGACAACGCTATGCGTTATCCGTAGAAGCATTAAATTCTTTTCCTGTCCCAAGGATACCATTGAGAGAACAACAACGAATTGGCGAAATATTTTCTGCATTAGATAAAAAAATAGAACTCAATCGTCGAATAAATCAGAATTTACCAATACTTGACCATTCATCAAAAGCGGTAGAAGTTCATCACGCTGTTTAGTGAGTTCTCTTAGTTCATTTTGAACTTCAAGTACCTTATTTATCAAAGGAGCAACACAATTTGAATATATTTCAGCTATTCCATTATTAGGCTTGGCATAATAATAATTCTTAGCATCCTGCCAACTAAAAACTGGTTGTTCAGAACCATAAGAAAACCTTGTAGCATAAGAAATAAAATGCTCAGAATTAACAATTTGATAATCAAATCCAAATGTGTTTTCGTTTAATGTTTTTAATACAATAACTGTATCTCTTGTTACTCCATCAAAGGGTGCTATACATACTTTATGAAAATATACACGACGATTTGATAGAAGAATGTTTCCTTTCTTAAATTTGCATAATCCACTCACTGCATTTTCAATAGGAGCAGTATCATAAAAGCTCATCTGCTTTCTTGGTAATACTTCTATAGGAGCATATAACAAATGTTGTATATCCATTTTCTTAGCTTTATCTGCTACAATTTGAAATAAATTGTCAAGTTTTGCTGCCTCCCACCCTTTTGGAATCTCTCTCTTCAGTTTATCATTCCAAACCATTTTTCCACCACTAGATTTATACGGCCTTCCATTTTCATCAGGAAAATCAAACTGCACAAACCAGTAATCGTAGAGTTGTTTTGCCATCGCCTCTAAATTCTGATTTATCAGACGATTAAGTTCTATTTTGCGGTCGATTAGAGAAAGAATCGAAACTATATTATCTTGTTCTCTTTTAGTAACAGGCATTATTAGTTTCAGTTTTTTTAATTCTGTCTGTGATAAGTTATCTCTTGCAGAACCACTACTGAGACCTACAAGATGATCATATAGCGTATCAATGCTGTATTTAAGAAATATAGAGCTATATTCTTTGTTTGGAAGTATGGCACAAACAGCTTGGTTTGTACATGCTTCCATTTTCAGAATTGATGCTTTACCAGCAGTAGCACCATACATTGCGACAAGTACTGTATCAATAGGATATATCTCCGTACTCGAATTTTCAAATCCTTTTTGTGATATGAAATTTGTTGTATCATAAATGTACGGATTGTCCAATTCACCACTATTAATCCAGGGGATAGTACCATTTGTATAATAGCTTACTTCTGTAGATAATGGTGTAGCACCAGAAGATGTTCTGAAAACATCTCCTATAGTTATCTCCTTCCAACCTCGTGGAACAATCCTTTTCTTTTTATATTTTTTCAAATCCATAACTTCATCTTATTGTTTTTCGCCCAACATTTTTCTAACTTGTTTGTCAAAGTCAGAATCTATCCGCTGAGTTTTATTAAAAATATCGTATTCACTCTCAGCCTTAGCTTTTGCCTGTGATGCAGAGATACGGCCTTTATCCGGAAGAATCTGATAGTCATTAAATGTAAGGAACTTATTGACGCTTGCAGCAAATTGTTCCATAGTGAAAGTATTATGCCGCTCAATCTGATTTTCAATGTAATCAAAATATGATGTTACAGTCCTTTCCAATTGCCTGATCTCTTTTTCAGTCAGATAATTCTTGGCTACAGACACATCCGATTTGAGAATCCGACCATCAGGAGAATTTTTCCATGTAGTCAGTCCCATGTGTTCTTTTGTATGATCGGCTTTCGAATAGATAATCTCTGCTGCAGTCTGTCCTGTAATCGCATAATGGAAGCGATTTTGTATCATGGCATAAAACTCTTGAGTAGTCAAAGCATTTTTGTCGTAATCAATACTGCATTCCGCATATATATCAGTAATTTGTTGCCAAATACGGCGTTCGCTAGCACGAATAGAACGTACTCTTTCGAGCAATTCACGGAAATAATCCTTGCCAAACACTGCCGTTCCTTGTTTCAATCGCTCATCATCAAGTACAAATCCCTTCCGGATATATTCATTCAGGATTCTGGTTGCCCATTGCCGGAATTTTGTAGCTTTTGCCGAATTAACTCTATAACCTACGGCAATAATTGCATCAAGGTGATAGAAATCGACAGAAGATGTTTGTGTTTTACCCTCTATAGCACCATGCCGAGTGGTTATTTCCATTTTGGAAACAACCATTTCTTTCTGCAGCTCTCCTTCCTGAAAAATGTTCTTCAGATGTTTACTGATAGCAGGGACCCCAACCCCGAAAAGCTGTGCCATAACCTTTTGAGTACACCAAATAGTTTCGTCTTTTACGATTACTTGTACCTTCCCCTCTTCATCTGGAAGATTATACAACAAGAACTGTATTTCGCTATTCATTGTTCCCGATATTAGCATTAAACCTCAAAGCGTCCAACTGCTTCATGATCTCTTCCTCCAGACGATGGCTTTCAGCGAACTGTTCGCTTAGCGTCTTTTTATATTCTGCCATGCGGGAGTTAAACTCTTCTTCCGTAATATCAATATAATTAATTTTGATGTCAAAATATTGCCCGGCAGATAACGAATAACCTTTTTCTTTAATTTCATCGTAGCTTACAGCAACCGAGAAATCCTCTACGGCTTCTTTATTTTTGAATGTGTTGACAATTAAATCAATGTCTTCATTCAGCAATCTACGTTTCTTATTTTTCCCTTCCTTATATTCCTCTCCTAATTTGCTCGCATCAATCAATATGACTTTCTCGGCAGAAGCAGCTTTGTCAAAGAACAGAACGGAAACATTCGTACCTGTATTTGCAAACACATTGCTTGGCATGGAGATACAGCCATATACCCAGCGGTTATCTATAATTTTCGTCAAAACCTTTCTTTCAACACCGCTTTTGGCAGTAATGAATCCTGTCGGAATGACAATAGCCCCTTTCCCTGTCGTTTTCAGTGAATTTATAAGATGCTGTATAAAGCACAGATAGATAGACATTGACTCTTTCTTCTTTGCCGGGACGGATGGCACGCCAGCCCAAAAACGTACTGTATCAGAAGCCAATATGTCTCTAAAATCCGAGAAATCCAAATTGAACGGCGGATTAGAAACAACGAAATCGAATTTTCGAAGTGTCCCATTTCCTTCCTTATGGTATGGCTCTGTAAGCGTATTACCTTGTACGACATTCGGAAGACTTCCTGAGAGATTGTTCAGAATGAGATTCAGTCGAAGCATCTCACTGGATTTTTCAGATATATCCTGACTGAAGATTGTACAACGGTCTTCCCCTATCTGATGAGCCAAGGCCATAAGTAAAGTACCCGTTCCTGCTGACGGGTCATAACATGTGACACCCCTCAAATCGGCATTATCACCAACTAACAAACGAGCCATTACCTGTGCAATGGCTCTAGGCGTGTAATATTCCGCATATTTTCCGCCTCCTGCGTTATTGTAATCCTTTATAAGATACTCAAATATCCGTGAGAAGAAGTCATATTTCTCTGCAAAAACACTTTCAAAATTGAATGATGCAATGGAACTCATCAATGAACGCGCAAAATCATCCCTTTTCTGCGGATCTGTTACAAACTGTGTAAGCGCACTAAATATATTGACTCTGCTTTTTCCGGAAGTTACGACAGAAAATGTATCTGCATTCAGATTGGCAATATCAATCAATGTCGCATCCAGTCGTGTAGAAAAATCTCCAGCTCCAGAGGTATTATACAAATGCGCCAATGTATGTTCAGGTTTAAGCAAAGGTACAGATGCTGGGAGATAGCTGAACAAATCTTCTACTTCATCTTCTGTAAATTTGTCATATTCTGCATCCCATTTGTCTGCCTTGCTCAATCTTTCTCCATATACTTTATCACGTTTTGCCTCATATCCGAATTTGTCATTGAAATACTTATACAGGAACATTTCCGTAATAATCTTGTACTCACTTCCACTATTGGCAAGGCCGAAATGAGAAGTGGTAGATTTTAATGAATCGATAAGGGCTATCGTAGCTTCTGATATATTTTGGGTATTTGCATTCATATTATTTTGAGTGAACTTGATTGTATTGGTTTATATATTCATTTGCAATGAGATTATTAATAAATTTCCGGTCGGAGATACTTGTATTTATCCCCAAATCTATGAGTTGATGGCCTATCATAGCCAATGTGTCTCTCTTGAAACTGTTTTCATTCGCAATGATGTTAATATCAAGGTAAATCCGGTTATCAATCTCACGTTTCATTTTTGACAGACTTTCTGCTATTTCGTATTCAGCCTTGGAAATAATAGGTTTTTCACGCTTTTCATTTTCTTCCTCAATGCGCTTGTGAATACGGACAAAGCGTTCATCTCCCTGATATTTCTTTTTGAGTATATTATTTCGGCGATTGATCTCACGAATTTTCTTCATCACTGAATCCATGTAATCAATGCTTTCTTTCGCATCTTGCGTACTTTGAGGAACGAAACCTTTCTTTCTGAAATATTCTCGAAATTCGTCAGCTAAAATCACATACTTGTCTTCTGTTCTATCAAAGTTAGCTTCAAATTCTGCCTGAACTCTTTCACAACGTTCTCGGATGTCATTGACTACAATACACAATTCCTCTGGAATTCCTTTCTTGAACTCGAATTCCAGTTCTGAAAGAGCAACATTAATAATTCCTGATACATCTGCCTTATGTTCGGTACTTTCCAGCAGATTCATTCGTTCTATACGATGCGAAACCTCCGTGATGAGTGTAGGAACAGTACCTTTGGGCAGACTGTTGATTTTCTCTTTAAGCTCCTCATCTCCAAATGCCCTTATTTGGTTTATGATTGCTTTGGCATTTTCAAGAGTAGAACGGAGCGTATATAGATTTTCTTTATTCTCAATCTCATCTATTTCCTTTCTGAATTCTTCAAGATTATCACAAGTATAATTGAACAAAATGTTGCGGATTTCCTTTATCTGTTCTATAATCTGTTCCTTATCTACAATGAGGGCTTCTCCTACTGTTTCTTTCTCGCCGGTTTCCTCAATATCGGCAGTACGGTTCAATTCACGCAGATAGCGGTCATTCGTAGCATCAAAATTTTCCTTAATGTTCACAAAATCCACGACATACCCATACTTGAATTTATGATATGGTCTGTTTACCCTTGTCAATGCCTGCAACAAATCGTGCCCATCAAGACTACGCCCCAAATAGAGTCTCTTCAAACGGGGAGCATCAAATCCAGTCAGGAGCATCTGATTGACAATCAAGATATCAACTGATAGCTTTTTCTTATATTCATCAATGTATGCCTTACGTTCTTCCTTGTCTCCTTCATCATGCAAGATTAAAGAAGCCCTAAGCGGTTTTGTATGATTTCCATAGGCTACCATAGGCTCAGCAGCCATCATCAGATTTTCATCATGTTTCTCTTCTATATACAATGCCTTATTAAAGCGTTCTTGCCACAAACGATACATTTCACGGGCTTGTGGATTTGTCTTGCATACAATCATCGCACCCACCGTATCATCAGCTTGTTCAATACGGAACCGTCGGAAATCGGCTATAATGTAGTCTATTAAAGCATTAAGGTAAGATTCATGTTCAATAATCTTGTTGCGGTCAATATCACTTCTTCTGACTTCAATACCACCTGCCAGTTTGTCAAGAATACTCTCTATTTTTTCTTTATAGATTGTTTCGACAGGTTCTCTCATAAGTTTCAAGGTATAGCCGTCTGCTATTGACTTGTCATAATAATATGTGTCAATATAATCACCGAATACACGCCAGGACTCCCTTTCCTCTTTCAGTAAAGGTGTACCTGTTAAAGCAATCTTTATAGAATTGCTATCGGCTGCCAATAAGTTTGCCAAGAAACTTCCTTGTGGGTTATAACCTCTATGCGCTTCGTCGATGAAGAAAATACGCTGCAAACGGGTGCTATAATTGGAATCAATCTGTATTTTGGCGGAATCCTGTTTGAATTTCTGGATATTGACCACCATTATCTCCGCTTTTCCTTCTGCATTTTCTGTCAAATTCGTACTGCGTATATCTGACATCAATTCATCTCTGCTGTTAGCCGTTCTGACAGATAGTCCTCTTGCCACGAATTCATCCTTAGCCTGCTCCATCAAGTCAAGACGATCCACAATGAAATAAAACTTCACGGCGGTTTTCTTTGCTGCATAAAAGTCAGTCAGACTACGTACGGAATAATACGCCAAGGCTGTTTTTCCGCTACCCTGTGTATGCCAGATAATTCCGCTTTTTACTCCATTATTCAATTTCTTTCGGATAGCAAAAGAAGCAAAGAGTTGTTGGTAACGCATTACATGTTTTTCCAACTGGGTAGTCTTACTACCGTCTTCCAATTCGATCTTTCTGTCCACATAGGCAAAACCATATCTTAATAAAAAGAGAAATCTCTCTTTACTGAGCATAGATGTTAGAATCCGGTTGGTTGGAGTATTTATATCTTTGTTTGTATTATATTCAGGTAGATTTTTGATAACGACACAATTTCTGTGTTGCAATATCTGTTTTTCCGTACTATCAGATACAGCCTTATAAGGATACCCTGTCACAAAACCTTTATCAGCCTCACGGAAGACGTTGAAGAAAGCTTTGCTTTTGGATGTACAGCAATAAAATGCACCTTGAATCGGAACTCTACTTTCATTGTCATATTCCTGATTGTTGGAAAATATCATCAACTGAGTAACATTCAGGAATCTCTGGAATTTTGCGTTATTCATTCTCATGTTGATACGCTCCCTTTCTGCCAAAATACCGTCATGGTTATTCGGCTTCTTAACCTCAATAAACGCTAATGGAAGTCCGTTTACAAAACATGTTATGTCCGGTCTAAAACTGTCTCCACTATCCTGATTCTCACACTCAAATTCAGTGGTTACATGCCATTCGTTATGATCGGCATTTTGGAAGTCTATCAGTTTTATATTACTGTTGGAAGACAGTCTGTTATAAAACTCCCTTCCAAGATCATTATTATTAAGTATCAATATGATTTCACTCAGCAATTGCTTTGCCTGCAAATCGGACAGCTCTGGGTTTAGACGTTGAACACTACGCAAAAAAACATCCGTCAGAATATTAGTCTTGCTGTCATATTCTGTTATATTGTCTAAATATGTATATCCAAGCCTACACAAATGTAAGGCAGCCGGAACCTGCACTCGTGTATTTTCATTGAATTTGTATTCCATAACTTTACCTTTCTCCTTTATCGGTTATCAATTCCTTCAAATCAACTTGAAGAATCTCCGCAATTTGCTGAAGAGTATCCAAATTAGGCTGTGAACGGTTACAAGCATACGCATTGACCATACTGAAACTCTTGCCAAGTTTCTTAGCCAGCCATGTTTGAGAAATACCCTTTTCTGCTAAAACAGTTTTTATTCTGTTCAATTTCATAATACAAGCACTATTATTCCACAAAAGTAGTGAATTATATTATATAATAGGCTTCTTTAGTCGTACTTTTGTATTGTCCAAGAAATGTTTAAGTGCACTGCCGTCCGGAGAAAATTCTCTAAAGCAGCTATTATCAATTAATACTCAACT
>ENA-OWZO01000864-OWZO01000864.1-human-gut-metagenome-genome-assembly--contig:-NODE-864-length-9892-cov-25.399817_pt1 | contig 9892 bp, 12 predicted proteins | sample MGYA00249260_ERZ652115 | MGnify/ENA primary metagenome ERZ652115 (study PRJEB26925, sample SAMN05827127) | human gut metagenome | biome: ENVO:2100002; feature: ENVO:00000062; material: ENVO:00002003...
TTGAGTATTAATTGATAATAGCTGCTTTAGAGAATTTTCTCCGGACGGCAGTGAATGAATATGATAAAAACAAGAGCGTGCAATCCTTTTATTTTAGGTTTGTACAATTCTTTCCGTATTTATCACCAAAGAGGCTGTAAATCAATGGCTATCTACAAAGAGATGAAACATTCCATATAGTCTCCCATAAAAGACAGACTATCTTTATAATGAATGAAAATTATTCAGCATCACGCAATTAATTCAATCCGATTCATTACATTTACGGACGTTAATATACAAATAGTTCATGAAATTACGATTGAAAAAAGCCATATTTACATTGATATTCAGTATAGCTACCCTTTTGTGTTACGGACAATCCTTTCTTTCTGAATATCCAAAACTCACCACCCAAAATCTGGATGAGTTCTTTATAGATTGGAAATCATATTCAGATAGCATAGCATCAAAAGCAACGAAATATAACGATTTGATTGATAGTATTCAAGGCATCGAGTATGCTCCCAAGATGCCGCAAGAGGATCCGTCACGATACTTTGTGCTTCCACAATACATCAAAATCGAAAGGTACTATATGGATGTTGACACGGTAGTGGCAAAAATTGATTTAGGTTTTCCTTCCTTTATTCCGGATTTAAAGGATAACCAATACACCGTGGACAGTATAACTCCGATTCCACCTCAGTCTGACAAGATATTATATCTGACTTCAGATATTTATAAAGTTTTGTCTGAATTTGCTGGTGGACTAAAAAAACGGAAGAAAACAACCAAAATCAATGAAAGCCATATACAAGAATTAAAGAAATACATATCGGTAGAGTATGGACATTGGGGCGGATATTGGTGGTTCACCTCGTTTCCTGCAATTACTGGAATTTGTTATACCAACAACCTGATAGCAGTTATGAGAAGAACCAGTTGGAGTACCGGCGATGTAATATGGTATACAAAAGTAAATGATAAATTTGTAAGGCAACCAGTCCCTGTTTGCGAATGGGTTGAATGAAAGAATAATCACACGAATAGATATTTCCAAGGTTATGGCCGTCATAAGTCCACTCGTATGTAATCATCATTTGTATAGTACAAATTATTCCTTATCTCGCACCAATTCATATTATGCTCTTATTATTCATTGTATCATTGATTGTATTTTTGCTATGACTTCCTGATTAATATCTTCAGGTATCTTCACTTCTCCAAATGTGACTCTTCTGTCTTTAGGATATTTATTCCCCCAGATTACAGACTCAAGAGAATTGTAAAGAATTTCTATACTTGACACATCATTTAATCCCTTATCACAATAATTACTCAGAGCTCTATTAAACAATGAAAATAGCAGTGAGTCAACACGTATTCCCATAGTCGTTTCACTCCATTTTGACATACATGAGTATACCAATATGTCTTTTTCGTTATAGACGACCTGTTCAAATTTCCCGTCAGGATATAGTTTCAACGTATCTTTACAATTTATATCGCTCACATATATACCTGCAGGAGATTTTATAGACTGATGTCCTATTCGGATAAAGAGATATAATCCTAATATAATAAGTAATGGCACTACTGTCCAAAGAAATTTTCCCATAGAGTCAACTGACCATCATCGGAGTTTTTCATCGGACGTTTTGGTTTAACGAATAGTTCGCCTAAGGGTTTCCTCTCGAAGAGAACTTTCCCTATAGCGGACGATAAAATATAAAGATCTTGATCGACATGATACACTTTCTTTGCAATGGCAAGCAGCAGATAGTCGCAGATGGCAATCCAAATCTGCGAGAAAACCGCATTCTGGCTCGTACCATAGAACGACTTGATATGCAGCCGCTGCTTTATCCATTTGAAGAAACATTCCACCTGCCAGCGTTACCTATAGAGTTCTGCGATAGTCAGGTAGGAGTGGGTGAAGTCGTTGGTCAGGAATCTATAGACATTGCCTGTAGCATAATCTTCATAAACGACCATACGGAGAGTTTCAGGATACCACTTGGAGGTTCTAGGACCGGTAAGTCTGATTACAGAGTCACTAATAACACCAGTGTGCTTGTCAACGAGGCGTTCTTCCACCACTTCATACTTCATGTTGTCCTTGGCTCTTGTTACGAAGAACGCCTGCTGACGATGGAAGTGGTTGAACAACTGCCTGAAGTCAACATAGCCCTTATCCATGAGATAGTAACTGCCCGGCTCTACAGGAATCAGGCTCATAGCCTTGGAGTCGTGGACAGCAGCCTCTGTCAGATAGATGAAGGTTGGTATGGAACCACGCCAATCCAACAGCGTATGCATCTTCACTCCACCTTTGTCATGATGCAGGCGTGCCCACGGACAGAGCTGAAGGCACAACTTAATTGTACTGCGATCAAAGGCATATACGATGCCGTCCACGTCAAGTCGGGAAGGCTCATTCTGATACAGTTCCCTTGCCCAGGCAATCAGAATCTGCCCAAAGTCATAGTATATACGCCAGTCCTTTGTCTCATTAATATGGGCCAAGGTAGAACGCTGGATATACTTTATCCCACTCGAATAGAGTTTGGAAGACAGTGCAACCAGTGTTGCATCAATGCTGCGGAGGCTAATCTGGTCGGTGAACTGGGCAAAGCTCATCACCAAGAACTGGTCTCTGCATTTGAACCCGATGGCATGTCTGTTGCCATTGTATCTCTTTACGCATTTGTCGAACTCATATCTTGGTATGAGCGACATAATCTGAGCGAATACGGTCTTTCCCTGATTCATGATTTCTGCCTCTTGCAATACGATTTGCAAAAGTAAAAAATCAAATCTCGAAAAAATAATATTCGCGTAACTCATTGTAAACGATTAATTTAAATCATGTCTAAGATATTTTCTTTGGACAGCAGTGAAGTAATGGTATTACCATGAATGATTTTTTTATTGTGTAGTTTATCATACTGTACTGATTATTTTCATTATATAATAACTACATGAGGGGCTTTACCAATCTTCTATTTTAAGGTCAGACAGCGATTCACAAATCTACAAAACATTCTCCATAATCTTCCCTAACGCACCGTTAATCTTTGGAATGAAATTCTTCTGAATCACCCCATTAGTCGCGCAAATTTCATATTTTTGCCATTATATAAAGTGGAAACAGCCATGACGCCGAACAGGATAAAGAAATCACCGCCAACCAGCAATTGGGTCATTGTACAATATTGCTCCGCCCTCATCCTATCGGCATCCATCCTCTTGTTGTGGATAGACACATTCGTAGGAATACTGGTTGCCGTACTGGCTTTCCTGCTCCTTCTGCCGGCGCTGATTGTGTCTGTCATTTCCTTTTTTACCTCTCTGTCCTACCGCACATCCCACAAACGGACGCTATTGATATGGCATCTAGCCAATATCCTTATCTTCCTTCTGTGGCTCTACAATCCCAACGACAAGTGCAACGCCCGCATCATGGAAGAGCATTATCTGAAATATCATACACAAATGGACCACCTGTATCGCAACGTGTACCACCGATTGAAACCGGGGTGCCGCATTTACCTGGAATTTGAGAAGGGGAAAATCTCCCTCTTTCAGGTCCGGACAGAGGATGAACAGGGAGGATACAAGAAGGACTCGGGCAAAGAAGATGTGGATTCGCTGCTTATCCTGTCAGGTCTGGACAGGAAGGACCTGGATTACATCGAGGATGCGTTGGACGATATGCACTGTATTTCCCTGTCGGTGATGTCATCGCCCGAGAAGCCTTATGAAATCGGATTCAGGCGGGTACTCCTCGATAAATATGACTATCGGATTTATCCCAAGGCCCTGACTCCTGAAGAACAGGACACAATCGGTTCAGATCCGGGAAACATTCTATACTCTCCGCAAGTGGTATTCCGATATAACACAGGGGCCATCGGCAACTGGAACTTCCCGGGCAAGGAAGAATATCTGCAGTCAAGGGAAAAGGGATGAAATGAGAAATAAGTCCTTCACCCTTTCCTCGCATTTTTTAAACTTTTTGATAATTAATGTTTACAGAAAATCTGAGGAGAAAAAACATCTCCTGGATTTTGTATTTTTGCGCACGGTAACCGTGTTCCTGCGCGTACAGGGATACAAGAAGGAGACAAGAGATGAAAAAAGAGAGTTTAAGTATAGGCACACTGTCATGTCGGTGGATTCGGTGGGGTATACTGCTGATGATATTATTTTTCGGAATGCCCCGCTTGCAGGCGGGTGTCCCGTTTACCCTCGATTCCACACTTTGGCAGGACAGCCTGTTCCATTACAAAGAACCCGCACCGACTCCCAAGAAATCGTTTGTGAGGGCGGCTGGCGAGGTATTCGGCCTGAACATCGGACTCTGGGCATTCGACCGCTATGTCTTGAAGGGGCATTATGCCTATATCTCCCTGAAAACCATCGGACAAAACTTCAAACACGGGTTTGAATGGGACAATGACCACCTGAACACGAACATGTTCGCCCATCCGTACAACGGCTCCTTGTACTTCAATGCGGGCAGGTCGAACGGGTTTAACTTCTGGCAATCGGAACTTTTTGCCATCGGCGGAAGTGCCATGTGGGAGCTGTTCATGGAACGGGAATATCCTTCTACGAACGACATCATCGCCACACCGGTGGGAGGTGCGGCCTTGGGGGAAGTGTTCTACCGGACTTCCGACCGGGTGCTAGACGACCGCAGTTCCGGGGCCGAACGTGTGGGACGCGAAGTGGCTGCCTTTGTATTGTCGCCCATGAGAGGCATCACGCGGGTGATTACCGGAAAAGCCTGGCAGAAAAGTCCCGTTTCCGGGCGGGAGTTTGGGAGACCGCCGTTGAATCTTGAACTTTCGCTGGGCACGCGCATCCTGTTGTATCACGATGACCGTCGTATCACCCGTGCGGGAGCCAGCGCACGCTTGCACATGGAATACGGCGACCCCTTCACCGATTCAAAGATTCCCTATGAGTATTTCTCCTGCCTGGCCGAATTGAACATGATGAAATCGCAGCCCTTGTTGAGCCGGGTGGAAATCATCGGCAGACTATGGTCCAAGGAGCTGGTCGACACCCGGAGATGCGACCTCTCGGTGGGATTGTTCCAGCATTTCGACTTTTTCGACTCGGATACCATCAGCAACTACAGTCCCAATGCGCTGGAGCCTTGCGTGGTCCCTTACAAGTTGGGTACTCCGGCCTCAGTAGGAGGAGGTGCCCTGTTCCGTTACCAGGACCACCGTTCCCGGATGCTGGCGTCGCTCCATCTGAACGGAGTCATCCTGGGAGGTATCCTGAGTGACTATTACCGCTATTATCACCGCAACTACAACTGGGCTTCCGGCTTTTCTATAAAGTTCGGCCTCAAGGGTGCTTTCCTGCACGACAGGCTGTCGTTTGCGATTAACAACCAATTCTACAAGTTTTATACCCGAAACGCCAACGGCTCCAACATCGACTGGTCTGCCACGCCGGGAGGAAAGCCGGTCAATGTGAACGGCGATGAGTCAATCGGGACTTTCTCCCACTGGGAGGGGCAGCTCACTTACAGACTGATAAAGTCTTTGTCGCTTACCGCCAGATTTGACCTCTATAAAAGAAGCACGTATTACATGGGTGACTTAAAATATGAATATGGAACGACATACAACTGGTTTGTCGACAGCAAGCAGCAGAGTTTCCAGTTTCTGCTGACGTACACGCTGTGAGAAGGCGACTGAAAGCATCCCTCCCGCACAAAAATCAGCGCCCGGACGGAAAAGTATGGACAAATTTTATGTACCTTTGTATCCAAACCAACGAAAAAACATGGAAAACTTTGCCGCCATCGATTTTGAGACCGCCAACGGGGCCCGCAGCTCGGTATGCAGCGTGGGCGTGGTAGTGGTGCGCCACGGGGAAATCACCGACACATTCTACTCGCTCATCCAGCCGGAACCCAACTACTACAGCCGTTTCAGCACGCAGGTACACGGACTCACCCGTGAGGATACCGACTGCGCACCCGTGTTCAGCCAGGTATGGGCACAGGTGGCCCCGCTGATTGAGGGACTCCCCCTCGTGGCCCACAACAAGGCGTTCGACGAAAGCTGCCTGAAAGCCGTCTTCCGGGTCTACCAGATGGACTATCCCGACTATGATTTCTATGACACGCTGGGCCCCTCCCGCCGCGCTTTCCCGTGGGCAGAGAACCACCAGCTGCACACCGTGGCCGCCCTCTGCGGATACGACCTGAAACAACATCATCACGCCCTGGCCGATGCAGAAGCCTGTGCGTGGATTGCCAGAGAAATTTTGTAACCTTATATTTTTACCTCATGATTGGAAGCATCCTCGGCGACATCGTAGGCAGCGTCTACGAGTTCCATAACATCAAGACCAAGCAATTCCCCCTCCTCACCCCGCAAAAGGGATATACCGACGACAGTATCCTGACCCTGGCCACGGCCGACTGGCTGCTGCACGGCGGGGACTGTGCGACGTATTATTTCCGTTATGCCACCCACTACCGGTGTCCACTGGGCGGTTTCGGCGGACGTTTCCGCGAATGGCTCCGGCATGGACAGCAGACAGGAAAGCTCGTCCCCTACGGTAGCTGCGGCAACGGCTCGGCCATGCGCGTAGGGCCGGTGGGATGGGCGTTCCGCACGGAGGAAGAGACCCTGGAAGCAGCCCGCCTCTCCGCCGCCTGCACGCACAACCATCCGGAAGGCATCAAGGGAGCACAGGCCACGGCCCTCTGCATCTTCCTGGCCCGGCACGGAAAGAGTAAGGAAGAAATAAAAAATACTGTCGAAGCAAAATTCGACTACGACCTGAATTTCACCTGCGACGGCATCCGGGATACATACAAGTGGGACGCCACCTGTCAGGGCACCGTGCCCCAGGCCATCCGTGCCTTTCTGGACGGGACGGATTTGGAAGACTGCCTCCGCAACGCCGTTTCACTGGGCGGCGACAGCGACACGCTGGCCTGCATCACGGGCAGCATCGCTGAAGCGTCCTACGGCATATCCCCTGCCCTGCACGCACAGACGATGCGTTACCTGCCCGCAAATTTCCAGCAGACAGTGACGGAATTCGAAGGAAAATTCGGCCCTGAAACCGACTGAATTCCACTGCCTAAAAAACGCAAGTGCATTTAAAACAAAACGCCTTTGCGTTTTCTCCAAAACGTAAGTGCGTTTCATGTCAAACGCAAAGGCGTTTCAGGGAAAACGTAAAGGCGTTTGACTCCAAACGTCGAAGCGTTTTCTCACGGTTGAAAACCGCGTTGATTTTCAGCCGGTTATTTTTTCAGGAAATCCGCCCGCATCGGGGAGAAACAGTCAATCAGCAATCCGGCTTCCAGGCACTTGCAGCCATGAAGCACATCCGGTTCCATGTAGATGCCGTCGCCTGCAGACACTACCTGCGTCTTCCCGCCCACGGTAAACTCGAACTTTCCGCTGACCACGTAAGTGGTCTGGGTGTGGTAATGCGTGTGGGCAGTACCTACGGCACCCTTCTCGAACTTCACCTTCACCAGCATCACCTGTCCGTCGTATCCCATCACCTGACGAGTCACTCCCTCGCCGGCAGGTTCCCACTCGGTGTTTTTCTCCAAAATGAATGTTTCACTCCGTGTTTTCTTGACGGGATTCTCACCTGTCACATTCTCCGCACCGGCCGACAATGTTCCTGCCATGGCCAATGCACACATCAGTCCCCACAGTCTTTTCATATTTTTCCGTATTAAAAATGGTTCTGTATTTCTCCGTCAAAGATAGTGCAAAGACGTTGATTTACATCGTTTGCGGGCACAATTTTTCAAGCCGGAAAACCGCCCGGCATCTGGCTCAACTGCACTTTCTCGAACTTGTAGCCCAGGCGTTTCAGCTCGATGGCCGCCCCTATGCGGAACATCGTCCGGCAGGCACGGGCAAACACGTGGAAAGCCCGCGGACTCTGTGGCTCAATCTGCTCGTGGCGGATGGCATCGACCGCATACTGTGCACAACGGCGAATCACTTTCTCCAGGCGAGCGGCCTCCACCCCGTCGAGCGGCAAGCCCAGCAGGTCGTGTACGATGTGCTCGTCCATGTCGTCAAAGCCCTGCTCCCCGTAGTACGACTGGTAAGTGGCCTGCATGCACGCCTCCCAGTCCTCGTCCCAGTGGCAGGCCACCCCCAGTCCCAGGTAAGCCGCCCAAGCCACCGACACCGTGGGATAGTCGGGAATCTGCTCCACGGCATCGGCCATGTATTCCGGTGCCAGGTCGTGCCAGCGCTTGTCCAGGTCCTCAGTGGCCAGCAGCGTGCCGTCGAGCACCCCTTCATTGGTACACAAATGCAACAAATTCTGCTGCAATCTCTCTTCAAAATGCTTCAAATATTCTGTATCAATCATATTTTTCTGAATTTTCCGTCAAAGATAAGTGTTATGCGACACATTTCGCAGTTTACGAACAGGATTTTGCAGGAAAATATAGCGGAGATTCCATGGATATGACTAAATTTGGCATAGCTTATCCCGCAAATTGTAGAATCACATAAACCTTATAAAACAGAATTATAGACCAATGGCAACAACGATGTACGGCAACCAGTGTGAAAGCGACAATGCTTTTACTAAAAAAGCGAGACTGCTCCAGTCAATGTATCGGGTGGAATTAGACGAAGAGGAAGGAGTCGGACCGACAAGAACTTCCAAGCAAAAGTATGGAAACATGATCAGTGGTGGTGAAGTGTCTGGAAAGAACTTCCTAATGAAAGAAACCTTCGAATATGCCAAAGAAAGAGTACGAAACAAAAAAAGCACGAGACTATTGATGAGTTCCGACTATTCAACAATCTGCTTTCAAGCATGCCGATGGCATTCAACCTGTTCCACCCCATCATGTTACTTCTGAAACAGCAACCGAAAAAAGTAACACTCGCCCTACAGTCGGTTTTCAAGAACATCCCGATATGCGAGGTCACGGAAATTGGGTTGGAATTTATACCGACTCCAATTGAAAAATACACAAAAGACAAGTCGGCCATGGATGCCTACATCAAGTTCCAGGATACCAAAGGTGGCAAGTCTATAATCGCCATCGAGACAAAATATACAGATGTGCTCGGAGTAAATGAGGCACGCAATTGCATGGAACAAAAACAATTGCTCATCGACACCCATCTATTCAATGAAGAATTCCAAAGGCTGCTTAAAAAGGGAGAAATAAAACTTACACAAATCTACCGAAATCTTTTGCTGACTGAACGTTACCGAATAGTGGAAGGGCTGAAAGATTCTTATTCAGTGGTGCTATCGCCCAAAGAGCATCCGTCTACAGAAGAAGAAATAAGGTCAGTGACCCGCTATCTAAAACCAGAATACCCCTATAAGCTGAGCGCAATAACCTTGGAGGACTTTGTGGATACAATGATTCGATTCCTTCCGAGAGATTATGCCCAGATTTATGAGAAGTTTAAAGAAAGATACTTAGCATTTGAGAAGGTAAATTTAAGCCAGATAAAATTATGACAGAAGAAATTGCCAATAGACTATTAAATGATTTTTCTATATTACCGAAGAAAAATACAGATCCAACCTTTATGGAAATCTGTCAGATGGGAGGTGACAGATTTGAGGAAAGATGTAGTCAAATCTTAAAATTCTATTTTAATCCATGTGCAGCTCATGGATTAAAAGGATTGTTCATTGATTCGCTGCTGGAATTGATGCAGTGTACAGACTATTACAGCATAAAGAGCGCCAAAGTAACCACAGAAGAGGTTACTACGGATAACAAACGGATTGACATTATTGTCGAAACCGATAATTTTGTCATGGCAATAGAGAATAAGATTGGGGCAAGACTTTATAATCCACTTCACTGCCGTCCGGAGAAAATTCTCTAAAGCAGCTATTATCAATTAATACTCAA
>ENA-OWZO01000866-OWZO01000866.1-human-gut-metagenome-genome-assembly--contig:-NODE-866-length-9873-cov-5.780709_pt1 | contig 9873 bp, 11 predicted proteins | sample MGYA00249260_ERZ652115 | MGnify/ENA primary metagenome ERZ652115 (study PRJEB26925, sample SAMN05827127) | human gut metagenome | biome: ENVO:2100002; feature: ENVO:00000062; material: ENVO:00002003...
TTTGTGATGTCCTTAATGGAATGGATATCCTCTACTATTCTTTTTCAACCTTTCTTCCACACTGTCAGGGACTTTACTATCCCGTCCGGCTCTGTTATCCAAAGCCCTCTGCGTAAAACCGTCCAATGATTTCTGCATATTTTCTGTGTGCTCCGCCATACTTTTCACGATTTTCCCACAAAATTCTATGTCTTGCCTGATCTTTGCCACAATACCCTTATCGTAGTCATACTCAAAAACATCCGCTGCATCTTTCCCCATAAGAAGATTTTTAGCATTTTTCCGGTGTCCCTTCGCTGCGCTAAGTTCCATCCCAATATCCCCCATGGTCCGTGCTCCATCTTCCAGGTTTTTGGCAGAATGTTCCAGGTGCTCATGAATTACCGACAGTGCCCTGCCTGCTTTTGATTTATCAATAAACGTGTATAGTGCCTGTTCTCCATAATACTTTACATGCCCCACTGCCTGTTTAATGCCTTCCGATACCTCATTTCTTAAAGCTCCCAGCCATACTTTCGCTGCGTGCGCTCTATCTCCGGACGCCTTCACAAAATTGTCTATTTTGGCTTTCAGGGTTTTATCATTTAATTCGTCTAACTGCCCGCGCAGATACAGCAGTTCGTCCTGCATATCCTCAAAATACTTTTCCATCTGGTTAAAATACTGTAAAAAATCCTCCAGGTTCTGCGCCTGCGCGTCCATGCGGTTTTCCTCCATCATGGCAAACTTTTCTTTTAAATGCGGCTGTTCCCCTAATGGAACCTTCAACGATACCTCCATCATAGCTGCCTCCTGTTATCTCTTTTTTTCTGATTTTCCTGAAATACTGCTTACCTTTTCCTTTTTATCCCGATTCTCTGCTTCAATCATACGTTCATTTATTTTTGCATCGTTAAAACACTCAAAGATTGCATCCAGGTCAATATCTTCCGGTTCAAGGACCTGGTAAGAGTTTACGAGGAAAAAAGCATGTTCGGATATCAAATCATAATCGGATTTTGGAATTGATGTTATCTCAAATTCATACTGTAACAGCTCCAAACAGGCGTTGAAAAGCTGTTCTGCCAGGGAATCCCCACGCTTATACAAAAGAGGGATTTCCGGATTCTCCTGCCAGGTCCGCACACTCCGCAGGATACAGTCCAATGTTTCTGTATTGCAGGACCATGTATCCGCTGTATCCGCTTCTTCTATCTTTCCCTTCTCGCAATGTTCTGGCACAACGGGTTCTGGAGCTTCCAATGTTCCTTCGACAATCATCTGTAAAATATCCTCTCCTGTCCCTCCAGCCTTAAGGACCCGTGCCGCTGCCCGCATCTCATACGGATACAAGCACAATTTCTCTTGTGATAAATTCAGGACCTTAATCGCCGTTTCCTTGCTAAACTCAGACTGAATAGCAGAAAAAACATGATAATAGGAATCCAACCACTTCTCTACCGCTTTATTTTGCGGCAGTTCCCTAAAACCAGCATACTGCTCCATGGCAACACAGTCCTCTGCCCATTTCACCCAGGTCCTAAGTTCCCTATCTGTTTGCAGTTCCAGCAGATGTTTTACTACTAACACAAAGATATCTCTATTCAACGATGTTCCTCCAATCTATCTACCTCGTCTTTGGTGGTTTTTTGGTTTTGCCATTCCATTGATAGAGCAGTATCTCTCTACTCCTGCCTTGTCAAATTCCTCCAAGCGTTTAAGGTCAAACGCCACCTTATAATAACTTTCCATGCCCGAATGACCCATTTCCGGAAGCACCTTTCCAAGTTTGTGCTTTTTAATAAAGTCTAGTTTGCTTTTACTGGCAAAGGCGTCAATGTATGCCTCATTTCTTTCGACAGGCATATGAGCCAGATTGATGGTCAGATCAGCAAAAGATTCCTCCCATCCATCCTCCATATGGGTAAGACCGATATACAGTCTGTTATCATAAAGATAGGCATCAACTTCAAGCATCAGCTCCTCATGCCCAAATTCCCAATCATAACCCAGTGTCTTTTTCTCTTCTTCCATTTCCTTACCTCTCATAATTATGAATACTGGTCATCCGTCTTTATTCCCTGTTTGTTTTTTTCATGAAGATTTGTATTGAACAAATCATATATGATGTTATTCTTCTTTACCCTGGCATCAAAAGGAATAATGACTTCACCGTGTTTCAGGATTCCCATACCGGAATTACAGCCGTTCACGTATTTCAACTGTGCTTCCGGAATCCCCGCTACCCGTGAAAGTTCCTGGCTGTCCACATTTGCCTGTTTTAACAAAGCAATAAATTCAGAGTTTGCCAGCATGGTTACGGCTGTATAGTTCTGTAACATATCAGAAATATTCTGGGTGATGGCGGTGCACAAGCCGCCTTGTTTCCTTACTTTCTTCCACAGGGAGTAGAGAAATTTCCCCGAATATTCACTGCGTCCAGAATGTTCTCCGGTTCCCACCAACACATGGCACTCATCTATGTAAAGCCATGTAGCTCTTCCTTTTTCTGCATTTTTGGCAATCCGCGCCCGGACATTTTCCAGCATGACCAGCATCGCAATCGCACTCAGCTCTTTTCCAAGGTCACGGATTCCGTAAACAATGAAGCGGTTGTCTACGTCTAAATTGGTTTGATGGTTGAAAATATTCAAGGAACCGCTTACAAACAGCTCAAGCCCCAGGGCAATATCCCTGGCTTCCTCCTCTGGCTGCTTCATTAGCAAGTCGTAAAAATCCGACATGACCGGCACATATTTCTCTTTACTCATGGCAATATCCAGATACAGCTTACGGATACAGCGGTCAATAATGGATTTATGCCGGCTGTTTAGCATTTCCGACATCGCCTGCTCACACAGACCAAGCATAAATTCCCCCTTATCCCGGATTAGTCCTTTGCTGTCAGCAAGGTCCAACTCGTCCACATCAAGCCATAGAGGATTGATATAGTTCTGGGTATAATTTGACAGATTGATGCATACACCCCCTAAGTTCTGGGCGATGTCAAAATACTCCAGGGTCGGATCAATGACGATGATATCATCACTCGTCTGCAAATATACCCCCAGCATCTCCGACTTACAGAAAAAGGATTTTCCACTGCCTGGTACGCCAAACACCATAGCATTTCCATTGGTTAGTCTTTTTCGATCCGCCACACACAGGTTTTTAGAGATCCGGTTGGTCCCGTAGCATAAACCAGTCGGCTCATAAATCTCCTGCACGTTAAAAGGCATTAAAGCCGCAATATCCCGTGTAAGCATGGTACGCATGGTTTCAACCTGGCGCACTCCTATGGGCAGTGCAGTATTTAATGCTTCACGCTGTTGGAGATGATGCACCTCCATATTACAGAGATATTTGTTTCCAATTGTCTGGATAGTCTCTGTGATACTGTTAAGTTCTTCCCTGGTATCTGCAATCAGGACCATATTGACACCTGCGAAGAACAGGTTCTGGTCATTCTCCCGTACATCATCCATCAGCGCTTCCAGGGTTTTCTTCTCCACCTTCTTTCCATAACTTATTTCACTTGCAAAGTCATTGTTTTTATTACGAACACGCTGCTGACGTAAAATATCCGACTCCACACCCAGATATTTTTTCTGTAATGTCCTTGTTGTCAGATCTTTTGGCACTGGCACAATATCTATAGAAGTGATACTGTGAACGGGAACATTGGTGATTTCATTGATGAAGGTGTCCGGCAGGCTAGTCGGATACCTTCTAATGAATACAGCCCTGCATATTTTCCGGTCTGTTTCAAAATCATTCGGGGAATACTTAATCATAGAACCGCAAATATCATTTTTGTAATCTGTTTTACTTTTCACATACGCATCAAAATCAAAAGAAAATGTCTCTTCGTCACCAATGCGGTAAAAATTATACAGAACCCGGAGCCGTTCCGCTGCGTCAAGTGGTTCCAGCTTAGAGCCTATTGCATGGAATTCCTGCTGCATCCCCCCTTCAAAAGTATTGAAAAATGCTTTTGCCTGTTCATAATCTTTCCGTTCCACAGTAACCGTAAGAAAGCGTTCCTGTTCAATCCCCTGTTTTCCCGCTACAATCCGTTCCTCTACGATATCATTGTAAACGTCCCGGAGATGGTCATAGCCATCATCTTTATCCGGTATCAGGACATTCTGCCTGAACTGGCTCATGTTCCTGTTTTTGTTGTATATTGTGATCTTAAAAGCAACATCAATCGCATTGACCAACTTGCAATACTGCTTTAAGATCTCATACTGGTCTCCCTCCGACACCGTGACATAATTAATGTCAGCAAAGCGGTATACCCTGCTGTACCGGTTCTTTGTGTTCTCAAAAATACCATCCTTTGCAATCCTCAGAATCTCAATCTGCTGCTGAACACTCTTCGGGGCTGCAAACAATGGTTTGTCCGCTTTTTTTAACTGTATAAAACGATCTGTATAAATTCCCACTTCCGTAAAACCTCCTTTAATCCAAGGCAGGCTACGGGAAGTAGTTTAGCGAATCCCGTAACCTGCTGGTCGCTAAACTACTTCCCACATATGTGGGATTATTTCATATTTTTTATTTAATAAGCCTAAAGGCAAGTATCCCTGCCACGGCCACAACTAAAGCCCCCACCGTCAGGAGGATCATGCGCTTTGCTTTTTTCTTTACCATGTTAAAATCCTCCTGTCCGTCAGACAGTCCTTTTTTTTCTTTTTTCTGCTGCTGTGTAGCAATTTTCTGCTCTTCTCCATAGGCATCCTTTATCAAATCCACATTTTCCGTGGACTGGTATAAACAGGGCTTATTGAAAAAAGACATCTGGACCATTTTCCTTACTGTCTGCCAGAAACTAAGCCCATTGTGATTATAAAATCCCGTGAGTGCAATCGGCACTACAACAGGCGTAGCCAGATAGCAGGCTAGCGTCATGCCGATTTTATCATACAGACCGAGTACAATTCCCGCTCCTGCCCCCAGGGACAAGATGCTGAACGTAAATTGCTTCACGGTCAGCCCCATTAGGAAACTTTCTTTATAGTGCTGTAAATCTCTGCTGATTTCGATATCCATTTATCTCACCTTACCTTTCTTTGCATTTTCTATTCTCTTTTTCCCCTCTTCAAAGTATTCCTGACTGATCTCAATCGAAATGGAATCCCGTTCTGATTCCAATGCAGCTTCCGCAAGGGCAAACGAACCTGCATACTGGTCCAATACCAATTCTTTTTCTTCTGTGATGAACTCCAGTACCTGTTTTAACAATTCCACCGGCTTTTCCGATTGATGAATCCTATCAGCTTTTGAGACTGGCTGAATGTCAAAAGCCGTAGGAAGCATCCCATTCGCTCCGGACATATAGTGCTTTATCTCCGGCTCTGCCTTGTCCTTCTTTGCGTCCGGTCGCATATCACGCGCACGTCCTTTTGAAAAGAACAGGATATCCTCAGTATTTTTTGCCTTCCGCCCCGTATTGGCAACGAATGTCCCCTTCCGCCACGCCACCTTCGCGTAATACTCAAAGCCACTCTCCTTTGCCATGGCTTTCACCTGGTAAAGATATTCGTAATTATCACCGTTTTCCTCCGGAAGAAACTCCACGAGAAAGTGCCCCTTCTTTAGAACGCGGAATTTTTCGTCCAAATCCTGCTGTGTGTACTGGAACAAGTCATAGGAGGCAAAGTCCCGGTTTCCCCCTTTTAAACTTTTTTTCAGCAGATATGGGTGGTCAGTGATAATTGCGTCAATACTGCTATCCTCAAGGAAACTCAGATCACGTCCATTTCCCTGTATGAGCATGCAGGTAATATCCTCATTCTCTGCATTTTTCTTCGTAACCGTATAGACACCTTTGGCAACCCGTTTAAAAAGACCTTTATTAATCCCTTCGTAGATCCGCGCCCGGATGCTGGGTTCCTTTACATCTTTTTCCGCATACTGGTATACACATTCCTTTGCATCTTTCAGGGAAAATTTCTCCACGTCTGCGAAATACTCAAATAGCGTCATTTGTATGCTTTTATCCTGCGCCGCTGTTTCCACACCCAAAGCCTCCTTTGCTTACAGCCCCAGGGCCTTGCTCGTCAGACTCTGGGCGCCCTTTACACTTCCCACGGTCAGGGCAACCGTGAACGTCATTTCTCCTAAATATATCAAAGTCACTGTCCAATCTGCATAGTCTCCTGTAAATTGTGGTAATCCTGAACTGATAAACGTATTGCAAAGAATAATCGCCAAAGCCATAGTCACCGCCTCAAAAACTACGCTTATGAAATACTTCGTAAACTGTACGCTTGTGGCACTCACTCCCCGATTTCCTGCAACCGTTGCATAAGCGATACTGCCAAACGGTACGATTACAAGTATTTTTAAAAATCGGAAATAAACATTATAAATAAGGAAAAATCCGCAGATCAAAATAATCAGGCTTAAAAACACGGCCAGGATTAAAAATACAAGGCTTTCCACAAATCCCAGATTCTTGATAATATCTGCCTGCGCCGGGTCTATCGTAACCTGTGTGGCCTCACTCCCTCCAATCAGGCCGACAAGATTTCCAACACTTGTAAATATGGCTTTCATAATATCGACATTGTATACCACCAGCCACTGCGCGATTCCAATCCTGATCAACATGCGGAGAATCACTTCAAACCGCATCTCTTCCCGCACATCTACACTTTCCGAACAAAAACCGATCACAAAAAATAAAACAACCAGGCTTGAACCAACAGCAACGAAAATCGGTTCAATCCCGGTTATAACTCCCCATGGGCCGCCTCCTTTGAAAGAGGTCGGGGACTGTCCCAGCAGTTCAAACACCATGTTCACCTGTCCGTTCCAAAAGCCGAACACGACCTCAAGAAGCGAAAGGATTGCCTCGCCCAAATTAAAAATATCCATTTACCATCACCTCATTTCCGTATTTGGATATTGTCGTTGTCAATTCCATGAAAATCAATTTGTACCGCAATTAACTAATACCCAGGAATGTAAGTACTGTACTAATCCCTGCCATGATCAATCCGGCAACGATACCCTTTATCGCGGAATTCATGGAACTCGAATCCTGCTGTTGATAAGACTGTGCAAACTCCATTACGTTTTTTGCAAGGATAATCACGCCAACGGCACCTATGATGGCAATTACGAGGTTCTTCAAGTTATTTAAAGGTTCAGTCACCACTTCCGCACCAGACGCATATACATTCGTTGTATATAATACGGTTGCCATAGCTGCCCCAGCGGTTATGCTGCTGATTTTGTTAATCATCTTTTTCAGATTTTTCTTTCTCTCAGTCAAATTCTTCACTTAAAATCTCCTTTTCTTTAAAAAAGGGCGCAAAAATAGCAGGTATAAAAGAACCTGCTGCGTGCGCCCTCTATTTTTTGCAACAGATTCCCATATATCTGCCATCTTAGGCATAAGAAGTATAGGGAAAAATTAAGATTCTTGATGACCGGTCAATTGTTCGCGTATTTCACGCATTTGTCCGGCACTTTTATCTGATTTGAAGTAAGTCAATATATCCTGGTAGGAAAGACCTCCTACCAATCCAAGACGTATTTCTTCTAACTGCTCTAATGTATAATCATTATTTATTAGCATTTCGTTAAACTGCTCTTCTGTAATCTGTCCCAAATCCTGCTTTTCTATATTCTCGATTTCAGTTATTTTGCGGTTCTTTTTCAGTTCATCTTCTGAAAATATCTTTGCCGGCATATCAGGTTCCTGCAATGACAGCAATTCGTCCAGTGTTATTTCATCTATCTGAACATTCAGCCCCTGGTTCCTCTGGCGTTCATAATATTCAAAAGACTGCCGGTTCAGCAATTCGCAGGTTGGCACTGTACTTTTCTCACGGATTGGTGTATGATGATATGGTGGTGCGCCTCCATCAAACGTCTCCTTGAAAAGAGGATGCGCCGGGGTATTGTATTTTGAATCTACAATCGGGTCAAATCCCCGGATAAAGATCAGGCACTTTTTATTATCCAGCTTTCTGGCCTCATCCGGTGTCAGTAGTTCCCTTCCCAGCACATCAAAGTTTCGGCTGCTGCTACCATTTTTTCCTCTTGTTTCACCAGAACTCCGCTTATCTACCGTAGCCTTCCCGAGCATCTTAGAAATATAATCGTGTGTACTCTGTTCATTCCCGCCAAGGTAGACCAAAGTGTCACAGTTCCCCGGGATGACCTCCCATGTCTTTTCAAACAATGCTTTAATCTGCGCAAGGTTCTGTATAATAATGATCGATGAAATTTCTCGTGACCTCATGGTACTAAGTAAACTGCAATAATCATCCGGTAATGCAAATGGCAATAGGTAAACCTCTGGCACTGCCGCCTCGGGTTTTTCCCCTGCCCCGCACCGTGCATGATAGTTTCCCATCACACGGCGCTCCCCCGACTAAGAACATAATCTCTTAGTATCGGCTTGAGGCTATCCCTCCACCGCTTATTATCACGGTTTCCCTGGTACTGTGCCTCTACTCTCACAACCACTAATGCACTTATTATAGAAGTTTTTTCTCCCCCTTCCTTTTCGCTGCAACTACGGTACTTTGTCGCTGATACAGTCAGCTCCCGTATTGGCTGCTTTCCACGTTCCACATAACTTAGGATTGCTACCACTTAGGCCGCTCCTTTAGCCCTGCAAGCATTATCTTCAAGGAAAATCCTCAAGATACCTATGCCCTATAAGCACAGAAGGCATTTCATACTAACAAATTTTACTTTGCCCCGCCTGCGTACCCCTGGTACACCTGCATTTCTACAGGCTATTTGTTTAGAGCCGTACATTCGGAACTTTGTCAGACCTCCTTTTGGTCATTCTAGCCATATGGCAGCCCCACCCGCACTGTCACACACAACTCATACCTCTATGAATCTTTCCTCGCCTTTCAGCGTTAGGGTGTGCTTCGCACGACTTCCCCGCGCTTATAACCCCAACCATCTGTATCTGGCTGACGCTACGTGGAGTATTAGTGAATCCCCTTCCGGGCGTTACCCCATCATTTGAGATTTCAGTTATGCAGTTCTCCAAAGCCATTCATGGCTTTAGGCTGCGGTTTTGTCGGTTATTTCCACCGTTTTGGACGCAGAACGTGTCACACCATTGTAGGCTAAGCGCCCGGCGCCTTACTGTCTCACAACAGCAGGTTTCCAGACACTCGCCCCCGAACCGCACGTACACCTCTCGATGTATACGGCTCTCCGCTACAATCCTCTACATTTATTTGTGAATCTTGTTATAACATTCTTCACATACTACAAGTGTTTTCCTCTGTTTCTTCTGCATGATTGCCCCCCATTCTGTTTTACTGTCTAAATCTGCCAGGCTCCTCACCTGATACACCTTCATGGATTGCACATATGCACCGCACATTTCGCAGATATTAGCCTTATATCTGTAAAACAGTTCTTTTGGCTTATTCAGATGCCCATATTCCGGAACGATATCCACATAGCTCCCTAATGCGTATTTCACTCTGCGGAAACCGGAATTATAAAGAGTAGCATACCTCGTGCCGCTCTTTGTGTTGTATGGGGCTTTGAACTCTTTGTTTTTAGTAAATTTCAGTTTCGCCTTCGTCATTGTGATTCGATATTTAGCCGCTAGGGTTTTATACAGGCTGTATTCCATTACATACCGGAATTTATTCAGGACTGAGACATTGCTTGCCAGACGGTAATAATTATAGATACCTTGTATCTGGGCATTGTATTTCAGCACCATTTCCCCCGGACGGAGGAAAATATATTCATCCCTCTGCAATGGTTTCCAAACCTCTTTTTCACCGGGACGAGATACTATCTTCAGCACGCCATAATCCAGCAGTTTCCTCACCCATTTCTCTTTTGGCAGGTACAGCTTGATTTCTGTCTCTTATACACATCTCCGAGCCCACG
>ENA-OWZO01000880-OWZO01000880.1-human-gut-metagenome-genome-assembly--contig:-NODE-880-length-9591-cov-7.802643_pt1 | contig 9591 bp, 9 predicted proteins | sample MGYA00249260_ERZ652115 | MGnify/ENA primary metagenome ERZ652115 (study PRJEB26925, sample SAMN05827127) | human gut metagenome | biome: ENVO:2100002; feature: ENVO:00000062; material: ENVO:00002003...
ATGTGTATAAGAGACAGGCCTTATGCTTTCTGTTCGGTCTTGCTTCGAATGGGGTTTACATATGCCCCGCCTGTTACCAGCCGGGCGGTAGTCTCTTACACTGCCCTTCCACCCTTACCGGTCAAGGACCGGCGGTATATTTCTGTTGCACTGTCCCTGGAGTCGCCTCCGCCAGACGTTATCTGGCACCCTGCCCTGTGAAGCCCGGACTTTCCTCTCCCGCAGCCTTTCGGCTCTGCGGCAGCGACCATCTGTCTTACTCGGTATTTACTATACCATTCTTCTGCCGGTGTGTCAACTTACGAATTTCCCCGTCACACATTAAAGCAGCTTCCTCCAATAAACTCCCGCACAATGGAATTTCTGGGAATGTCCTCGCTGCTGACTCCAAGGAAATAATCCAGGAATTTCAACAGACGTTTTGCCTCCACATACTCTTCACTGTCCCGTGGAACAGAAAACAGTATCGGCTCTGCATACTGCTTCAGAACAGAAAGCTCATAAACAAGAGCAGAGTTAAACATGACGTCTGCATCCTCCTGATAAGGAAAAATATTTTCCTTCTCTCCTCTGCGCACAGAAGGCCACATCCGAATCGTATCCTGCGCGGAAGCCCCCCGTGTTCTTGCATCCCGCACCATGCGGCGAATCAAGCGCCCGTCTGTTGTAGGAATCCTGTTATGCTCATCAATATTCAGCTGTGTCAAAGCGCTGATGTAAATCTTGAATTTATTTTCTCTGGGAAGGCTGTAGGACAGCTTCTCATTGAGACAATGGATGCCCTCAATCACCAGAATATCCTCCGGTCCCAGCTGCAGATAATCGCCCCGGTATTCCCTCTCACCGGAAATAAAATTGTACACAGGCAGCTGAACCCGTTTCCCTGCCAGAAGATCAGACATATTCTCGTTAAACAGCTTAATATCCAGACATTCCAGAGCCTCATAATTGTAGTTGCCATTTTCATCTCTGGGACTGTCTACACGGTTTACAAAATAATTATCTACTGCTATGGGATGGGGCGTCAGTCCCTTGGCTCTCAGCTGAATGGACAGGCGATGGGAAAATGTAGTTTTTCCCGAAGAGGAGGGGCCTGCAATCATAACAAATTTTTTGTCCGGCCTGGAAGCAATCATCTCGGCAATATCTCCTATCTTCTTTTCCATCAGCGCTTCCTGCACCAGAATCAGTTCATTCATACCGCCGGAGCTAATACACTGATTTAAGGCGCCTACATTGGGAACCTGCAGCTTTCTCCCCCAGACATCTGCCTCCTTCATAACCTGGAACAGCTTATCCTTAGGTTCAAATTCCTGCACTGTTTTCGGATCAGAGGAATCCGGAAGCATCAGCATAATACCCCCCTGATACAGCTTCAAATCAAAATACCGGATGTATCCCGTATCCGGAACCATATAGCCATAATAATAATCCTCAAAACCGCCGATGCTGTAAATATTGACCCGGGATACCCGCCGGTAATAAAACAATCGCTCCTTATCGTACATTTTATGGCGATGAAACAGCTCAATAGCCTCGTCTGTATTGACGCTGCGCTTCTTAATGGGAATCCTGGCTTCACAGTACTCCTGCATCCGCGCCTTTACCTGAGAAAGCAGTTCCTCATTCAGCTCAAAATCTCCCTCTGTATCAATGTAAAGTCCATTTCCCACAGTAAACTCCACAGACAGCTTCCGTACCCTGTCTCTTCCTGCTACATCATAAAATGCCTTTAACAGCATCAGCAGAGCGCTTCTGCGGTAGGTCAGCATACCAGGCTTATCAGCGGCTGTCAAAAATCCAATCTCTGCATCGTCGGGAACCGCCTTATGCAGCTCCTGCAGCTTTCCATTGACCGTTGCCAGAAGAATATTATTTTCATACTGTCCCTGGAATTCCTCTGCAGCTGTTTTCAGCTGTGTGCCTTCCTCATACTCTCTCGTAATTCCCCCGATTGTCACATGAACCATATTTGAGTCCTCCTGTTCGTTTTTCATGCATTTGCGCACATTCTGTCATTTTCCGTCTTGATTCCTGCTTTTAATAAATCTGAACCGGGAAATCCGGCTCTGCCGTAAGTACCTGAACGCTTCCTCCGGACTGACGACGGATATAATCTGCCACAAAAGGAATAAATATATGTTCCAGTCCATAATGGCCTGCATCAATAACAGCCATCCCTCTGGCGACTGCATCAATGCCTGCGTGATGGCCAATATCACCAGTTACCAGAACCTGGGCTCCTGCTGACAAAGCGGCCTCGATCATGCTGCCTCCTGCCCCCGGCGATACTGCAATTCTGCTGACAGGCTCTGTCACCTGCCTGCTGCCGTAGACTGCCGCAAAGGGAAGGGAAAAGGCCTGCTTTACGCGCTCTGTCAGGGCCTCTAACCCCAGCGGCTCCGAAAGAGTTCCCAGCTTTCCAATTCCAATGGGCTTTCCCTCTGCCTCTCCCGTTATTTCCAGAGGAGCCTCAGGATTCATTCTCAGACGTTCTGCTGCCAGATCTGCCATACATCCCGGAGCTGCGTCAAAATTCGTATGCATAGCAAAATAACAGATATCCGCCTGGATCAATTTTACGATCCTATTGCTGATAAAATTCTGATCATTGACTCTCTTTAATGGCTTAAAGATCAACGGGTGATGAGTTACCAGAAGATCCACCTGCTCCGAAACCGCCTGTTCCACAACCTGATCCGTAGCATCCAGGGCAACCAAAACCCTGCGAATCTCCTTTTCACTGCGCCCTGCCTGAAAACCAGGATTGTCCCATTCGCAGGCATAGGCCTCCGGCGCCAGCTTATTTAATTCTTCAATCCACTGTCTGCATTGCATTCCTTGCTTCCTCCACCTGTCTGATTTCTTCCTGAATCTGTGCTGCCCGAAGCCGCGCGCCTTCCTTCTCCTGCCTTTCCAAATGCTCCAAAATCTGGCGGTACTGAATCAGCTCCCGCTCCAAAAGCTCTGCCAGAACCGGAGATTTCGCCTCAATCAGAAGGGCTCCGTATCGGTAATCTGCTTCCTTTTCATAATGCATCTGTCCCGGCTCTGCTGTGAGGATCGTATAGTATTTGCCGTCCTCCTCAACCATCTCCTCACGGATAATCGTAAGGCCCAGCTCCTCCAGACCATGCCGGAACAAAGACAGCTCCGACTGGGGAGACAAAATCCAGTGGCGGATTTCCTTTCTCACATGGCTTCCTTCCCGGAGAATCCGAAGCATCAGTTCTCCGCCCATCCCCGCAATAATCACCGTTTTGGCCTCTCCCGGCATCAGCTTTTCCAGCCCGTCGCTTAAACGGGTTTCAATCTGTGCTTCCATACCAAACTGTATTACATGCTCCTTTGCCCTCTCCAGAGGCCCCTTTCGCACATCCATGGCAATCACCCGGTCAGCCGCCCCCTCTTCAATCAGGCGGATCGGAACAAACCCGTGATCGGTTCCTACATCTGCAGCCGCTTCTCCCCCGCATACAAGGGCGGCCTGCTTTACAATCGTCTCCAGTCGCTTTGACAATCTCATCTGCCGCTGTAGCTCCTTTAATCAAGATAATCTTTTAATTTTTTGCTCCGGCTGGGATGCCGGAGTTTTCTGAGAGCCTTTGCCTCAATCTGGCGAATTCTCTCTCTGGTGACGTGAAATACCCGTCCCACCTCCTCCAGAGTTCTGGGCCGTCCGTCATCCAGGCCAAATCGGAGACGCAGCACCTGCTGCTCCCGCTCCGTCAATGTCTCCAGGCTTTCCATCAGCTGTTCATGAAGCAGCGTAAATGTCGCCTGGTCCGCAGGAACCATTACATTATCATCCTGGATAAAATCCCCCAGGTGACTGTCCTCCTCTTCTCCAATGGGCGTTTCCAAGGAAACCGGATCCTGGGAAATCTTTTTAATTTCCCGCACCCGTTCTACCGGCATGTCCAGCTTTTTTGCCAGCTCCTCCGGCGTTGGCTCCCGTCCCAGCTCCTGAACCATCTGTCGGGAAGTTCGGATCAAACGGTTGATCGTTTCTACCATATGAACCGGAATCCGAATGGTTCTGGCCTGGTCTGCAATTGCTCTGGTAATAGCCTGCCGGATCCACCAGTTGCATAGGTGCTGAATTTGTAGCCCTTCCGGTAATCAAATTTTTCCACAGCCTTAATCAGCCCCAGGTTTCCCTCCTGAATCAAATCAAGGAACTGCATCCCTCTCCCTGCATACCGCTTGGCAATGCTGACCACTAGCCGGAGATTGGCTTCTGCCAGCTTTTTTCTGGCCTCCTCATCGCCCTTCTCCATCCGCTTTGCCAGTTCAATTTCCTCCTCTGTTGACAGCAGAGGGATTTTCCCGATTTCTTTCAAATACATACGGATAGGATCAGCAAGAGAAATTCCATCCGGCACGGATAAATCCATTGGATCAACGGTAATCTCCTCTTCCTCTTCCTCTTCCTCCTCCATCACCTCTTCCAGAAACAGATCCGGCTCTATCTCCTCCTCATCCAGACGCAGTACATCCACATGCTGACTGTCCAGAAAATCATAGATCCGATCCAGCTTTTCCGGATCCAGAATTTCTCCTCGGAAAAAATCCAGGATCTCCCTGTTTTCCAGCACATTTTTTTTGATTTTCGCCAGTTCTGCCAGCTTCTGAAGCTTTTCCTCAAAGGTCATCTGTACCTGTTGTTCCATATCCATCCGCCTGCCCTTTCCATGCATGTTCTCAGTCAATGGTTATTTTCAGGGTTTTTAATGCCGCCTGTTCCCGGATAATCTGCTGAAGCTGTCCGATGTCTGTTGCTCTCCGGCTTGCCTCATCCAGACTGTTTTTCTTCACCTTTAAAACAGTTTCCAGAAATGCCTTTTTCTGCTCCTCATTGTTTAGAGACTCCTGAAGACTGGCATTAAAAAGCGCTGCTGCCTCTTTGTATTGTTCTTCATCGTTAATAAAATGATTCAAAATAGCCGCTGGATTTAAATTTCCCTTTTCATGGTCCTCAAACACCATCTGCGCCACCTGATGATAAAGCGGCTCCTTAAAATCCTCCGCATCCACAATGCCCTTTATTTTCTCAAACAGCTCTGGCCGTTCAATCAGCCAGGTCAGCAAAAGCCGCTGGGAACGGCGGATTCCATCATCCTTTTCCTTTTTCTTCCTGCTGTCCGTATCTCTGCCATAGCCATCTCCGGAAGTCTTAGACGTCCGGGCCGGCTGTATTCCCTCCTGCATTCCCATATGGTTCACCAGTCGCTTTAAATCCTCATAGGGGATAAACTGAGCCTGGGCTACTGCCCGGATATAGTTGTCCCGCTCCAGCGCCTCAGGAAATTCCAGAAGCTTTCTGGCTACTGCATTGTGAAACCTGGTTTTCTCCTCCGGGTCCTCCAGCTGAAAATCCCGCTTCAGTACATCAATTTCAAACAGAAAGCTGTTCTGAGCCGCCTGGATTCTTTCCCGGAACGCATCTGCCCCCATATTTTTAATAAATTCATCTGGATCCTTATATGGCTTCAGGCTGAGCACACGGGTGGAAATTCCCACTTCCTTTAAAATCGGAATGGCTCTCAGAGCCGCCCGGACACCTGCCCCGTCGCTGTCATAGGTCAGAATCACTGTATCCGTATAACGCTTCAGCAAAGCCGCCTGCTGGGAAGTAAACGCAGTACCCAGGGACGCCACTGCATTGGTAAAACCGGCCTGGTGCATGGCGATTACATCCATATATCCCTCACAGGCCAGAATGTATTTTTCTCTGCTGGTTCTGGCATAATTCAATCCATACAGATTCCTGCTTTTATCAAAAATCAGGGTCTCCGGCGAATTCAGATACTTGGGTGTGCCATCTCCCATTACCCGGCCTCCAAAGCCAATCACCCGGTTATTTACATCCATAATAGGGAACATGACCCGATTCCAGAACTTGTCATGAGTTCCTCTCTCTTCGACTGTAACCAGACCAGTATCCTTTAAAATATCGTCCCCATATCCCTTTGCCCGAAGATACTGATAGAGATCACTGCTGGTTTTATTTGCAAAACCCAGCCCAAATCTTCTGATGGTATCGTCAGACAGCTGGCGATTTCGAAAATACTCATACCCCATTTTCCCCTTGGGCTGATGAAGCTGATAATAAAAATAATTAGCCGCCAGCTTGTTGATTTCCAAAAGGATAGAACGCCTGTCCGCTTTTATCCGCTCCTCTTTGGAATACTCCACCTCGGGAAGCTTGACTCCCGCCCTGTCCGCCAGAATCTTTAAGGCCTCAGGAAACGTATAGCTTTCATATTCCATCAAAAAGGTAATCACATTGCCTCCGGCTCCGCAGCCAAAACAGTAATACATCTGCTTCTGAGGGGATACGGAAAAAGACGGAGATTTTTCGTTATGGAACGGACAGAGACCAAAATAATTGCTTCCCTTCTTCTGAAGCTTTACATATCCGGAAATCACATCAACAATGTCATTTCTGGAACGCACCTCTTCCACAATTTCTTCCGGATAATACATCTTGCTTCCTCCTCTTTCCTAGTACACCTTCCACGCCTTTGGCACAAACAGCTGCTCAAACCGGTCAATGGCATAGCTGTCGCTCATACCCGCAATATAGTCGCAGACCACTCGTTCCTTTGATTCGTTTTGCTGCACCATCATCAGCAGATACTCCTCCGGCAGTTCGATAACATGCTCCATATAATATCGGTAAAGAGATACTATCAGCTGCTGTGCCCGTCCCTCCTCCGCTTTGGGAACTTCGTTCTTATATACATGCTGAAACAGCCATGAACGAAGCCCCTGCATAGCCTCTTCCATACCGGGAGACATCAAAATCTTCGGCTGATCCATGCTCTGATAAATAATATCGTGAATCATGGTATTCAGACGTTCCCGAACACTATGGCCTAAAACCTTCGTGTATTCAGACGGAATCTCTTCCTCTGTAAAAATCCTCGCCCGAATGGCATCGTCGATATCATGATTTATGTACGCAATCTTGTCAGACAGGCGCACAACACCACCCTCCAGAGTAGAGGGATGGCCGCTGGTTCTGTGATTCAAAATCCCATCCCGAACCTCCTTCGTCAGGTTCAGCCCCTTTCCATCCTTTTCCAGAACCTCTACCACTCGCACGCTCTGCTGGTAGTGAGCAAACCCATAAGGACAAAGCTCATTCAAAATCTGCTCTCCGGAATGTCCAAAGGGCGTATGGCCCAGATCATGACCCAGGGCAATCGCCTCTGTCAAATCCTCATTTAAACGAAGAGAACGGGAGATCGTTCTGGCAATCTGAGCTACTTCAAGCGTGTGCGTCAGACGGGTTCGGTAGTGATCTCCCTCCGGAGCCAAAAATACCTGGGTTTTGTGCTTCAGCCGCCGAAAAGCCTTACAGTGAAGAATCCGATCCCGATCCCGCTGATATTCCGTCCGGATGTCACAGGGTTCCTCTTTGCGGTCTCTGCCCTGTGTTCGGCCGGACAGAGCAGCATAAGGGCTCAGGTATGTTTCTTCCCACGCTTCCCGAGTTTCTCTGATGTTCATCCTACCACTCCCTTTCTCCGTCTGCTCTTTCAAACAAATAAGAAATCTGCTCTGACACAGAATCTGCTTTCCTGCAGCGCAAAATATACAATGCAAATTATCCACAGTTATGTAATAGTATATCATAAATTCTGAATTTTTAACACTGTTTTTCGCGCTTTTTGAAAACTAAAGACAAATTGCCTCGAAGAAATGAAGAAAGGGAAGATCTCTCTTGATCCTCCCTCATTTGTATCTGTCTTACTTTAAAAATCCGTTTACAATCTGTGCTTCTGCCTCTTCCTCTGTCAGTCCCAAAGTCATCAGCTTGATAATCTGCTCACCGGCAATCTTTCCAATCGCCGCCTCATGAATCAGAGCTGCATCAATATTGTTTGCTTCCAGCTGGGGAACTGCAACAATTTTTGCATTTCCCATAATAATAGCATCACACTCTGTATGGCCGCTGCATTTTGCATTTCCCACAATCTGAGAATCAAACTTCTGATAGGAATCATCCTTTGCCACAGACCGGGAAACCACATCTGCACTTGCATCAGCGCCATTTAAACGAACCACATAATCACTGACTGCCTGCTGGCTTCCATGAGTCAGAAGACGTTCCCGAACCACCAATCTGGCTCCTGCTGCCAGCTCTGCAACAGTAGTACGGATCGTGGAATCCACACCTTTGATCTGAACCATCTCCATCTCCATGGAGCTGCCTTCTTCCATGTAAACCTCTGTGCCAGGGTTTAAGATCCTCTTTCCGTTTCCATCTCCCTCGCCGTAATGCTTTTCTACATATTTGACCTTGGCATTTTTCCCTACATAAAACCGATGGATACCGTCATGCTCAGAATCCTGATTGCCGCAGTTGTGAATTCCGCAGCCTGCCACAATCACAATATCGCTGTCCTCTCCAATATAAAAATCATTGTAAACCGTTTCCTTAATACCACTCTCGCTCAATACGACAGGGATATGAACGCTTTCATGCTTGGTGCCCGGCTTAATGCGGATATCAATTCCGCTTACATCTGTCTTGGAAACAATGTCAATATTTGCCGTTGTATTGCGTCCTGCCGACGCGCCGTTGGCGCGGATGTTGTAAGCCCCCTCTGGAACTGTGTGCAAGTCAGCAACCTCTTCCAGGATCCTCTTCTGAATCTGATCTATCATTTCTGCATTCCTCCCTGGTAAAATCTTTCACAGGCATCCACTGCGGAAGCCGTTCCAAGAAGCTTCGGAAGAATCTCGTCCTTCGGCCCCTGACTGGTAATAGAACCATCAGCAATCACCACAATCTCATCTGCAATATTGAGAATTCGCTCCTGATGGGAAATAATCAAAATAGAACCATCTGTTTTCTCCCGCATCCGCTCAAACACCTGAATCAGATTCTGGAAACTCCACAGATCGATTCCTGCTTCCGGCTCATCAAATACGGACATTTTTGTACCTCTTGCCAGAACCGTAGCAATCTCAATTCGCTTCAGCTCACCGCCGGAAAGGCTGCCGTTTACCTCACGATTGATATAATCCCTGGCACATAAGCCTACCTCAGACAAATACTGACAGGCATCTGCTGCAGACAGATTTTTCTTTGCTGCCAGACGAATCAAATCCAGCACCTGAATCCCTTTAAACCGGACAGGCTGCTGAAATGCAAAGCTGATTCCCATGTTAGCCCGCTCGGTAATGGACATCTCCGTAATATCTGTTCCGTTAAAATAAATCTTCCCCGCAGTCGGCTTCTCAATACCTGCAATCAGCTTGGCCAGGGTAGACTTTCCGCCTCCGTTGGGGCCTGTAATAACAACAAACTTCCGATCATCGATCGTCAGATTCATGTTTCTGATAATTTCTTTCTGGCCCTTCTCCGCCTGTACCTCAAAAGAAACATTCTCTAATGTCAGCATGACGTCCTCCAATATCTTATTTCTGCAGTCTGGTTTCTCTGGCCGCAGTTTTCTTTATTTTCTCGTAACTATTCAGAACAGCGGGAGAACTGGAAGAAAAATCCGTATCAAGCTTGTTTGTAAGCGGGTCTTTCTTCCAGTTCTCACATCGGAGGAATCTCCGATGCTTCTT
>ENA-OWZO01000881-OWZO01000881.1-human-gut-metagenome-genome-assembly--contig:-NODE-881-length-9588-cov-4.004301_pt1 | contig 9588 bp, 15 predicted proteins | sample MGYA00249260_ERZ652115 | MGnify/ENA primary metagenome ERZ652115 (study PRJEB26925, sample SAMN05827127) | human gut metagenome | biome: ENVO:2100002; feature: ENVO:00000062; material: ENVO:00002003...
CGAGATGTAGCTCCGTCTCGTGGGCTCGGAGATGTGTATAAGAGACAGGCATAGTTACTGTGAAAGAATATCCTCTTTCAGAAATAAAGCAACAGATCAGAAATAAGGTCATAGGACCAGGTGATCGGATCAGAGTCAAAGGATATCTGAGCTGTTTTGCGCCCATATGTGAACCTGATACATTCGTTCCTAAAATGATAACATATGATCGTAAACATGATGAAGTACATGTGGTATCCTGTTCGCCGGTCGTAAGGAACCTTCAATCGGAAGAATATGGAGTTGCATTTCTCTATCCGCAACAGGAAGGGCGTTTTGAATATGAGCTAGAAAACAGTGCGGAGAGATTGCAGATCACAGATAAGAACAGGTTCATCCCAGTAGTAATGAGAAAACAGGAATATAGAAAATTTTCAGAAAAACAGGTCGAGATGATCTGTTCCATCGAAGATATATGTGTATGTGATCCAAAAGATGAATTCATATTCAAAACACGTGAGTTCAGAAAAGTGAATGATTGGTTCACAGACCTCTATATTCCCCAATATTCAGCATATTGTCTAAAGGCGCAATCCATACTTCCGGATAACAACGGAGATAGAAAAGATCCTGTCATCGTACCGTATGCCATCGAATATCAGGTATCTTGTAAGGATGAAGAAATAGATCTATTCGAAGAGCTCCACACAGCGCTTGTAAAAGCCTTCGTAAACGAAAATAGCCGATACAAGATATGGCACATGGGAGAAGAAAGTCATGACTTCATACTGGCAGAAGATCCGGGTCTAAAAATCGTTTATAAGTTCGACGGGAAAGTCGGCTTTTATCAAAATATAGATATAACAGATACTTTGATCTATGAGCAGCAAATGATGCTATTGGAAGAACGATTATTACAGTTCAAAGACCATTTACATGCTTCGATACATTTGGATCTAGTGTATCTATCCGATATCGGCATGTCAAGGGTCCTAGATATCGGTCGTTATAAGCCAAAGGCAAATTTAGCCTGAAGTCGATAAGGCCAATCTATTTCATAGTCATTCTATTGAAAGGATGCAGATGGCAGGTGATCTACGAACGAGGTATCCCTATCTTAGAAAGCATTACCTGGCAAGTTGCCAGGTAACTTATAAAATTGGAATGAAGAAAGGCTATACCTTGATCGATGATATATGACATTTTCAAAATATGCGGGAGATTTCCCGTTTTTTTGCTCGTCGATCGAAGGCTTTCGATATGGAAAGGAGAATCTGATATGGAAAAGCATACAGAACATAAGCTGCTTCATAAAGCAATCGACAGAATAAGCTATCGATATCGTCATGAAAAGGCGTTATCGAGCTTCAAAGAAAAGAAACTGCGATACCTCTCCATGAATGAGGATGAATTCCTACTGAGCTATATAGAGATCAGTGCGAGATGTATATGTAAGAAATGGATACTCTTCTTTTCTTCGATGATCTGGCTGATGATGACGATATCTTTGTCTTTCTATGTGAAGAAGCTGCTTGCTGTCCTTCCCACGATAGCTGATCAGGAATATCGAAGCACGATCCTGCTCATATCTGTCAGTGTACCTGCGATGATCCTCCTGCCGTGGCTCATCTGCCTGATACATGCGTTCATCAAGCAATATCGACGGACGAAAGAAAAAATGATCATGGATGAGGTAAGAAGATATCTGCAATAGCTCATGCGAAAAGAAAGGAAGAAACATACATGGCAAGATGGCTGAAAGGTATCGCTCATTTATCTGCATTCGATGCGATCGAACAGATCAAATATGCCGCAGATGAAGAAGAAAAAAAGTGTTTGATCCAGATGGAAAGGGAAAGAAGAAAGAAAAATCGGTATAGGACAAATGTGATAATAGTTGCTGGCTTGATCATAAACCTAGTTACTATTCCAATGCTGTTTCTTAGGATCAAACAACGAATCTTTGATATCTTAATACTGGACTATGCAGTAAGCGTCACCGTATCCGGCTGTACGATATGCATGACAGCGCTGACAGTATTTTATTTAAAGGGTCTTATAAAATCAAATCGTTGACCTTTTTATCCCCCCCAAAAAAAGGAGCTGATACGAACGAAAAGAATAGGCAGCATAGCTTTGACCATTCTATTGGTTTTGGTATCCTTATGTTTATGCGGCCATTTCCGGATCTACTGTATTACGAGCGGATCTATGGAGCCGACGATATCCATCGGTAGTCTCATACTGGTCGATACCGACGCAGAACTGCATACGGAGGATATCGTTACCTTTCAAAAGCAGGATTCCATCATCACACATAGGATCGTGAGACAGATTGATGATCAGAGATTCATCACAAAGGGAGACGCCAATGACAGCGATGATCCTACACCGCTCTATAAGACGCAGATCATCGGTAAGGTCATCCTGGTCATCCCTTACATCGGCTATATCGTCCTATTCATCAGACGATATCTCTGGCTGCTGTGCGCGGCCTTTTTGGCATGGCAGATCATACGAAAAAGGAAAAGGAGATAAGAAATTTATGGAAATCAGAAACAAGAAAAAAGTAGGCATCCTCTCAATAGCTGTATTGGCAGGGATCACAATCATTGGATCCTCTGTCGCATATTTCACTTCGACGGATACGAAGGACAATCTCTTTACCGTAGGCTCTGTGAGGACCATCCTGCATGAGGACAGATGGGACGATCTCGCAGATACCGACCATAACGGTATCCCCGATATGGCAGAAGATATCATACCGAATAAAACGATCCCAAAAGATCCGACGATCGAGAATACCGGCAAGAACCCTGCCTGGGTCTATCTGGAGGTCAGAGTACCGATCGTAAATATCATCACCGCGCAAGAGGATGGCTCACGGAATCCGAAAGCTGATACAGAGCTCTTCCTCTTCACGCCGGACCTGGATCACTGGCGACAGCTGAGTAAGATCGTTGAAGAGGATACCGATGGCAGGAAGACAGCGGTCTATGTCTTTGGTTATGAGACTGTATTGAATCCCGGACAGACGACAGCAGAGCTGTTCTCCTCCGTGACCTTCTGCAATGCGATCGAAGAACAGGGGCTGGAGGACAGCGAACAGACGATCACCGTCAAGAGTATGGCCATCCAGCAGGAGGAGACCGGAACGATGGAGGAAGCCTATGGAAGCTTCATCAACCAGGAACATGTTACGAAGGAACCTGCACCGCAGATGCCAGAAGATGGAGAAGCAGCTGTGGATGATGGAGGTCACGATGAATGAAGCACAGGAAGAAATGGTTCCTCGTCTTCCTGTTGGCAGGGATCATCCTTATGATGGTCCCCTTCAGTATCGCCTATCTGACGCATGTGGAAACGAGAGAGAACCGGATAACGATTGGACAGAACGATGTCATGATAGAAGAGGATTTCACACCTCCCAAGCAGTGGCAGCCGGATACGACGTACGAAAAGGACGTGAAGGTCCGCAATACCGGCAGTGTCCCCTGTTATATCCGCGTCTACGCAGCGCTTTCCGATACGGCCATCCCTGCGCATATGGACTTCGATACGAAGGACTGGACGCAGGCCGATGACGGCTACTGGTATCATAACAGCATCGTGGAGCCGGGAGCCGTCACCTCCAGTCTGTTCACGAAGGTGACGATTGGAGACATCGAAACAGAGAGTCAAAAGACATTCAACATCATCATCTATGCGGAATCCGTACAGGCGGAAGGCCATCACAATATCCGGGATGCCTTCGCCGGTATACGGTAAAGGGAGGCAGAAGCATGAAGAAAAGAAGATCACTCATCATAGCTCTTATCGTATTCCTGCTCATCTGCGGACTGATTATGGGGGATTCTCTCTCTTCCCTGTTACGTTCCTTCCGGCAGCGTTTTATCACACAGACGGATACAGTGGAGGTGACATTGGTCGATGACCTGCAGCGCAGTGTGCCGATCGTACCGGGAAGCAGGATCCCCCTGGATATGGATGTGCAGAACCTGGGAGTTGCCTGTCAGGTACGCTTCAAGGTCTGCGTCTATACCGGTGGTGAGTTGCTCCGTGAGCTTACAGAGGCGGAGCTGGAGCTGGCGGATGGCTGGGAACGGAAGAAAGACGGATATCTCTACCATACAGGCATTCTGGAAGAGGATGGCATACTGGAGCTGTATGACGCTGTCATCGCGAGCAGTGACATCATCACGAAAGAAGATCAGACGCTGGTACTGGAGACGACGATCCAGGCCGTACAGAGTGAGCATCTTGAGGTCTCTTCGGATGGCTGGGGAGATACCGAGATCCGACAAACGCTTCGTTCAAGAAATGAGGTGAGATCTAATGCGTAGGAAGCTGCTGTTACTGACGATACTGCTGTTGTCCTTCCTCCCTGTAAGGATACAGGCAGAAGGATCAGACAGGTACGACATCCACATCCGGATCACGGAAGCAGGGATACAGAAGACATCGGCAGATGATATCGTGCTGTCACGGATGCTTCCGGGAGATGAACAGACCTATACCCTAAGGGTGGATAACCGAAGCAAGGAGGAACAGGAGCTCTATCTCAAGCTTTGCGCAGGAGAAGGACAGCTTACCGAGATACTGGAGCTGCAGGTGACGCAGGATGGCCACCGCCTCTATGAAGGAACTATGCAGGATGCGCAAAGAGGTATAGCGATGGGGCGCTATACATCACAGGAGATGACGACGATCCGGATCACACTGCGTCTTCCGAAAGAAACAGACAATGCATATTCGATCAGGGAAGCTGCTGTCGATGTCGAGCTCACTGCACTGACGATACAGAAAAGCGTGGCTACCGGAGATCAGACGCAGCGGGCACTGCTCATATCCAGCATCCTGGCAGCCATCTCCTTCCTGATCATCATCGTAAGAAGGAGGCGAAAAGATCATGAAGAAGCACAGTAGACTACTCATATCGATCCTGTTGTTGTTCCTGCTGCTCATCCTTCCCCAGGATGGCCATATCACAGCAGCGACCATCCATGAGGTATCCGGAAGCAGCACCATCATCGATTCCTATTACAGCTTCGCACCGAAGTTCACGCCCGGGGTATCCTGGGCGGAATTCTATGGCTGCAGGAGCTATGACGACAGCGCGCTGTTCCGCAATGAGGGAGCGTCCAGTGGACGACTGCCGGCGAACAGTCACCTCGCCCTGTTATCGAGCAATGCGCTCGTGAGAAGTGGTACGATCGGCGTGCGATACAATAACATCGGCCACTATAACGGATCGGCAGTAGATCTAAAGATCATGCTGGTGGACGGAGAGATCCGCACGGCGACTACGACGACGTATCCGGATATTAACATGCCGAGCGTCGCCTTCATGGATAACAGTATCGACATCTACCAGCAATCTTATCAGAGCAGGAATTTCGTTTGGCAGTTCACCTTCTATAGGAGAGGGACGAACACACCGATATCAGTACCCTTCCATGCGAATTTCAAGGATATCGATAACACGGAGATCTTAGGTCATGGCTATACCGGGATAGATGGCGTCTATGTGATGAGCAGAGGCAGTGGCGGTAATCTGAGCTATAACAGTTCTCAGGTGTATGCACCGTCTGAATTGAGTGGAGATGATGACCGTCAGAACTGGGCTACATTGACAGGAGCGGCCTCGAGTTTCCGGCTGGGGTACACGAGAAGACTGGATATCGATGTCGGGACATGGGACAAAGGAAGTGATTATCGAACGTTCTATCACTGGAAATGGTCCAACGATTCCCTCGTGAAGTTCGATACACCGGTCCCGACGAAACGCATCAATGGCAGCACTTCGGCATCTATTTACAACGACACTGCTTTTAACTATACGATAGACTTTGTGGTACCGCCGGAGGATGCGACAACGTATTACACGAGCTTCAAGCTCAATGATACCCTGGCAAGCTGTCTGCAGCTGGCCAATGGAACAAGCAGCATCACCATCCGAGATTCAGCCGGTAACGATGTGACATCGAAATTCGATCGTACCATCAGCGCTCAGTCCATACAGCTGAGCCTTCGTAATGTCGATGACGCTTCGTTTTACGGAAGGAGCTATACTGTCACGCTGAAGTGTAGAAAGAAAAGCGGTCATGACCTGTCTGCCTGGTTCAGCACATCCGGTTCCGGATCTGTCCGCAATACAGCATCGATAACGACGGATAGAGGTACGAAGACTTCGAATGCAGTGACCGTGGGCTTCTATTTCAAGATATCGACATCTGTGACGAACGGAACGATCACAGCAAGTACAGCCTCCCCGCTGCCGAATACGAGCAGGACGATAAGCTACAGTCCCGTGGATAGCGACCACGTATTGGAGAGCGTCACCGTCGATGGGAAGGCAGTCGATATCAAGAAATATCCGAAGAGCTATACCTTCAGCGGGATAAAGGAGGACCATACGATACGTGTGAAATATAAACGGGTCTACAAGATCGAGACCAGTGCGAGTGGTGGGACGATCACATCCAAGGTGATCGGCATCGACAAAGGAGAAGATAGAACGATCACATATACAGCGGATAAGGGGTACTATCTGCGCAGACTGCGTGTAGACGGAAAGGAAGTAGATGTGAGGCGTTACCCTACCTCGTATACCTTCCATGATATCACTTCAGATCATGTCATAAAGGCAGAGTTCCTGCCGATACCGGAGCTGCGGATCACGAAACGGATCTATGGGGAGGAGATGGATCTGGCGTCGGGAGATCCGACCTTCATCTTTCATATCGAAGGAACCGACTTCACAGGAGAGAGACAGGAATATACGGAGGTCATCCGATTCACAGCGTCTGACAGGAAAGTGTCCGGAGGCATAGAGAAAACGATCGTCCGGAAGGATATCCCGGCCGGTGAATATGAGATCAGCGAGATCCCGGTATCGAGATATCGTTTGGAACGCATCACAGGCGTGGTATCCGGAAGCGTGAGCGGCAGTAAGGTGATACTTGATACCGATGGACAGGATGCAAAGGCGACCTTCGTGAATCACAGGGAGAGCTATCAGGATTACAGCGATAATGATCTGGTCATGAATACCTTTTCGAAATAGAAGGAGTGATTCAACTATATGAATGCAAAGTATTCCCTATTTCCTATCATCCTTTCTCAAATCGTCGCTTATGTCATACTGATCATGAATAGCGATGAAGGAATGCATATGGAAGCAGGATCTTGGGCAGTAGCTGTAGCGATCATCGGACTCATAGGAAGTACCTGGTATCGATACACAGCATCGAAAAAAGATGTCGATATAGTCTATGAAAAAAATGCAAAGCTTGAGTCAACACAGTATGAGCAAGAGCAGACGATCGCTGCGCTGACGGTCGCATTAGAGTTACTCAAAAGTGAGAATCAGCGACTACAAGATCGAATCGACGGATGTGAAAATGAATGCCATGAAAGGGACCGCGGTCATGGGATCGGCAGATGATCCCATCGTCTGAGAACGAACAGGAAGGAGTCACACGAGGCGATCGACAGAACACAGTTTCGTTATAGGATCCAATATCAGAAAAAGGCCAGTGACTGGCCTTTTTTGCGTGGGATATCCTAAGTGCGCACAGTCGTGCGCATTCAAAAAGCTGATAAGAAGGGGGGGGCCGATAGATCGTGCGCACATTCATGCGCACGAGGGTGACGTTGTGCGCACAAAAATGCGCAGAGAAGAGGTGTGTGCGCAAAAAAAGAGGAAATCGTGCGCATTTTTCTGTGGAAAAGTTGAAATCGTGCGATGGATAAAAGCTTCCTGTGTGCGCACGAAAATGCGCACTTATAAGAGTCTCGCCCGGCTCTGCCGCGCGATGTAGCCAGGATCGCGCACGAAAGTGCGCAGATCCTTTTATCCTGCGTCCAGCAAGCAAAGGCCCATACACAAGATATGAGCTCTGCCTGACCATCGGTCAAAAGGCCAGTGACTGGCCTTTTTTTCTATTGCTTCAACGCCTCGAAGCGATTTAGGAGTTCCTGCATGCGGGAATCATGAGCGGCACATTTCTTCATCTGTTCCACCATCTTGACTTCCTTGCTGAGGTCTTCCATCTCACGTAACAGCATCGCACGATTGACCTCGGCTTCCTTTCCACGCAGATACTCAGCTATTTCGACCTTCGTCAGAGCGTTGTGATAGTCGTAACGTCCTGTAAGTATCTTGAGCTCATCACAGGGCTCTTTTATTCTTGCGGTGATGAAATGGTCGTTGTAGTCGATGACGACGATATCGTCCTTTTTCAATTCTCCCTCGAATGCACATACGCAGGAACATGTATCATCGTCATAAGTAGAACAGGTCTCAGCAAAATAGTATTTCATAGATATCTTCCTTTCCCGGCAATTTGCCATGTGTCGCAGACACATCATGGGTACCCGGCCATGTCTGCGATGGCAATGAAAACACACGGATGGGAAAGGATGGCAAGACCTGCGGAGCAGCTTGCTAGGAAAATGAAATTTTCCGTAGTCTTGCGATCGTGAAACGTGTGTTAGAACTTGCCGCAGATATGGCCGGGTACCCTGTAAAAAAGAGGTAAAGATCATGAAGAAAAAAGAAACTGAATTGGAAACAGTCATAAAGGAAGTAGGGATATGGATCAGCGATCCAAAAGAGCTAGAAGAAGCTTTGGATCTGAAGGACATATGGGAAGAAGATGATGGTGATCTTTATGAATGATATGCTGAATACCGCACGCAGACGTCTGATCGCGGAGTACCTGACAGCGTTGCGCTCGGATACGATCCCCTGGCAGAAGCCATGGAAGACGCGTGCTCCGAGGAATGCAGTTACCGGCAGAGCCTATAAGGGGATCAATCATCTCCTGCTGGATCACATCGCAAATGAAAACGGATGGCAGGATCCAAGATGGTGTACGTTCCTGCAGGCGAAGGAACAGGGCTGGCGTATATACAAGGGTGAGCACGCCGTACCGGTCGAATACTGGTTCATCATCCATACGGAAGAACACAGGACCTATAGCTGGGAGGAATATCATACTGCGATCGAAAACGGAGCAGATGAACATGATTTCCGATTGCGGACGAAGATCAGTCATGTATTCAATGCAGCACAGCTAGATGGGATAGCTCCTTATCTATCGGAGGAGATAGAGATCAACAAGAATGCTTTCATCGACGGACTGATCGAGAACATGGAAGTAGACTACGTGGAGATCGGAGATCGAGCCTGCTATGTGCCGGCAGAAGACAAGGTAATGGTACCGCCTAAAGAAGCATTCCTGCATACGTATGCTTATCATTCGACGAGACTGCATGAATTATGTCACGCGAGCGGGCATGAAAAACGTCTCGCCAGAGATCTGTCAGGGGTGTTTGGCAGCGAAGCCTATGCAAAGGAGGAACTGCGGGCAGAAATCGGTTCTTCCTTCCTGATGCAGGATCTGGGCCTTTCGTATGATGATCGGCACAGCCAGCAGCATATGGCATATGTACAAAACTGGATCAGCGTGCTGGAGAAGGATCCGAATGAACTCTTCCGTGCCATACGGGATGCAGAAGAGATCACCGGATATATCAAAAAGGTCGGAGGATATGCTGTCTCTTATACACATCTCCGAGCCCACGAGACGGAGCTACATCTCG
>ENA-OWZO01000887-OWZO01000887.1-human-gut-metagenome-genome-assembly--contig:-NODE-887-length-9465-cov-7.810096_pt1 | contig 9465 bp, 9 predicted proteins | sample MGYA00249260_ERZ652115 | MGnify/ENA primary metagenome ERZ652115 (study PRJEB26925, sample SAMN05827127) | human gut metagenome | biome: ENVO:2100002; feature: ENVO:00000062; material: ENVO:00002003...
AATTGCCCGTAAAAGGTCGCCCATATATAGTCTTTTTGAACAAAGATACATCTTTTCAAGCTTTGTATACTTTCGTGGTAGATAATTCAGCATTTTACCAAAACAAAAAGACATCGGCGCATACCGATGTCTCAAGATAATTTTTTTATATTTTATATCACGCTGTTTTCATTTTCCCTTCTTTGTCAAATTCCATCCGCATCTGTCCTACAGATTCCCATGTTTCAAATGAAATTTCCATATATTCTAAGACACGCTTCATTCCTAAACCACCGTCTTGCACTGGCCGCATACATAAACCATAATGTTTCGGATGTGTAACCTACAGTCGCTGATGTCACGCTTTTCACATAAAGATGTTATTTTATCCGCAATATACTTCTCTATCTGCAAGTAACTATACCTCATTTCCGCTATTACATGTTCTATTGTACCTGTAATAATGAAAAAATAGTCTATCTTTTTCTTAAATAGTCCCACTCTTAGCACCTTCTTTTGACTTTGCCATCAGTATTAGTTTTTCAAAGGACTGTGCAAAGCGTACATCATCTTCTTCCGTACGCTTTCTCGGTCCTTTCATATGATTCTTATGAGAGCTGCGTCTTGCCTTCTTGTTAAGATGTCGCTCCATAAGCATCTGATCTATGTTCTCATTCGTGTACCACTTGTACCATTCATCCTTAGTCATATCATCACCACAAATCATATGGTTTCATGGTTTCTGAATTTCGATATTCATGTTTCTCATAATATCCTATCAGATTACCCTCATCTCTGAGTGCCACCATGTAAACATCTTTATTCTGTTTCTCATTATGAAAAGTATAAACTATATTATGTCTTTCATCTGCTGCAAACCAGCCCACTACCTGCTGTATTCTATCTCTTGATTCCGGATTATGGCAGTCTAACAGGCTTCTTCCGATAAGTTTGTCGCCTCCTCGTTTCGCATAGCTGGTAACAGCTGCCGGATTCATGTAGATAATCTCATGTTTGAGATTGCATATAACAACGGATGCCCTGTCCTGATCAACAATGCTCTTATAAAAGCTGACATATGATTTAAACTTAATCAACTTTTCATTATCAAGCCTCTTCTGAAGTTGTGGTTTCTTTCTCCGATAATAATCGTATATCTCTCCATCTGGTATCCAGATTTGTGCCTCATTTATCTTATCAAGTACAGCTTCAACAATCTGTTCATCAGCTAATGAATCAGGTACCTTTTCATGATCTGTTACATATTTTTTGTATTCTTCATATACCCAGCCTGTAATCTTATCCTTCTGTTTCATCTTGAGATTACTAAATGTCTTATTCATCTGTAAAAGCAGACCATCTATCTTTTTATGTGTTTTTGTCTTTTTACTTTTTGCCAAATTTCTCCCACCTTCCTATAATTAATAACTTTTGCTAGTATAGCGCATGTTTCGCATTTATCTTTTCACATTATAACATCTATCAAATTGTTCCGCATTAAAAAAGGACGCAGAATCTCTCCCACGTCCTCAAAACTATCTGGCTTTATCTTCTCTTACCTTTGATACTTCCTTATGTGCCGCTTCCTGCTTCACCTCATCCACACCTCTAGCCTCAAATGCATCTGCATTATACTGATACTCCTGCGGCTCAGCGACCATCGGTGAATATACAACCTCCGCTTCTACTCGCTCTGCTTCAGCCCGCCCCGGCTCTGTCTGCTCCTGCTTCTTCATATTCTCCATATGCTTTTCCTTATCAAGCTGCACATTCATAGCCAGATTATCCAGCTTATCAATCGAAGCATCCAGATGAAGCTCCATTGTTACAAGCATCTTTTTCACGGCTTTCATAGGTGCAAGCACCGCCTTTGTAATGGGATGTTTCTGCTCTTTCTGTGAATAATCCACCTCCGGCTTGTCAGCAAAAGTGCGGAATGCATTGGCTGCTGTCTGCCCGGCTTCACGCAATCCTTTTGCAAGAAGTGCTGTCTTTGCTATATCCTTATCCGTGGTCTTGATTGCACCTCTTACATTCTCTCTGATATCAAGAAGTCTTTTCTTAATTCCTAAGAACTCAGACACCCTGTATAATGCAGATTTTCCCTTTTCCTTTGCCTCATCGACTATGCTCTTAGCTGTAGATTTGACCTGTGTTTTCACTTTCAATACCTGCGACTTTATCTGCTCACATCTGGCATTAAGTCGCTCCTGTGCTTCCGACAATGCCTTTTTAGCATTATTGACAAGCGTATCCTCCTGCATTTCTTTTATCTGGTTCTGCATGTTGGTAAGTTCTTCCGTCATGGAATCAATCTTTTTCTCCAGTCCATCCACATAGCTGCATATCTCAAATACATCATTTGCCTGCTCTTTCATGGCATTCTTCTTTAGCAATTCGAGAAGTTCCCTTACGACCTCCTCATTGGTAAGTGTTTTTCCTGCTTCCATATCCATTCTGTTTCCTCCGTTCTGTAAATGGGGCAGCCTTGGCCGCCCCTGTAACATGATTACCAATTATCGAAAGGGCGTTGCCTCTTTGTCCTTCTCTTTATCGGGATTGCCATGATGTTTCTCGGCACTCTCCCTCGCCTTTTCGTTGCTCTTATCCTTTGCTTTCTCATATTCAGAGATAATCTCATTATAGAGTTTTTCCCTGAAATCCTTTGTGACCGGATAGCAGACATCCTGGTAGATAGGCTTTCCCTGCTCATCCACCTGCTTTGTCTTATAAGATGGCATTGATACAAAGATTTTCTCTTTTCCCTGCACGATATTGATGTTATTTACGATGAAACTGTTTTCAAAGTAAATACGGGCAAGTCCTTTGATGTTACTGCCTTCCCTCTCATAAGGTGTCACAGTTACGGAAAACTCAGGCATTTCAAAGGAACCTTTGGTTCCTTGTGTTCTGTCCTGCTTCTGTGTCTCCTCTTTCTCCGGTTCCTTGATTCTTGCATAGGCATCAAGGATATTGGTATAGAGTTCCTCACGAAACTCTGCTGTGATAGGATTGCACACATCCTTATAAATCACACCATTGCTTTCATCACGCTCATTGGAGCGGTATCTAGGCATTGAAACAAAAAGCTCTCCCTTGTCCTTATTCTCAAGGATTGCAATATTGGTAATCTTAAATGAATCACCGAATACTACTGTTGCAAATCCTTTGATGTTGCTGCCCTCTTTTGCTCTTACTTCGTTTACTTTAATTGAATACTTCATATGCTATTCCTCGCTTTCTTTTTGTTCTTTGTTTTGCTCCGGTATGATAAGCTCACACCAAAGCTGTTCTATCTGTTCACAAGACAATCTGCCATTTAACCAGTTGCCAAGTGTAACAACCATTCCGTCCTGCTCATAGTAGAGCCATTCCTGTGTTTCGATGTTTCCCTCATACACGATAGTCACATCAAAATCAGGCATAAATAATCCTGCCTCCGTATCCCAGATACAGGCAACTCCCTGTCTGAGTGTCAGATTCAGCCTTTCGACATACACAGACCAGCCGCTTACGACAATCTGAAAGTCATCATCAATCTCTGCAATATCATCCTGAGTGTCGATCAGCTCCTCCATTTCCGATACTGCTTCTTCTATCTCCCCCAGTCGGTATCTCTTATTCATCTGCCGCCTCCTTATATCTGCACCTGACAATAAAACGCATTGTTCCCTGTCCCGGCATTCAGCATTTCACTTCCGGTTTCTTCCATTACCGGGTATCTGATATCTATTCCCGGTATCTCAATAATGCCGATGATACTGCCTTCTTTAAGAATGGCTTTCTCCTCTTTACTAACGGTGGTTTGCTCTTTCTCAACCTCTGACCTTTCATCCTGCTTCTCCTCCAATGTCTGCTCAAATTCATTTATGAGCTGGTTCGTGTTTCTCTCTCCGGTTGTACACCAGAAAAAAGGGACTGCCATAATGGCAATCCCTGCTGTAATCAGTAGTCCTGTGACCACTTTCCTTATGCTCATAGAGTTTCACTCCTATCTTTTCCTGTTTCTGTCCGGCATATAGATTCCCTTATCCTCTGCAACAATACCCGCATTTTCTATTCTGTCCTCAGACTTTTCTTTGTCCGGTCCGCCAAGATCTGCGTCCATAGCTTTTGCATTCTCAAGGTCAAGCTGGGCATTTAATTCATACTGCCTTGCAAGTTTTTCTTCCAGTTCTGCACTATATGCAAACGGCTTATCATACTCCGCCTTTGAAGCCTCAAGGTCATTCTGGTACTGTTCAATCTTCTTTTCCAGAAAATCAACATTTTCATGAAGTCCGTTGAACAGGTTCTCCAGCTTTACCATACTTCCCACCGGACTTGTGGAAAGTTCTGCCTTGTATTCCGTCTTTCCACGAAGCACCATATAGTTGATACTGAGAAAATTCTTTTCCACCAGAAGCTCAAAGCCGTGGAACTTACCGACTGGAGTGGTTTCGCCTGTCTTACATTTGCTGATTGCTTCAAGCATTACGGTTCCACCATCCACTCGCTCTGTATAAGTTGCATTGCCTATGGTAATGGCAAAGTCCGGGTTATCAATCAATTCCTTATCCCTTGCCTTTATATCCTCCCTGACATTGGCAAGTTTCTCTGTCGCAGTTTTGATGAGTTTTGGATATTTGATCATAAAATTATCCTGCAATCCGTATCTCTGATTATCATACGACGCTTTTAAGAGCTTTAATCTCTGGACATCATTGTCAACCTCCATCTTTTCCCTGATTAAAGGGTTGCCTGTCGCAACCGCCTTAATCTCCGCATAAGAAAGTGTTGCCTCATCAATGTCCTCACAGCTTCGGCTCACTGCCTTGCTTGTCATAACCTGACTGATGAAACGCTGCTTGTTTTCCACAAGTGACCAGTTGTATGCATCAAAGGTTTGTTTTGTAACATATCGGTAGATTGCCACCTCATCGTTTTTATTTCCCTGTCGGATACCTCTGCCTTCCCTCTGTTCAATGGAAGAAGGCTTCCACGGGCAATCGACATGGTGCATTGCAACAAGGTGTGTCTGTACATTAACTCCGGTTCCGCACTTATCTGTCGAACCGATAAGGACTTTTTTCTTACCTGTCCTCATTTCCTTAAAGAGTGCATCCCTCTGTGCGTCTGTTTTTGCATCGTGAATAAATGCTATCTCCTCCGCAGGGATACCATATTGGATAAGTGACTCCTTCAGATAATCATAAATCGTAAAGTCCTTGTCCGGTCCCGGTGTTCCAATATCCGAAAAAATAAGCTGACAGCCTATATGACCATCAGCATTTCCTTTTACATATTCTTTCCAGACATTTTCCGCTACCTTATTGAGCTTTCCGTCCGGGTTGTTCGGTGCGTCCTTATCAATCAGTCTTGCGTCTGTTCCAAGAAGTCTTGCTTCGTGCGTAATCTTTAAGAAGTTGTCAACACTTGGATCAACACCCCCGCCCCTTATCCTTTCTGCCCTTACAACAAATTCTTCCATTACCTGCTTCACATACCAGTCCGGCTCCGACTCCACGATAATAGGCTTGCCGCCACGGAGTGCAGGCACATCAAGGTCAAGCATATCCGCTGTCTGCACATCGGCAACCTCACGGAAGATGTTCATAAGCTCCGGCAGATTGGTAAACTTATTGAACCTGCTCTTGAAACGGAAACCACTGCCCTCAACCGTAAGCTCCAATGCCGTTGTTACTTCTCCGAAGTTAGCCGCCCACGAGTCGAAATGATGAATTCCCATCTCCTCAAGTGCCGATTTCTGCAAATAAAGCTGCATAACATACATCTCACACATCGTATTGCTTATCGGTGTTCCGGTAGCAAATACAATGCCCCTGCCATCATTTATCTCTGATAAATACTGGCATTTAAGCTGCATATCCGTTGACTTTTTAGCCCCACTACTGCTGATTCCCGCCACATTATTCATCTTTGAAAATGTGGCGAGGTTCTTAAAATTGTGTGCTTCGTCTACCATAATAGAGTCAACACCCAGCTCCTCAAAGGTAATGAGGTCATCTTTCCTGCTCTCATCGGTCAGGGATTTAAGCTGTTCCTCAAGCTTTTTCTTCTGGCTTTCCATCTGCTTTACGGTCCAGCGTTCCCCATTCCGCTCCTTCATATCATCAATCGCATAGGTGATCTCATTTATCTGTTCATTAAGCATTCGCTCCTTTCTCTCTGCCGAAATTGGAATTTTCTCAAATTGCGAGTGCGACATAATGATGCAGTCATAATCGCCTGTCGCAATCCTTGATACAAACTGCTTTCTCCGGCTCTTTTCAAAATCACGCTCCGTTGCAACCAAGATGTTTGCTGACGGGTAAAGCCTTAAAAATTCACTTGCCGTCTGCCCGATAAGCGGCTTTGGCACTACCATAATTGTCTTATTGGAAAGTCCGAGCCTTTTCTGTTCCATACACGCAGCCATCATTTCAAACGACTTTCCGGCTCCGACGCAGTGGGCAAGCAGAGTATTTCCTCCCATAAGGATTCGTGCCACCGCATTTTTCTGGTGCGGTTTTAATTCAATCTCAGGGTTCATTCCCGGAAATTGCAAATGGCTTCCGTCATACTCACGCAGGCGGATATTATTGAAGGTTTCATTATAATATTCCACATACTTCTGTCGGCGTTCCGGTTCTGCAAATAACCATTCCTTGAACTTCTCCTTGATCATATTTTGCTTTTCCCTTGCAAGCATTGTCTCATTTTTGTTGACTTCATAATGGTACTTGCCCTCACCATCATCAATCCTGTCCCTGACAGTGACCGTTTTTAAGTTCAGGGTATCCTCAAAAATAGAATAAGCATCCATCCGACTTGTACCATAGGTTTTCGTTGCCGCCACGGAATGTTTATCCATACTTTTGTTCTCAATGAACCATTCCATACTCATTTTATTCAAGTGTACCTGAATACCGGAATTATAATACTCCGTTCTGATTGCCCTTGCCCTTTTTGGTGTATTAAGCAGCTCATAGATAAACTGTTCATAATCAAGCGGCTCAATCCAAGTTGTACCAATCTTTACATCTATATCCGAGGCTTCAATCCATTCCGGCTGAACTTTCTCTAAGGCTGCGGCATTGGCGGCAAATCTTTCTGCCTGTGGATCGTCGGTATCAGCCGCCATTGCCTTTGCAACACGCAGCTTATCCCTTACATTGCCTGACAGATATTCATCTGCTGTCTCCCAGCCTGCGTCCGGGTTATTTTCATTGTAACGGTCAGGATTAAGAAAAATAATTCCATCGAGTTCCTTTATGAGAGTATCCCTGTCTGTTTCATAAATGGAGAGCATATAAGGAATATTTACATATCCAAACTCATTGACCGATACATTAAGAGCCTCAACTGCAGTTTCTACCCTGTCCACCACGGACTTTGCTTTAATCGTCTGCTTATAAAACATATCAGCCTTCTTCACCTCCCCGTCCTCATTTACTTCTTCAAGACTGCAAAGAAGCGGATAATCGCTGTCATCCCTGAACGCTGTACGGTTTGCTTTGGAAGTGATTGCTCCATACTTTCCAACGAATTTATCATATTTTACATTCAAAAGCTGCTGTTTGTCTGCAAGCTCCTCATCACTACAGCCCTCCATCTGGATATCAATCAGCTCTCTTGTTATCTGTCTGATTTCATCAAGGCTCTTAATACGCCCCTCCGCTGTCGGTGATACTTTCTGCCTTACCATCTCTGAATTTTCCCTGTAGTAAAGTTTTCCTTCAAAGAATGTGTAAGTATAATTTCTGACATCCGGATCAGCGGGAATGACTTCCTCTGTCTGTTCCTCATTATCTGCCAGTCTCTCAAAATCTGTCATCTGTGCTTTGATGTTACTGATTGCCTTATTGAGTGCTTCATACAGATTGAAGTTCTCATCATTATTCACACAGACGGTATATCTGCTGTCCTGTCCGAACATCCTTGTGTCATACTGCATTGTACCAAGCATCATCTCCGGGTGCTCTGCAAAATAGGAATTGACTGCTATGCCATCACCTGTGACACCAAGATGTACCCAGTCAGGCTCTATATCAATTTTTCGCTCTCTTTTCTGTAAAAAAAGAATGTCCGCAGTCACCTCAGTTCCTGCATTATCCTTAAATGCAGTATTCGGAAGTCGGATTGCTCCCACAAGTTCTGCCCTCTCAGCCAGATACTTTCGTATAGTCGGATTGCTCTTATCCAGTGTTCCCTTTGTGGTAACCACTGCAACCATCCCTCCCGGTCTTGCCTGATCGAGTGCTTTTGCCAGAAAATAATCGTGAATACGGAAGTTATACTTGTTGTACTTTGGATCGAATATCTTATAATCTCCAAATGGCACATTTCCCATAACAACATCAAAGAAGTTATCCGGATATGTGGTGTTTTCAAATCCTGTAATACTGATATTGGCATTCTGGTAAAGCTGTTTTGCTATTCTTCCCGATATGCTGTCCAGCTCCACTCCGTACAGCCTGCTTTGCTGCATTGGTGCTGGCATACTTCCGAAGAAATTGCCGATACCCATAGAAGGCTCCAAGACATTGCCGCCTTTAAAGCCAAACTGCACAAGTGCTGAGTTAATACACATTGCAATCTCAGGTGAAGTATAAAAGGCATTATTTACGGTTGCTCTTGCGGCACTGTATTCCTCATCGGAAAGAAGTTCTTTCAGTTCTGCATATTCTCTGGTCCACCCTGCATTATTCTCATCAAATGCCTGTGACAACCCGCCCCAGCCGACAAACTTTGATAAAACCGTCTGCTCCTCCTGTGTTGCAAGTCTGTTTTCTGCTTCAATCTGCTTTAGTGTACAGATTGCATCAATGTTCCACTGGTATCTGGTCTTTACACCGCCCTTTTCTGTTTCCCACAGGTTATAATGGAAATTGAGTTTTGTCTGGTCTTGTGTTTTTTCTTTTCCACGCAGACCTTCCGCTGGCGGTAATACTTCCTGTGCAGGTGTTTCAGGGGCAGCCTCCTGTGGTTCGGTATCATTCTGCGAAATATCTGCCGATACATTCTTATCCTCATCAGAAATTATACGACCATCCGTGTCAATCTTGGTATTCAAGCCATATGCAATCGCCCGTTCTCTGGTTTTAAGACGGCTTTCTCTCACACTGTCCTCAATATCAAAGAACTTGCGGTAAACAGGATTCATCTTTTCCCTGTCAATCTTATTTTTTATGGTCTGATAGATTGCCTTCTGGTCCTCTCCACAGTAAAATGGCTGTTTTACCATATAGGATAAGATTTCATATACCTCACGCCACGATACGGTATCCCCTGCCCTCTCTCCATTTCTGTTTTTGTAGCTTACTTTCACATCTGCACTGCTTAAAGTGTATTCTGTGAGTCCATACTGATTATTGCAATATGCCTTTCTCTCACCCTGAACATTTCCCATCGCTATCTCACAGATCAGTTCCAGCTTATTCGGCATAAATGCAGTCGAGTAGACTCACACCTCACAATGTAAGCCCCTCACAGAACCGTACGTGC
>ENA-OWZO01000891-OWZO01000891.1-human-gut-metagenome-genome-assembly--contig:-NODE-891-length-9375-cov-48.053326_pt1 | contig 9375 bp, 7 predicted proteins | sample MGYA00249260_ERZ652115 | MGnify/ENA primary metagenome ERZ652115 (study PRJEB26925, sample SAMN05827127) | human gut metagenome | biome: ENVO:2100002; feature: ENVO:00000062; material: ENVO:00002003...
TTTTAACGCCTCATAAGTTTCTGTCTGATTCCAATAAGTTCCGAATTTGTGGCGAAGCATTGCTTCCACAACAGATTTTGGACTGTACATAGAATAGCAAATATCTCTGTCCTGTTTGTGCGTAATCAAACCATACCCGTCATACCACGCCTTTGCTTCTTCAAAATCCATTCCATATTCCATGCAAAGATTTTTTACTTCATTTTCTGTAAAACCAAAATACGCAGCCAGCTCCCCCGGTTCTGTCATAGAATATTCCGTAAACATATTCAATGCCGAATGGGAACCATATTTCTTAATTGGCAAAATCCCCGTCATATAAGCAAATGCTACATTATCCTGATCTTTCAGCCACGCACGCAAAAAATCCAGATACTTTTTCTGGGCTTTCTGATCCTGCTGATACTCACGAAACAAACAATCCCATTCATCAATCAAGATTACAAAAGAACGTTTTGTATGAGAATACACATCCTGCATTGCAAAGACAAGATCCTCCTCCCGTACATATTCCGGATATTTCTGCTTTAAATCAGACAGAATTCTTCTTTGCATTAATGTAAGCATCCCTTCCACATCATCTGATCTGCTTAAAAATTCCTGCATATTAATCTTCAGCACATCATACTGATTCAAATGTTTTCGGTAAGACTTACACTGACTGATGGAAAGTCCTTCAAACAATTCCTCTGTATCATCCCCGCAATCATAATAGGCTGCCAGCATATCTGCTGCCATTGACTTTCCAAAACGCCTCGGACGACTGACACACATAAACCTCTGTTGTGTATTCACATAGCGATTTGTCACATCTAACAGTTCACTTTTATCAACAAATATTTCGGAATTTAAAGACATTTTAAACCCTGCTGCTCCCGGATTTAAATAAATGCCCATGGCATATCATCCCCTTTCGTCCTCTAAAACCGATTCCTTCCTTTCAGTATTTCCACACTTTCTAACTCTCATTATAACAGATACCATATATTTATGCTAATCATCAAACTACAAAATATAGAATTCCTCTGCTCTTCTTTGAATATCTGCCCGAAACGGCATTGACTTGTTCCTTTTTATCATCAGCCCCGGCCAGAACAGCCACGGCTGATGATATTAGATCGGATATTCTCCGATGTAGATTCTTATTTTATCTTCTTTGCAAATTCTTCCACAGATTTCGATTGGAATGCCATCCTGATCCACTCTTTCAGTACATCCAAATCACCTTGTTCTTCAATTTGATCCGAAAGTACTTTAGGAACCGTTCCAAGATTCTGCAAAAATAAGAGTAACGTATCCTTACTCTCAGAAATTCGCCCCTCTGCAACTCCTTCAGCACGCCCTTTTGCAAATCCGGCAGCCCGTTCTTCTTTCAGCATCTCTTCAAAAATCATAAAGCGTTCCTCCATCTCCCGACTTCCCTTAACGTTGCGGATAAACTTCTGCAACTGCTCCACATATGGGTCGTGAAACTCCTTTTCGCTTCCCTCAAGATCCTCTTTCATGTACTGCAGAAATGTGACCAATTCTCCCGGAACTTCACTTTCGTTCTTTCCACGGGTATTTAAAAACACAGTGGTTCGCCCATCTTCCAAATCCACATTTTCAGATTCCTGACACGTTGTCCGAAAGGTATATCGATACTTGTCTTTTCCAAATGGATCAAAATCACAGATAAAAATAACATAGGTATTCGGAAGTTCCGTATAATCTTCTCCGGTCAGCAACATCTCCATGTCCATCTGACTCTGATAATAACGGCTTCTCTTTCCAAGTGCCGGCTTTCTCTCCACCTGCATTTCCACGTTATAACGCGTCTGCTTCTCATCTTTTGCATACACATCCAGGCGAACACCTTTATACTCCGGATGATACACTATGCTTTTTTCTTTGCTGACATCCACTCGATCGATCGGTATCTCCAACACTCTTTCTAAAAGACCTTTGCAATTATCTTCGTCCATCATCACTGCGCCGAACATAAAATTATCTTTGATCGTGAGTTCCTTTAATCGTTTTGTTCTTCCCATTTTATTCCTCCATTTGCAGAGGAATTCTATAAGATGATTATAGCAAACCCGGTTATGAAGTCAATACACTTTTCTTAGCTTTGATAAGACTAAACAAAAGTGGTAAAACTTACATGGCGAACCGCACATTTACGCCTCACTTTTTATTGAATTTCTTCAGGCATCCCGCCCCGATTGCACACCCCGCCATACATCCCAGGCTATTGTGGATCATATCGTCAAACTCAAATAATCCCCGGCACAGAATCAACTGTAACCCTTCGATGCATCCGGAAATAAAAATACCAAACAGCAAACCATGCCACCACCTGATTTTGCCTCTGTTGCCAAACACAAATGGAAGTAACATTCCTGCCGGAAACAACATCACGATATTTAACAGATTCTCCCGCAAAAGCCCGGTGCCTGTGACCATTCCATGTTGCTCAATATAATGCAGGATCTTCTTCCATGACCAGAACGCCTCCAACTGGTATTGGCGCTCGCCCGGCATTCTTGTAAACACAGTAGAACCAAATACTAAAAGCAAATAAAGCAATAACAGTATCCCGGCTATGGATTGCCGCATGGTAATCTTCTGTTTTTTATACAGAACTACGGCAATACATACTGCCAAAGCAAGAACCGATAAAAAAATAATCCATTCAAACGGTGACCATATCGGGTAATATGTGATAATAATCTGATAGATATCCAATTTACATCACTCCTTTATTTTAAAATATATTTTTTCTTTCTGCTGCTTTTCAAAAAGCTTCATACGCATGAAAAATAGAAAATATAATTTTAATTGGCATTTCTAAATGAATATCCTTTTGCCTCCTGATTATTTTACCATAAAACCACTTATTGTATAGACTCCCTTTTTAAATATCATATGTAAGATAAGACAACATTGCAGAAGCATGCTGACCAGAATCATCTGACAAATCAAACATGTTTTCCTGATTCTGAGCATCAAATCCTGTACTTCTCACATGATGGTCCCCACTTTCCATAGCAAGATTAAATCCTGTAATAAAATGAACCGGCTGTTTCTTTAATTCCTCAAAATCCTTATGTGGAATCACGATCGTCTTCTGGGTGGATGTTTTCTTTCCATTGTTGCCCGAATTATCGTAAATATAACTTGTTCCTTTTTCTGAATTTACCTGATAACCAGACACATGATGATCTCTGCCATCTGCATATGCTATTTCAAATGTATCTATCGCACCAATCTTCACTCCATCTTTTGGAAGTTCTGTTGTATGTGGATATGCAAGCACGTTGAACCTTATTTTCAGATCTCCCTTTGGATACTTCATAAAATGACCTGATGAATCCCGCATATACATGTCTGCATGAAAAATAATCGTATCCGCCCTTTCTTTCAATACATTATACCGGATATTTAACCCCATATCTTTTACATGGTGATCCTTATCCGGATATTCAAAATGAAACATGTCAAATCCCAAAATAATATTTTCCGTTTTTGTCTCAAATGGCAACGTGATAAAATGGGATGTTGTCATAACTGAAGACTCCTGATGTTTCCAGCTAAATGCATCTACTTCTCTGCTTTTGATTACGCACTCCATGTTTCCAATCCTCCTGTTAGAATCATTCACCCTGTACAATTATGAACACCACTTATATTTAAATTTTAACATAAAACATTTGATTTTCCATTAAATTTTCACAATTTTCATACTGATTGAGTATCAATTATTACTGGAAATTAATCAGTCCGCTGAACTACTATACGTTATGGATTGACTTCATTACACTGTATGTTTATCTTCAGTTTTCTCTCTCATTGACATTTAATCCAGTTTTTGATATCATACTACTTGTAAAAAACAAACTTTACTTGCATATAATTACATAAAATGATATTTAAAACTGGTTTTTGAGGTATTTATGAAAAAATTATCTATGGATAAACTGGTGAACACAGTTATCAACGAAAGAAAAGCAAAAGGACTTACTCAGGTTCAGCTTGCTGAAGCAACAGGAATCAACCGGGCAATGATCGGAAGACTGGAAAATTCTGATTATATTCCTTCTATTGATCAGCTGCAGCGTCTTGGGGAAAATCTTGGATTTGAAGTGACGGATCTGTTTGTCGAAGAAGAGGAAACTCCTAAAGATATGGTACTAGATAAGAAGTATCGTATTGCGGTAGCCGGAACCGGATATGTGGGACTTTCTATTGCCACGCTGCTTGCACAGCACAATCACGTAACTGCAGTTGACATTATTCCGGAAAAAGTAGAGCTGATCAACAACAAGAAGTCTCCGATCCAGGACGAATATATCGAGAAATATCTGGCTGAAAAGGAACTGGATCTGACTGCAACGCTTGACGGAGAAGCTGCATATAAAGATGCTGACTTTATTATCATTGCAGCACCGACTAATTATGACAGCAAGAAGAATTTCTTTGACTGCTCTGCTGTGGAAGCAGTGATCGAACTTGTCCTGAAGGTAAATCCGGATGCCATGATGATCATCAAATCTACGATCCCTGTTGGATATACTGCGTCTGTCAGAGCAAAATACAATACGAAGAATATCATCTTCAGTCCTGAATTTTTGCGTGAGTCAAAGGCTTTGTATGATAACCTGTATCCGTCCCGCATCATTGTGTCCTGTGATGAAGAATCTGCCGAAAAAGCACATCTCTTCGCAGCACTCCTGCAGCAAGGTGCAATCAAAGAAAATATTGATACCTTATTTATGGGATTTACGGAAGCAGAAGCTGTAAAACTCTTTGCCAACACGTATCTGGCACTTCGTGTTTCTTATTTCAACGAACTGGATACTTACGCAGAGTCCAAAGGATTAAATACACAGGAGATCATCAACGGTGTCTGCCTGGATCCTCGTATCGGAACTCATTATAACAATCCTTCTTTTGGATACGGCGGATACTGCCTGCCAAAAGATACAAAACAGCTCCTTGCAAACTTCCAGGATGTGCCTCAGAATATGATGTCTGCGATTGTTGAATCTAACAGAACAAGAAAAGATTTTATTGCGGATCAGGTACTTCATATGGCAGGATACTATGATTATTACAATCGTGGTGAATTTGCTCCTGACCAGGAAAAACAATGTGTTATCGGTGTTTACCGTCTTACTATGAAATCAAACAGTGATAACTTCCGTCAGTCTTCTATACAGGGTGTTATGAAACGAATTAAGGCCAAAGGGGCTACAGTAGTAATCTATGAGCCAACACTTCCTGAGGAATCTACCTTTTTTGGAAGCCGTGTTGTGAATGATTTAAAAGAATTTAAGAACATCTCTCAGGCAATCATTGCAAATCGATATGATTCTTGTCTGGATGATGTAAAAGATAAAGTCTATACACGTGATTTATTCAGACGTGATTAAGCAGAAAAAGTCAGGGAATTTTTATCAAAGTTCCCTGACTCTCTAAATATTGAAAATCCCTCTTAGCGATTTCCATACATTTTTTCGTAATAGTTCTGGTATTCTCCTGAAATGATTGTTTCCCACCGCACACTGGTGACATACAAATTTATAACTGTTATATATAAAGCAAAGGCGAAAAGCTAATTTTACTCAATCCTTTTACCGTAAGGTAAGCGCTAAATATTAATGCCGTTAGATACAAAATTACTCCAGCCCTTTGCGAGTTGGAGTAATTCACTATAATTCACATGCGATTTTTGATAGCTTGGAGTTTTTCACTCCAAGGTGCCAGTTCTGCCAGCTGTTCATCGGTCATATCTTTACTTGGTCGGTGCTCCAGCAGAAATTTAAGATATCCGTAGATATTCAGCCCATGGGCTTTTGCCATCTCAACCATTGTGTAGACTACTGCGCTGGCGTTCGCTCCGTCCACGGAATTGCTGAACAGCCAGTTCTTCCGGCCCACTGCGAATGGACGGATCGCGTTCTCGCTGAGATTATTGGTAAAGCTGCACCGCCCGTCTTCCAGATAGGTCTCCGCTGTATCACGTCGGTTGAGAACATAATTCACTGCTTTATCCATCCGGGTATTCCGGACGGGATTTTGCTGGTCAAGCCACGACCAGAAAGCCTCCAGAACAGGTTTTTCCTTCTCGAGACGCAGCTGTTTCCGCTTTTCATAATTACCGGGATACTTTTTGTTAATGGAGTCCTCAATGGCAAACAACCGATTGCAGTACTGGACTCCCTGTACTGCAGGCTGGCTGTAGTCATACTGCTTTCCTTTGGGAACAGCGTCGATAAAGTATCGGCGGATATGTGCCCAACAGGAGCAGCGCCTGATCCCCGGCAGATTGTTATAACCCTGATAGCCGTCGGTTTCCAGATATCCGCTGTAGCCTTCCAGAAACTCCTTTGCATAGCTGCCACTCCTGGTCGGGGAATAGCCATACAGGATGATTTCCGGAAATCCGTCCTCACCGCTTCGGAACAGCCACATGAACGACCGGGTCTGGGCTCTGCGGCCCTCCTCTTTCAATATCTGGACTTGCGTCTCATCTGCCATCGCAAAACTACGTTTCAACAGCTCTCGATGAAAGTAATTATACATTGGCTGAAAATAGTTCTGTGAACAGTAGATGATCCAGTTGGCAAGGGTGGTTCGGCTGATCTGAGCCCCATACTGCTTCCAGTCCCTCTCCTGCCGGTAAAGTGGAAGCCCGTTGGCATACTTCTGATACATAGTCCATGCAACAGCAGATGCTGATGCAGGTCCTTTCCCAACCAGAGCCGACGGAACCTGAGACTTTACGATCACAGGTTTTTCTTTATCGCCGAGTCCTTTCTTGCAGGAGGGGCATCCGTAACTCTGGCTGTAGTATTCGATCACTTTACAGGTGGCAGGAATGAATTCCAGTTCCCGCCGGACATACTCCTCGCCGATCAGGACCATCTGCGTACCACATACCGGACAAATCTGATCCTTTTCCGGAAGAGAGAGCACTACTTTTTCAACCTTCAGGCCTTTGAAGAGATCCTCATGCGTTGCCTTCTGTTTACGGGTATGCTCCCGGATTACCATTTCGCCTTCCAGCAGGGAGGTGTCCTGTTCCACTTCTGCTTCATCGAAGAGATTCTGCTGTCCCGGAATGTCATCAGATCTTCTTTCGCTGGAGGAACCAAAGAGTTTTTTGGTCAGATAATCTATCTGTTCCTGAAGTGCTTTCTCATGACCGGATTTTTCGTCAATCATAAGGCGGAGAGATTTGATCAGCTCAGTCTGTTCAGATACCATTGTTTTCAGTTGTGATACTGTATCTTTCAGCTCTCGAAGCTGGATATCTTTTGCACTGGAAGCCATCGTTTCTCTCCTTGGGTTTGATACCTTTATTATACCAGAAACGGGGCTTTTACTAAAGGGAAACAGCTCCTGAAAAATGCCGAATTTACAGTGGATTTTCAGATTTTTCTGTGCAGGATTTCTGCCGAAATCCGAGTGTTTTTTACTCTGCTTTGAGGGCTTTTGGCTGGTCAATATCAATCCCGGACATCAGCCAGTCAAACTCCCTCCAGGAAAGATTCCGTGGTCCTATGTCAAGAAAAAGTACAAATTAAATGTAACCAATTTTCTCTGTTCTGAGCGAAGTTTAACTTGCTATTTTTACTGCATTCTCCTCAATGTTTTCAAGATATTGTTCCTCATATTCATTTGGAGACAAATATCCACAATGACTGTGAATGCGTACGGTATTATAAAATGTTTCGATGTATTCAAAAATCAATTTATGTGCATGTGCATAATTAAAGATTTTAAACCGGTTGATCCATTCTCTCTTCAAAAGTGCATGGAAAGATTCTATACAGGCGTTATCCCATGGATATGCTTTCTTTGAATAACTGTGAATCATACCTTTGGTTGCTTTTTGAAATGCTTCCGATACGTACTGGCATCCTCTGTCGCAGTGGAAGATCAACGGTTTTTCAACATTTCTGATACGTTTTGCTTTTTCAACACATTCCACTACATGGGATGCCTCCAGCGTCTCACTCAACACCCAGGAAATGATTTTTCTTGAATACAGATCCATCACACTGGTAAGATACACAAATCCTTCAAATGTCCAAATATAAGTGATGTCTGAACACCAGACAGCATCTGGATGAGCAGGATTGAATTCCTCGTTGAGGATATTTTTGAGTTTCTGGCTGAAATCAGAGTCTATGGTTGTCTGGATATATGGTTTCACCCAATGGGCTTTGATTCCCATTTGACGCATATAGTTTCCAACTGTTTTTTCGGAAACATATTCCCCGGATTTTCGCAATTCTGCAGTAATTTTAGGAGCACCGTAGTTTTGATGGGATTCCTCGTAGATCTTTTGAATTTTTTCTTTTAAAACTGCACGGCGAACAGACGTGTCCGAAGGAACCCGTTTCTTCCATGCATTGTAACCCGAACGTGAAACGCCTAATTTTTTCAGTATTCCGCTGACAGAAACTTGACGTTTCACAGGCAGGGATTTGATTTCTTCCACGTACTCAGAAGTAGCCGTGTAAAGAGTTTTTGTCAGTTTCCCAGAATACCGATTGCTTTTTTTAACACTTCAAGAGCATCCTTCGTATCTCGTAATTCACGCTGCAATCTTGCAATCTCTTTCGCTTCCTCACTTGCATAATTTCCAGAACCACGGGTAGGAACCTCGCCTTTATGTTCCTTTGCTGCTTTCATCCAGTTTTTCAGTGCAGATTCGCTGACTCCAAGATTCTCAGAAGCCTTGCGAAGTGGCAGCTCCGGATGATCCAAGCGATACTGTACTGCATCCTCTTTAAACTGTTGGGAATATTTTGTACTATTTATATTCTAACATCACCGGACCTCCGACTGCTTCCTGGGCCATTGATAGCCATCGCAGACAGACAAGCGCTTATAGATCAGAACGAAGCCGTCCGGTTCGCGGAACAAGGCTTTGATCCTGTCCCGCCTTCTTCCACAGAAAAGGAAGAGAGCACTGGACGACGGATCCATCTTAAGCTGGTCTTCGATAACGGCACAGAGTCCGTCAATGGATTTCCGCATATCGGTGTATCCACATTATCCACACATAAAGATAAACAGGCTTATAAACATGAAATTTTTATCCTCATCTTTTGTAAAAAACATTGATTTTACAGTATCTTTTTTGAAAAAGATGAGGATAAAAAAATTAGTTTATGGAACAATGAAACCATCAAAAATAGGAGGTGGTTTCATGAACCAATACAACATCATAGTGCAACAATTATTAGCGTATCTGACCAAACGTAAACAATTATAGTGGTTCAGTTGTCAAGACAAAAATCTAAGCTTTTTATAATGAACTGATCTATGTAACTGGGTAGGGGAGAAAATCCCCCCTTAGGCTGCATGATCATCCAGTAA
>ENA-OWZO01000898-OWZO01000898.1-human-gut-metagenome-genome-assembly--contig:-NODE-898-length-9248-cov-3.294137_pt1 | contig 9248 bp, 5 predicted proteins | sample MGYA00249260_ERZ652115 | MGnify/ENA primary metagenome ERZ652115 (study PRJEB26925, sample SAMN05827127) | human gut metagenome | biome: ENVO:2100002; feature: ENVO:00000062; material: ENVO:00002003...
TCGTCGGCAGCGTCAGATGTGTATAAGAGACAGACCATATACAGCTTGTTTGTCACAAGCTAAATGACGGAAGTTCGCCGTAGGGCCCCCAACATCATGAATATATCCTTTAAAGTTATCCATATTAATCATAGTTTGAGCTTCATCAAGTAAAGACTCATGACTACGATTTTGGATGATACGACCTTGATGATTTGTTATTGCACAGAATGAACAGCTACCAAAGCATCCCCGTTGACTTACAAGGCTAAACTGTACTTCGCTTAATGCTGGCACGCCACCCTTATCATCATATTTAGGATGCCACTTGCGAGTATACGGCAAGTTATATACGCCATCCATTTCCTCCTGCGTAAGTGGCAATGCAGGTGTGTTTTGAATAAGATATCTATCGCCATGTTTTTGTACTACTATACGACCATAGAATGGATCTTGTTCATCATACTGCATACGGAATGCATCAGCAAAAGCCATCTTATCCGCTTTAATTTCCTCAAAAGATGGACACTCAACATAGTCTATAGTAGGGATTTCCTTGGCCATATAACAAATACCACGAATAGATGGCAAGGACTCTTTAAATCTACCTTGATCTAACGCATCAGCTAATTCAACAATTTGAAGTTCACCCATACCATAAATGAGTACATCAGCCTTTGAATCAACTAAAATAGAACGACGCACAGTATCTGACCAATAATCATAATGACCAAATCGGCGTAAGGACGCCTCTATGCCACCGATAATAAGAGGCACATCACTGTAAGCCTCCTTCATACGATTCGCATATACCAAGGTAGCTCGATCTGGGCGATGGCCCGCTTCACCACCTGGAGAATAGTCATCTTGTCGACGAATTTTCTTAGCCGCTGTAAATTTATTGAGCATTGAATCTAGATTCCCTGCTGTAACAAGGGATGCTAGACGCGGTTTACCAAGTTTTTTGAAAGCCTCTACATCATTCCAATCTGGTTGATCTATAATACCTACACGATACCCTTTGGATTCTAAGTATCTGCCAATAACTGCAGGTGCAAAGGAAGGATGGTCCACATAGGCGTCCCCACTAATGAGGACAAAATCTAATTCGGCCCAACCTCGTTCCTTCATATCCGAAGGTTCTGTTACTAAAAATCTATCCATTGATTGTGTAAATGCCTTTCTATCATTCCTAATCAACTATTAGAAAAGGAATAACCACAGTAAAAATAATGCCATACAGAATAAAATAATACCTAAAACAATACGTTCCTGAACGATAGAACGTTGGCGTTTTCGTTGTCGCGTTTCTAAAGACATACGCTTTTTGGATGTTTGGTATTCAACGAATTCACTTTGCACCAAATTTGGCGCAGCTTGTGCCTTCTGGCGCGTCACAGAACGCAAAGAAAACGTATCAATATCTCCTACTTGACTTTGGTAGGCTTTTACCAAGCGATCCCCATCAAGATCTAAATAATTACCGTAATTACGAATAAAGCCTTTTACGTAGACCTGACCAGGAATGATGTCATACTTACCATCTTCGATAGCTTCCAAATAGGTTGTTTTAATGTGCAGTACTTGCTCCACATCTTTAAAGGTTAAATTACGTCTTACTCGTTCACGTCGTAATTCTTCGCCTAATTCAGCCATTTTCGTTCCTCTCTTAATCTACATAATACTCATATCGTAATCATTTAATTATTGCTCATCATTGGAGTTTGAAAAATATCGCGCCTTTGCTTGTTCAGGGCTCATCAAAATTTCTCGCGCCTTACTGCCCATACTAGGACCCACGATTTTAAGATCTTCCATCGTATCTACAAGGCGAGCCGCACGAGTATACCCAATGCGGAATCGACGCTGTAACATAGACACAGAAGCTTGACCAGATTCCATAACGAGATTAACAGCACGTTCTAATAATTCATCGCGGTAGATATCATTTTCTTCTGATGATTCTTTTTCAGTTTCCTTCTCAGCCTCTTGTGTAACAGTATCGTCATATTCTGGTTCACGTTGAGCTTTTACAAATTCCACAAGATGTTCTACCTCATCATCAGAGATAAACGCACCTTGTACACGAATTGGTTTATTAGCACCAATTGGAGCAAATAGCATATCCCCTTTACCAAGTAATTTCTCAGCACCCGCCATATCGAGAATAGTACGGGAGTCAATTTGAGAGCCTACGGCAAAGGAAATACGGCTAGGTACATTGGCCTTAATAGAGCCTGTAATAACGTTGACAGAAGGACGTTGCGTAGCAAGTACCATGTGAATACCTGCAGCACGCGCCATTTGTGCTAAGCGACTAATAGATTCTTCAATATCATCAGGAGCAGTCATCATAAGATCAGCTAACTCATCGATAATTAATACAATCAAAGGCATAGCCGCCTTAGGGTGCGCTTCGTTATAGCTCTTAATATCGCGTTTGCCAGATGCTGCAAAAGCTTTATAACGAGCCTCCATCTCACGAACAGCCCAACGCAATACAGCGGCTGCTTTTTTCATATCGGTTACAACTGGCGCCATCAAATGAGGAATGCCATTGTAGATAGACAATTCAACCATCTTAGGGTCGATTAATAAAAGCTTAACCTCTTCTGGTTTACGACTAAATAGAATACTTGAAATCAAAGTATTTACACATACAGATTTACCAGAACCAGTAGTACCTGCTACAAGCAAGTGAGGCATCTTCGCAAGGTCAGTAATAACAGGCTTACCTGCAATATCCTTGCCAAGACCAACTGGAATACCCCCACGAGCGTCCTTGAAGTCACTACAATCAAGAACATCACGCAAATGAACGGCCTCTGTCGTCTTATTAGGAACCTCGATACCGATGGCGGATTTACCAGGGATTGGAGCCTCCATCCGAATATGTTGAGCCGCTAAGTTTAAGGCGATATCATCAGTTAAATTGACGATGCGGCTAACCTTTACGCCTGGTGCAGGTTCCATTTCGTAGCGTGTAACAGTTGGACCTTGTGTAGCATTAACGACCTTAGCAGTAATACCAAAGTTACTCAATACATTTTCAAGCATCATTGCATTTTGCGCTACTTCTTCACCATTACTTTGACTCCCCTTCCCTTTCGCCAAAATATCAAGGCTTGGGAAATGATAAGGTCTATCATAGGTACGATGAATTTGACCATCCTTAGATACTGCTACTTGTGCTGTATCTTCTGTAGTACTAATAGTAGATGGTACTTGTAAACTCATACCAGACATACCGGCACCAGCACTTACAGAACTTGCAGCGGCACCTGTTCCAGGTACAGCAGAAGCAATGGCAGCGTGATTGGTTTCCAATGGACCAATCGTTGTATTTTGATATGTAAACTCTGGTTGTTCCTCATGTTTATTCTCTACTGATTCAGATTCATCTGTATATCCTTCGTCTGGAGTATATGTATAATCCTCATCTGGAGTATATACATAGTCATCACCTGTAGATCTACTAGCATCAGAGAATTGATCAAAATCATCTGCATCATAAGACTTCGCATCACCAGCATCTTCAGAAATATTCGCCAATTGTTCTGCTGCACGGTTGCGCGCTTCTATTTCAGCTAATTCTTTCCAAGATGTAGGAGCCTTTGGAGATTCTACAGTCCTTACTGTATCCACCATAGGTTCATTATCTATAACCGCACTCGTTTCAAAGTTATCTCGGTCGGTAGTGATACCTCGTTTTTCAAGTGTATCTAACACTTGATCTGCAGCATCAGCAAAGCGTGTGTCCTTTTCCCTGTTATACGCTTTCCGTTGTTCTGCAGCTTCTTTACGTTGTTCATTCCAATCTTCAAAGACCTCTTTAGCTACAGCGACCTTCTCAGCAGCCACTTCTTTGGCTACATCTAAACCTACTTGTGTTTTATCTGCTGCCTTTTGCAAGCCACTTCGCAAAGATAAACGAGTGATTAGAATACCAAAGGCTAATAATAAGAACACATCTAAAATGATAGCCCCTAGCTCACCTAATAGAGTGCGAAGGAATGTAGCGATAGCGCCACCTACTACACCACCTTGGTCAGCCAATTGTGTTGTGATTAATTCCTGCCCCTCAGGAACGCGCCACAATGGAACAAGGGCTAGCAAGAATAGGAAGAACAAAGTCATTACAACGCCCCGTTTAGTAACGGAAATAAATGTTCCTTTATACAATAATCGCCAGCCAATCCAGAACACACCAAGGCAAGGAATAATACCGCCTAGGCCAAAACCATAACGGAATATACCTGTTAAAATCTGTCCTACAAGACCGAGTTCAAACCCAAAGAATCCGAGCAAGGAAATAACTGCAAAGGCAATTACAATTAAGCCTTTAACTTCGCTACGCAAGGAAAACCCTTGAGACTTAGTTTGCTGTTTTGTACTTGTTCGCTTTCGTCGTGTATTGCGTTTTTTGGTGGAAGTTTTTTCTTCTGCCATAAATCTATACAAACCCCTTACTTATATAACACTACTGTAAATTAACTTATCATTATATTATAGCATATATCGAAGTATTTAGTTAGCTTTTACGCCGTTTCTCCCAGTCACAAAGTAACTGTTCTTCCTTGCCTCTTTTAATACCATTGTAGTACGAAGCATCCATAAGAGGTGTTGGTAAATATTGCTGTTTTACATAGCCATTTGGATAGTTGTGGGCATACTTATAGGTGTTCCCATGACCTAGCTTGCTAGCCCCACTATAATGACTATCTTTTAAATGATCTGGCACCTGTCCACAATCCTTGTGGCGCACATCGGCAATTGCTGCATCGATAGCCAAATAAGCAGAATTACTTTTCGGTGCTAATGCTACATAACAAGCCGCCTCAGACAATATGATGCGAGCCTCCGGAAATCCTACCATATGAGCCGCTTGAGCCGCTGCATTGGCTAGAATTAAAGCTTGCGGATCTGCAAGGCCTACATCCTCAGCTGCACATATTACGATACGACGAGCAATAAAATTAGGATCCTCCCCCGCTTCAATCATACGTGCCAAATAATGCACCGTCGCTTGTACATCAGAGCCACGCATACTTTTAATAAAAGCAGAGATTGTATCGTAGTGGCTGTCACCTTTTTTATCATATGTGTAAATTCGACGTCCCACAACTTTTTCAAGAACCTCTATGGTTATAGTCCCTTCATCCGGTACCATAGCTGCAGCCTGTTCTAAAATATTCAAAGCCATACGACCGTCGCCATTAACGAAAATCCCTACATCCTCTAGCACTTCATCGGTTACTTGTAAACGGCGTTTACCAAGACCTACCTCTTCATCTGTAATAGCACGGCGCAAAATTTGACCAATCGCCTTTGGTGTCAAAGCCTCCAATGTTATGAGTCGCAAACGGGATAAAAGCGGTCTATTAACCTCAAAAAACGGATTCTCTGTGGTGGCACCAATGAGGATAATCGTACCATCTTCTACACAAGGTAATAACACATCTTGTTGGCTTTTATTGAAACGGTGGATTTCATCGAGGAATAATATAGTTCTTTGTTGTAATGACCGTACGCGCTTACGAGCATCCTCTATGATGTTACGCAACTCACCTATACCAGCATTGGTAGCGTTTAAATTTACAAAATGACTATTACTTACCTTAGCAATGATACCTGCTAGTGTAGTTTTCCCCGTTCCACAAGGCCCATAAAAAAGCATAGATGGTATGGTATCCTTCTCTACCATAGCACGTAAGAAGGTCCCCTTCCCTACGGCCTTCTCTTGACCGTATAAATGATCCAACTTGGTAGGACGCATACGCACAGGAAGTGGCTCATATGCATTTGTAGGCTCTAAATCAAACAAACTATCCATTCTATCACCTCAATTCACAGTATCTAAACTATTAATATCCATATTTCTAAACCATTGATATTCTCATTATATGCCATTTTTACACGCAAAAAAGCCCCACCATGCCGTAATGTACCGCGTTTTGATCCTGCAAGAGCAGGTGGGTGTCCTCCTCATCCTGCAGTTGTCCCGGGAGGGCGTAACGTTCAGACGAGAGTTCGGACTCCCGAAGTAAATGTGTTGGCTCAAAACTGCGATATCACACGCACATGGCAGGGATATCTTATACATAAATAGTATCAGAAAGATTGGTAATAAACAAGTCTTGACATTTGAATTTTAATCAATTCTTGCCTATGTTTTTACACCAAAGATTGCTCTTCTTCTTCCTCGATATCTGGTTTAATATGCAACTCTTTTAATTGTTTAGGTTCTACTTCAGATGGCGCTTGGCTCATAACATCAGAAGCAGATTGAGTTTTAGGGAATGCGATTACGTCGCGGATAGATTGACGTTTTGCCATCAACATAACAAGACGATCAAGGCCAAATGCACAGCCTGCATGAGGAGGTGCACCATATTGGAATGCATCAAGCATGAAGCCGAATTTGGATCTTGCTTCTTCGATAGATAAACCAATTGCCTTGAACACTTTTTCTTGTACGTCAGCTTGGTAAATACGCAAGGAACCGCCACCGATTTCAACACCGTTCAATACCATATCATAAGCGATTGCTTTTACGCTGCCAGGATCGGATTCTAATTTATCAAGGTCTTCATGACGAGGCATTGTGAACGGATGGTGCATTGCAACATAACGTTTTTCATCTTCGTTATATTCGAACATAGGGAAATCAGTTACCCATGTGAATGCCAATTTATCTGGATCAATCATGTTCATACGACGGGCCATTTCAAGGCGCAATTCGCCCAATGCACGTGCTACAGTTGCTGGTTTATCAGCAATCATCAATACGAGGTCGCCACCTTTAGCGCCCATTTTTTCACCGATGTTGCGGATTGTATCTTCACCTAAGAACTTCATGATTTGAGACTTGATAGAACCATCTTCATTGAAGCAAGCCCATGCAAGACCTTTTGCACCATAACGGTTTACATATTCAACGAGGTCATCAAGTTCACGACGAGGAATACCTGCATCACCAGGTACTACGATACCTTTAACTACGCCACCATTGTCGATAACAGAACGGAATACTTTAAATTCTGTATCCTTTACAAGATCAGTTACATCAGTAAAGGCCATGTCGAAACGAAGGTCTGGTTTATCAGAACCATATTTATCCATTGCTTCATCCCATGTAATGCGAGGCATAGGCAATGTAATGTCTTTGCCCAATGCATTTTTGAATACATGAGCAATCATTTCTTCAAGCATGGCGTAAATGTCTTCTTCATCTACGAAGGACATTTCCAAGTCGAGCTGAGTGAACTCAGGTTGACGGTCTGCACGCAAATCTTCATCGCGGAAGCAACGAACGATTTGGAAATATTTTTCATAACCAGCTACCATCAAGATTTGTTTGAAAATTTGTGGAGATTGTGGCAATGCATAGAATGTACCAGCATTTACACGAGAAGGTACTAGATAGTCACGAGCGCCTTCTGGTGTAGATTTAGTAAGCATTGGAGTTTCAATTTCCAAGAAATCGCGGCTATCGAAGAAGTCGCGCATTGCTTTTGTTACTTTGTGACGTAAAATCAAGTTACGTTGCATTTCTGGACGACGTAAGTCAAGGTAACGATATTTTAAACGAATATTTTCATCTACATCAATATCATCTTGGATATAGAATGGAGGTGTTTTAGCAGAGTTCAATACGCGCAACTCTTCACAGTACATTTCATATGCACCTGTTGGAAGATTTGGATTGATAGCAGCTTCATCACGTTTTGTAATTTTACCACGTACACAAAGTACATATTCGTTACGAACATCCTCTGCTTTGTGGAAAGATTCCACGTTATGATCTGGAGATGCCACTACTTGTACTACGCCAGAACGATCACGTAAATCCAAGAAAATCAAACCACCATGATCACGACGGCGTTCAACCCAACCACATAATACGACCTCTTTACCTACCTCTTGTTCAGAGATGGTGCCACAACCGTGCGTACGGTGTAAGCCTTGCATTGTTTCCATTCTAATTGTCATCCTTTCACCAAAGAAGTTATACGTTCAGAAACTGTATCGAGTGGTACAGTTTCTTGTTCACTAGTTTCCATGAATCGGATTATGGCTTCCCCACGAGCCAATTCATCATCACCCAATATGATAACATATTTTGCATTAATTTTGTTAGCATATTTTAATTGTGCCTTCATACTCTTACCCTGTCCGTCCATTTCAACGGATACATATGCATCATGCAATGCTTGGCAAATTTTGAAGGCCTCTACCTTAGCCGCATCACCAAGAGCTACTACGAATGCAGATGGCTCTACAGTTTGTTCCGGTAATAAGTTTTGTTTTTCAAGGGCTAATAATAAACGTTCCATGCCCATCGCAAAACCGATAGCTGGTGTATGAGGACCATCGAGTTCCTCTACAAGTCCATCGTAACGACCACCACCGGCTACTGCACTTTGAGCCCCTAATGGAGTATATTGCACCTCAAATGCTGTTTTTGTGTAATAATCAAGGCCACGTACTAAACGAGGATTTAATGTATATTGCACATTAGCAGCCGTTAAATAAGTTTTCAATTCTTCGAAGTGATCATGACATTCTTCACATAAATGTTCATGAATTTCAGGAGCACCTACGGACAAGGATTTACATGTTTCATTTTTGCAATCCAAGATACGCAAAGGATTTTTATACAAACGTTCTTGGCAGTCACTACATAATTGTTCTTTTTTAGGCTCAAAGAACTCAATTAATTTTTCACGGTATACAGGTCGGCATGTTGGACAACCTACAGAGTTAACCTCTACATTGAGGTCTTTAAGGCCAAAGTCTTTCAACAATTGTACGACCATGCAGATAACTTCACTATCCACTACAGGGGATTGAGAACCTAATACCTCTGCCCCGAATTGGTGGAATTGGCGGTAACGGCCAGCTTGTGGTTTATCATGTCGGAACATAGGCCCCATGTAATACCATTTTGTAAGGCCTTCTTTACCATATACTTTATTTTCTAAATATGCGCGTACTGCAGATGCTGTATTTTCAGGGCGCAAGGTAAAGCTAGAGCCACCATCATCACCCGTAGTAAATGTGTACATTTCCTTTTGTACTACATCTGTAGTTTCACCGATGCCACGCAAAAATAATTTAGTATCTTCAAAGGCAGGTGTGCGAATTTCGTTGAACCCGTATACCTTACAAATTTCACGCATACGCTGTTCAATATAGTGCCAATTTATCATTTGCTCTGGCAAAAAGTCTTGTGTACCTCTTGGTTTTCTAATAGCCATTACACAACC
>ENA-OWZO01000899-OWZO01000899.1-human-gut-metagenome-genome-assembly--contig:-NODE-899-length-9246-cov-5.048852_pt1 | contig 9246 bp, 10 predicted proteins | sample MGYA00249260_ERZ652115 | MGnify/ENA primary metagenome ERZ652115 (study PRJEB26925, sample SAMN05827127) | human gut metagenome | biome: ENVO:2100002; feature: ENVO:00000062; material: ENVO:00002003...
CGTCTCGTGGGCTCGGAGATGTGTATAAGAGACAGTGCTGGCTCACTCGGGGCTTTGCGGGCAAATGATTATGTCAAAAAGCCGGCAAAAAAGACACCGGCACAGAAGGCTGGAATTGCTGCATCTGGAACGATGGTTGCTACCGTGGATCGCATCCGTGTGCGTAACAGCGCATCTCTCAGCAAAGGAGAGACCGGGTTGTATTACGATAAGGGCATGGTGCTGAATTATGAATCCGTAAAAGAAGCGGATGGACACTATTGGTTAGTCTACACATCTGCAAGCACAGGAACGACACGTTACATCGCCTACGGAACCACCGATGGCAAGAAAAAATTCTGGAAGAAAAAGTAAGTACGAAACACATGTACTTCCCAGATTTAAGGAAATAGCCGAGTGGTGTAGACAGGGAGCAACTGATAAAGAATTGATAAAGGCACTCGGAATAGGAAAGAGTGCCTTCTATGAATATTTGAAAATTTCGGAGTTTTCGGAATTGCTCAAAAATAGCCGTATCAGTACCGTGCAGGAACTGAAATGTGCGATGTTTAAACGGGCTACGGGATTTACGTACACCGAGACAGAGAAGACTGTGGAACGGATAGAATTCGATAAGTCCGTTAAAAAGATATTGCTAGAGAATGGTGTCGATGTGGAAGCACTGGAAAAACCAAAGCTTATAAAAACTAAGATATCAGAAAAACATGCTCTTCCCGATCCGACATCGAATCTCATATTGTTGAAACACTGGGACAAGGAAGCAGGATGGACATCGGATCCACAAACATTGGAATTGAAGAAGCAAGAATTTGAACATCGAAAAAAGATGGATGAAGAAAAAATGTTTTAAGAAAGGATGATGGATATGGCAGATAAGCTAAACGGATTTAAGGATAATCATAGTCTTGCAGAAGCTGCAGCAAAGGATACGGTATACACAAAACAGGAAATCGATGCAAAACTGGCAGCACTTCCGGTATTCCGTTCTGGCACTGCAAATCCAGATAATTCCGTCGGAAAAGACGGAGACTTTTATCTAAAGTTGGAGCAGTAATATGGCATGGAAAGAGGTATGGAATAACAGCTATTACAAAATAGAAGTAGAATATACCATGACGAAGAATGTCATAGCGAATACAACGACGTTTACTGCTAAGCAGATACGGATAACATCTGTAAATTCATATTATAGTTGCAATAATGCAGCTGGGACCGTAGGTATCGGTGTACGATCGGATATCAGAGGTACGCAGACAAAAGCTATCAATGTTGGAGGTGGGCGCTCACAGACGATCGACCTTTATGATAAGACATGGACTATTGGCCATAACGGGAGTGGCGCGCCGAACAATAATCCGGTCTATGTACATGGATATTGTGATGTGGGACTAGGTGGTAGCTATCATACACCTGCTGGTGGATGGAAGACAGCTGCAATATCTGTCCCATCTATAGATCGCAGCGGCGGATCAGCCGGAATATATGTATCATCAGTATCACAAAACGCTATAACCTGTGTAATCAGCTCAAATGTAAAGACAACACTGGGACGTTATCGGATAGATGGTGGAGGATGGACTAATTTCACACCTTCTTCAGCTCTTGCTGTCACGAATGGCGGATCAATGAGCAAAACGTTTAGTGGATTTTCGCCTAACACATATCACACGATAGAGGTCCAGTTTCGCCGGGACTACAATGAAGTATGGGGATCATCTGCTTCTACTGGTGCAACGACGCCGAAACCACCAGCACCATCTACCGGGTCGATCAAAGTTACAGCGGTAACGATAAATTCTATCACCGTACAGGTGAGCGGATTTGGATTCGGAGGTTATGGAGCTACATGGGGAGCATATTTCTTCAAACGTTCTATTGACGGGAGTTGGTCCAGCAATAGATCTGGATCGACAAGAACATTTACAGGACTTTCTCCTGGTACTTCGTATACGCTCCAAGCATTATTGCAGGATAACTATGGAACAAATTCCGGTGTTGCAAGTGTCACAGCCACGACACTTCCGGCAACACCGGTCGCGGGATCATTATCCTATTCAGGATTGCTGTTCGATCGCTTCACAGTATCAGCATATGGATACAGTATTGCGGCAGGAATAAGCCGGTTTGAATGGCAGATCAATGGCGGTTCATGGGTATCATCCGGAACAACAGCCAGCAAAGCATACACAGGGCTGAAAGAGAAAACAAGGTATACAGTCAATTGTCGTATTCTGGATAAATTGGGAAGGTATTCAGGGGTCTTTGGTGTGACCATCACAACGCCGGCGGAGCCAGCAGGGCATATATTCTTAAAAGTCAACGAAAGGTATCAAAGATACAATATCTATAAGAAGGTTAATGGTAGATACTTACGAGCAACAGATATATTCCGCAAAGTAAACGGAGTGTATAAACGCGATGTGTAACGAGGTGAAATTTTTATGAGGAATATCGTCAGTATATATTTTGCGGATACCAATCAGTACGGTTCATGCAACTCTGCAAGTGATGAGAATGAATTGATCCTATTTCTAATACCTCTACCATCACAGAAAACGAATCTGAGAGTGGAAGTAACTGACCGATCTGGAAACGTAACCACTAGCTCGGTCTTACAGCTAGAAGAAGGATATCTGAATTATAAGATAGATAAAACATTGTGGTATACAGCGGGAACGATGAAAGTGCGCTTGTTGAGTAATGAAGGAAATACTGGATATGTAGAGTTCAGAACACTTGTGACGATAACGGATAAGGATGCAGCAATCTGCAAATTAGATGCATCATTCTTCAGTATCTCAAAACGTTCGGAGCAGGCAAGCGGAAGCTGGCCGATCGGTTCAGTTTTTGAAAGTATCCGCAATGTCAACCCGGCAGAATACTTCGGCGGTATATGGGAGCGTTTTGGGAAAGGGCGTGTCACGGTCGGTGTCGATGAGAATGATGCAGATTTCAATACGGTGCAGAAGACTGGCGGAGAAAAGAAACACGCAACCACAGTGAACGAGATGCCAATACATACACATAGCCAGAAATCGCATAATCACACTCAGAATGCTCATGGGCACAGTGCTTCGTCTGGTTCGGCAGGAAGCCATACTCACTCAGGGTCAACCGGGAGCGCAGGAAGCCATGCTCATACGATGTATACGAGACAGAAAGTGCCAGGCGGTACTGGTGGTAAGTGGGCTACGATGGGATGGTCGAGTGATTATGACGGTACTTCTACTACTGCGGCACAAAGCGCAGGAAGCCATAGCCATAGCGTGACTATCAATTCAGGAGGAGCGCACTCACATACAGTGAATATAGGCAATAATACCGCAAGTAATAACGCAACAACTGCGACAAACAACAATGCCGGTGGAGGAGCTGCGCATAACAACCTGCAGCCGTACATCACAGTATACAAGTGGGTGAGGACAGCGTAATGTTCAGAAATAAAAAGGAATTCTATAATTCGGATGAATTTGCCAACCTGAAAGAATACCTTACCGATGAACGAAAGAATCCAGACGATGGGGTGGTCTATTGTGAGCACTGCGGAAGACCTATCATCAAAAAGTATGATATGGTCGCGCACCATAAGAAGGAACTTACAGACCAGAATATCAACGATTACATGACATCACTGAATCCGGAATTGATCATGTTAGTACATTTTAAATGTCACAACGAGATACATCGCAGGTTTGGAAAAGAAGGATATCGCAAGGCGTATATCGTTTACGGTCCACCGTGTGGAGGAAAGACGACATTCGTTCAAACCAATGCAGGACCGAATGATCTCATCGTCGATATGGACAGCATCTATCAGATGATCACCATAAACGATAGATATATAAAACCGGACAGGATGAAGATGAATGCATTCGCTGTACGCGACTGTTTATATGAGCAGATCAAGTATAGGACGGGAAAGTGGGAGAATGCGTATGTAATAGCAGGACTGCCAATGGCCATGGAACGCCAACGTCTTGAAATACGTCTGAATGCATCCAGCGTATTTATTGATGCAGATAAGGATACATGCAAGGCACGGGCACAAGAACGTAGCAATGCAGAAGAAACTATTAGATACATAGAGGAATGGTTCTCTATGTATACAGCTTGAGGAGGAAGATGTATGAGATATAAGGATGAAGTAAAAGGCGCATCAGATCTGAATATGATCAATCACTTTATTGGTGAAATTGAACCAACTGATACGATAAGCATAAGAAGAGATGTTGCGGAAATGCTGCTGGTATATGTGGATGAAGCATTGGCAGCGCGAAGTAAGCAGGATGATGAGCACGAGATTGCTGACATGTTATCGCGTAAATTACCGGAAATGCCTAAAGTACAGAAGCAGATCGTGCAGGCAATAGATACATGCGGTGTGTCATTGGATATGATTGAGATCAACATGCTTTCCGATCTGGTACAGGAACAGCTGGAACGAACTGAGCTGGATAAAAATTTCGGAAAACAATATGTATTCGATCTGATGTCACTGAATCATAAACTGCAAGTCGAACACATGAAAAGAAGATAGTCCCCCCCGGGTCAGGGATTCACTGAAGCTGAAAAGGGACTGTAAGGGATTCAGTATTGTCACCGAAAGCGAAAAAATGAGATTTTTGAAGAAATTTTCCGGAAATTTAAAAAGTGATTTTTAAAGACCGAAAGATATTAGACAAAAGGAGCTGACAGGATGGAACGTAAAAAAGAATTGCTGAAACAACTTCCGGATGATGCGACAAGAAGTCTGATGGAGCCGCTGGTCGATGATATCATCTTCCTTGAAAAAACGCTCTATTCTTTGAAAAAGCTTCCATTCATCCGCGTATCGGATAAAGATCTAAACCGGCAGAAAACGACACCGGCCGCAAAGCAGTACAAGGAGCTGTTGCAGCAGTACAATAACTCGCTGAAAGTGCTGCGCTCTGCGATCAACCATACGGATGAAGGGGAAGACAGCTTATTCCGCCAGTGGTTGAAGAAATTACATGAAGTATGAAGATACATGGCTGTGGAAATATAGGGAATCGATAAGGAATGGAGACACCTATGCGAGCAAAGCGTTCATAGCAGGGCTGGATCATCTCATTCAGGAATGGGATGATGAACAATACCGTTATGACACGAAGGAAGCTGATCTGCGTATCGATTTCATCGAAAACTGTGTAAAGCTGACAAAAGCACCATTTCACGGAAAACCGATGATCCTGCTGTTATGGCAAAAAGCATTCATAGAGGTCATATATAGCTTTAAGATCAAATCGATAGACACCGGAGGATGGGTGGACAGATTTCAGGAAGTGCTGCTGCTCGTTACTAGAAAGAACGGAAAAACAGTATTGATCGCCGCCCTTGAACTTGCGGAGTTGATGATCGGACAGCCTGGGTCTAATATCATATGCTCAGGAACAGATGATAATATCGCCGACCTATGCTATCGGGAGATCGATGCAATGAGGATGACGATAGATCCGAAAAGCACGGATACATGGCGCAACCAGAAAGGGATCAGCTGCAAGTTCAATCATAATCTTCTTTCCAAGCTATCGGATTCCAGCCGTAACAAAGAAGGCCGGAACATCGATATGGCGGGAATCGATGAGGTATGGGCACTTCTGGATGATGGTATCTATAAGCCGATCCAGCAGTCTACTAGCACGAAGGATAATTATAAGATCTTCATGTTCGGTTCGGAAGGATTCGTCGCAGATGGTTTTCTGGATAAAACGCTGGAAGAATATCGCCGGATCAACGAGCGCGAAGACGGCCGGGAAAGCGCAAAGCGTAAACTGCCGTGGCTGTATACGCAGGATTCCGAAAGCGAGATATGGGAAACGAATGAACAGGGGATCAATCCTGCATGGCAGAAGTCGAATCCATCCATCGGAGCTGTTAAAAAATGGTCCTATCTCCGTGACCGGGTGGAAGAAGCGAAGCTCAGCAAATCTGCCCGCATGTATGTCATGTCGAAGGATTTCGATTTCAAGGTATCGGAAGCTGAAAAATGGCTGATGGATGAGCAGCTGAATTATGTAAAAGGATTCAAAATAGAAGATTTCAGAGGAAGCGTGTGTCTGGGAGCTGCCGATCTGGCAGAGACCACAGACTTATGCTCCGCAAAGCTGCTCATGATGCGACCAAAGGATAAACATAAATATATCGCATCGATGTACTGGATACCGGTCAGTAAACTGGGAAACAGTGATGATGTTGAAGCCGGTGCAAAGTATCAGGAATGGGCCAGAGAAGGTCATCTGCGCATCGTGGATGATAATGAAATAGATGTATCATTTGTCGCAGACTGGTTCCTTGAAATGCATAAGGAGTACGAGCTGCGGATGCTGGAATGTGGATACGATAACAAATTTTCAAAGGAGTTCACAAAGCGGTTGGATAAAATAGGATATAGCTATGAAGCGATACCGCAAAATCGCTGGGTGATGAGTACACCAACGAAGCTGACGGAAGAGGAGATCCGGCAGGAACTGATCGAGTATAACAATCCGATAGATACATGGAATTTGAAAAATGCATGTGTGAAGGTATGGGATACCGGACATATCATGTTGGTCAAAGAGAAGAACATGGCAGGAAAGAAAATAGATGGTGCAGTTAGTCTTGTCATATTGAACGAGATATGGAGAAGGATGAAGGCTGATTTTATGGCAGCGGTAAGGAGATGATGGAATGGGGATATTGAAAACTCTATCCGATATGTTCGGTGTTGAAAAACATCCCAAAAATTTGAATTATGGAACGATGACGAATGGTGTTACCCCTATCTATTCCGGGAGAAGTCAGAACATCTTCGTAAACGATGTCGTCCAGCAGACACTGGATGCGATCGTGAATGAATTGAAGAAGCTGAGACCACGCCATATCCGGTATGACGGATTCGACCCTATACCGGTCAGAGGCGCTATGCAGCGGCTGTTAGAAGATCCCAATCCACTCATGACGACAAGTGAGTTCATTGAAAAGTGGGCATGGATGCTATTGCTTACTTATAATTCGTTCATCTATATCCAAAAGGATGAGAAAGGAGCGGCAAAAGGTCTATGGCCTTTGAATCCACAACAGGTCACCTTCATGCAGGATCCGGCAGGAAGGCTCTATCTCAAGATGGCATTTGGTAGCGGCTATGAATCCACAGTGCCGTATGATTCCATCATCCACCTAAAATCGCATTTTGCACAGAATGACCTGATGGGTGGTGATGAATTCGGAAGACCAAACCATCAGAATATAAAAAAGACGGTGGAGATCAATGATGATCTGCTGGAAGGCATCCGAAAGGCGATGAAGATATCGTTGACGATAAACGGCATCGTGAAATATAACACTCTGACAGCAGATAAGAACATGGTTGAGGATATCAAAAAATTTGAGAAGCATTTGATGGATTCAGAAAGCGGGCTCTTGCCGCTGGATCTTACGAATGAGTATATCCCAATTACGCATAATGTGAAATTGATTGACAAGGATACATTGCAATTTCTGGACAGCAAGATCACCAGAAACTGGCACACACCAGCGGAGATCATAACCGGGAAATATACATCGGAGGATTACGCTTCATTTTATCAAAGTGCAATAGAACCGATTGCTATATCAGCTTCGCAGTCCTTCACAAAAAAACTTTTCACAGAGCAGCAAAAGGGTGGATACAGGAATGAGATCGTGTTCTATCCGAAAGAACTAGTCTTCATGAATCCACAGCAGACGCTCGCTATGGTCAAGGAATTGGGACAGACGGGAGCACTCTTTGAAAACGAGAAGCGTGTCGCATTTGGATATGAACCGATGGAAGAGCTCAAAGGAATACGTTACCAGTCACTCAACTGGGTAAGAGTAGAGTATGCACAGCAGTACCAGATCAATCAAGATAAAACGAAAAGACAAAACGATGAAATGCAAGAACTCGTGAATGTTGAAGATGCACTGAAAATACAACGTGGCGAAGAATAGAAAAGGAGGAGGTGAAAGGAATGGATGAATTTGTAAGAAGAAGTTATATGTGTGAAGTCCGTTCGGAGGATGGCAATTCGGAGAACGAGCGTATCATCGTAGGCCGGCCGATCGTATATGAAAGTAAAACAGATATGGGGTGGTATGACGAAGTGATCTGCCGTGGCGCACTGGATGAAACAGACCTTACGGATGTGAGCTTTTTAGTTAATCATATGACCGGTATGATACCGATGGCCAGAAGTCGAAAAGACAATATAAACAGCACGATGCAGCTGAGCGTCGATGTCAACGGTATGGCGATCCGAGCTGGCGTGGATGTCGTAAACAATGGGACCGCAAGAGAATTCTGTTCTGCTGTGGACAGGGGAGATATATGCGGCATGTCCTTCATGTTCGGGATTCGCAAACAGCGTTGGGATGATTTGGATTCTGAACATCCAACAAGGTACATCGAAAAGATATCTGTCGTAATGGAAGTTTCAGGTGTGACATGGCCGGCCTATGAGGAAACAGATATATCTTTGCGGGATAAAGGAAACTGTGATGAAGCCCGACAGGCGTTCGAACACGCAAAAGAAGAACAGGCGCTGAGCAGGAAAGATACAGCCTGCGTGAATAAAGCGAAAGCACTAGTACGTATGTACAGGAAAGGAAAATAAGATATGAACATCAAAGAGTATTTGAACAATCTATTGAAAGACTTCAGAGAACAGAGAAGTACCCTTCGCGCATCATTGGTTGCAGCTGAGACGCAGGAAGAACGCCAGGCGATCAATGAAAGTCTGGATGCTGTGGAGGAGCAGATCGAATCCGTGAATGAACAGATTCGGTCCCTGCCGCCTATTGATGAGGCTGGTGATGCAGGAAATGGCGAACAGCGAGGATTCAATCCACTGGCAAGCTATGGATTGAGTGCAGGAGGTACAGCTGCGGCTGCTGATGAAGAACGTGATGCGGGTCCAACAGGAACGATGGAATATCGAAAGGCATTCCAGAAATATTTCCGTACAGGTGAGATGGATGAGGTCCTGATCACGCGTGCTAATGAAGCGAATACCAGTGAAGACCTGGGCGTCGTGATCCCTGTCACAGTCATGCAGACCTTTATCACAGAAGTGGAGAAAGTCCGCGGGCAGCTGTACACAAAAGTCAAGAAAACGAATGTCAAGGGTGGAATGAAATATCCGATCGGAGCATTCGGCGCAACCTTCAAACGAATTACAGAAGGTACGGTAAGTGACCCTGTCTCTTATACACATCTCCGAGCCCACG
>ENA-OWZO01000912-OWZO01000912.1-human-gut-metagenome-genome-assembly--contig:-NODE-912-length-9127-cov-6.887456_pt1 | contig 9127 bp, 8 predicted proteins | sample MGYA00249260_ERZ652115 | MGnify/ENA primary metagenome ERZ652115 (study PRJEB26925, sample SAMN05827127) | human gut metagenome | biome: ENVO:2100002; feature: ENVO:00000062; material: ENVO:00002003...
CCTCCTATTCGAGATAAGCCTTGAGAGCTTTCATCAATCTTTTCTGTTCATCCGGCGGAAGTTTATGGATTTTATCCGGCAGGCCGTTTGCCAGTCCATCTATGGAATGTGTTACAACATCGACCAGGAGAGTATCTGCGGAAACATCCAAGGCATTTGCGATGGCAACAAACGTATCTAATCTTACAGTTTTCATACCGCGTTCAATGACGCTGATGTGCGTTGAACTGAGATCAACAAGGGCAGCCAGATTTTCCTGTGTCAAACCTTTTGCTTCCCTTGCGGTCTTAATACGCAATCCCACTGCTTTTAAATCCATCGAATATCTCCTTTAGCACAATGATTTGTTCTAAAGGTTATTATATCCGCTGTTCGGATTGCAATACAGAATCCAAAGCACCATATGTAGTTCTGGAGAACGAACAAAACAAAAATTTATAGTAGCTATGATAAAAATTTTGTATCCTCAAACAACATTCCAACTTCTTTCATGCCCTGGTTAAAGCGGTCAACGATACGTTCAGCGTTGGAGTAGAAAGCTTTTTCCTCGGAAATTACATATGCATTCCCCATTACATTATGTTCTGCTAACCATATAACCAGATTATTAATAACCAGATCCGATGAATCCATAGTATGTAACCATGCATACAGTTGCTGCGGAAAATTCGGATTATCAAAATAGAAATCGTATCCCCATTCGCCATTATTCAAACTCATTTTCATTTTTTTTATTCCCCCTATAAGTCTATGATACCTGAAAACTTAAAGAATAGATAGAGGAAAACCAACTAAACGCTGAGAATTAGGTTTTATCAATGGCATATACAACCAATATTTACAGTTTTAGATCCATAATTCTCCTAGAAATGAAGTTGCCATTATTTTTTTAACGCAAATTTAGGTTGCAAATATCAAAACTATTTGTCGATTTCGCAAACCCATTGTATAATAGATGCAATGGAACGTTGCATCTGAGAAATATACAAAATGTGAAAAGGGTGAAAATATGGCAATCAGCTACAATAAATTATGGAAATTACTCATCGACAAAAACATGAAGAAGATGGAACTGCGCCAAGCCGCCGGAATCTCTACGAACGCCATGGCAAAGCTTGGAAAGAATGAGAACGTTAACACGGGAGTTCTGGATAAGATTTGTCATGTTCTGAACTGCCAGGTGGCAGACATCATGGAAATAACAGACGTACAGGATAATAAGAGTAAGAGAGAAGAGCAATGATTAAGTATATATGTAAAACATGCAATATCAATACGGAAACTTCCACTTGTCCCGTTTGTGGAGAAAGAGCGGAAATGGAGAGTTCCACTATTTATTGGTGCGATGATTGCAACATCCCGTTATATGATGAAGGTTGTCCTATTTGCGGGAAAAAGGCCCATAGAATCGGTTCTGATTTAAGACCGGTATTTCCGGAAGAACGGCTGCTTTTGGAAGTCATGCTGGGAGAACCGTTTAAATACAAAAATGCTTCGGTGTGGAATGCCTCCGGAAACTATTATTATGCAGATGGAAAAAAGATTCCGTTTTCCGTCAAGCAGACAAAACAGCTGGATGCAAAAAAAATCCGGGAACAGCTGGATACACTTTCGCCTCAGAATTCATATGATTTTTTCAATGAGAATATTCGTAAATTTCTTGTCGCAAACCGTCAGAGATACGATTACATCTCAAATGAAGCCATGGAGTATATCCGGACCATGGCAGATGGAGTCAGTCTGACGGAAATGTTTGTATCCTTCAGCGGAGGAAAAGACAGTACGGTTGTTTCAGACCTTGTCCTTAGAGCATTGGGAACTCAGCAGGTACTGCACTTATACGGTGATACAACCCTGGAATTCCCGGAATCTGCCAAATACGTGAAAAGGTTTAAGACAGAGCATCCGAAAACCCTTGTCATCACGGCAAAAAACAAAGACAAGAATTTTGAAGAACTCTGTGAACAGTTGGGACCGCCGTCACGAGTGATGCGATGGTGCTGTACGATTTTTAAGACCGGTGCCATCCAGAGAAAGATTCAGACACTATTTAAGAACCAGAAAAGGATTCTTACTTTTTATGGTATCCGGAGAAGCGAGTCGAATTCCAGAAATAAATATGATCGGGAATCCGACAGCCCGAAGATCGCGGTACAGAGAACGGTATCCCCTATCATTGACTGGATGGACTTTGATATATGGTTATATTTACTGACGACCGGAACGGATTTTAATGATGCTTACCGTCTGGGATATACGAGAGTCGGCTGCTGGTGCTGTCCCAATAACAGTGCCTGGTCCGGCTTCTTGTCCGAAGTTTATATGCCGGAGCAGTACGAAAAATGGCATTCGCTGCTGATTGATTTTGCGAAAAAGATCGGAAAGCCGGATCCGGAAGTGTATATTGATGAAGGATGGTGGAAAGCGAGACAGGGCGGTAATGGACTGGATTACGCCCAGACTTCCGTTTTGACCTTTGAACCATGTGCATTGCAGGAAAATACACTGAATTTTGAACTTCAGAGACCGATTAGCGAAGAATTATATGAACTGTTCAAGCCGTTTGGGTATATTAACAAATCCCTTGGAAATGAGCGTCTTGGCGAGGTATATGTGGTTGGAAAAGACGGTACGCTGCAATTAAGGTTACAGGGAAAAATCGGTCAGACAACCTTGAAGGTCAGCGTGCTGAATAAAACAGCCGCCCACAGCAATGGCTTGAAAGCAGTAGAAGATAAAATCAAGAACCAGATTACGAAATACCAGATGTGCATGGGATGCCTCGGCTGCGAAAGCGCCTGCCGTTTTGGCGCCATTGAGATTATCACGGACCGTTCGGGTCTGGTTTCATATAAGATAAAAGATGATAAATGCGTTCGGTGCGGACATTGCATCGGTCATTTTGACGGTGGATGTTATATGAGAAAAGTTATGTGCATCAAACGCTAAGAGAGGATAACGGAATGATCAAACGGAAATACAGGTTAAAGGGACATGAATCCTTTATATTGAGAGACGGATGGCTGACAAAAGGAATACAGGCAGTTGAAAAAGATAATGGAGTATTTTCCAAGAATTCCGGTGCCGATGCCCTCGGTGTAGGAACAAACATGGCAAAAGCAATCCGGTACTGGATGCGGACGGCCGGAGTCACCATGGATGTTCCGCAGAAAGGAGTCCAGCTTACTGAGTTAGGCAAGATAATCGCCAAGTACGATCCTTATATTGAGGACCCGTTTACGCTTTGGATTTTACATTGCAAAATAGCAGGTAATTTCGAACAGGCAACAGCATGGAATGTATTTTTTAATAAAATGGATTTGACATCCGCGTTTACCCGCGATGATATGTTTAAGATGGAACAGGACTTGATTCTGGAGGAAACAGGGGAAGAGGAGGTTTCGGAACGTTCTCTTCGGGATGACTGTACAGCTATCTTATCCATGTATTCTGAAAAAGGAGAACAGGGTGATGATCCGGAAGACAAGAAGATCAGCCCGTTTGAAGAGTTGGGATTAATTTCCAGGGTAGCCAAGGGAAAATTTGTAAAAACCAGACCAATCATGAATAAGCTGGATCCGTTGGTGATTTTGTTCTTGATCATGGAAGAACTGAATGCGAACGGCAGCATGCAGATTGATTACACGACGGATGGCCCTGGCATGCCGGGAAAACTCTTAAATCTGAACCGGATTATGGTGAATGATTTCCTGGATACTCTGCAGGCAAAAAAATTCATCATTGTAAACCGGACTGCCGGGCTTGATATCATCTATCCGGATCAGAGTAAAGAACTGACGCCGGTAGAATTACTTACCATGCATTATGAAAGGGGTACTACCTCATGAAACTTGCGGATTTAGTAAAAATTGATCACCGATTTGAAAAATCAGTGAACCTGCTTCTCGACTTAAATGATGAAAGCAAGCTGAAATTATATATTCCGACCCGTTCTTCCATAAAATTGCTGACGGAGTATCTGGAAGAAGTGGATACTTTTTCAGGCAAGAGGGCAAATATTCTCATTGGTCCTTACGGAAAAGGAAAGAGTCATTTGCTCTTAGTTTTACTGGCTATTTTATCTGGAAATGATACGGACGAAATGAGACAGCTGATTGAACGGATTGCTAATCTTGATGACAATGCCAAAGAAAAAATAGAAAAGATATACAAAGCTAAGAAATTACTTCCGGTCATTATCAATACAAACAGCGGTGATCTTTCCCAGGCGTTTGTAAGAAGCTTAAATCAGACCCTGAGACGTGAGAAGTTAGAAGATGTTGTGCCGGATAACTATTTCTCAAAGGCACTTGCTACCATCACGCAGTGGGAAACACATTATCCGGATACATATCATGCTTTCAAAAAGGCGTTCCAGAACCACCCAGAGTCGTTAGTAAGCGGTCTGGAAGCGTATGATTATGACGCGTTAAGCCGATTTAAGGAAGTGTATCCGGCTTTAACATCCGGCAGTACGTTTAATCCGGAGATGGAGGAGGATGCACTGACGGTATACCGTTCGGTGAACAGGCAGCTCTGCGCAAGACACGGATATGACGGTATTTACATCATTTTTGATGAGTTCAGTAAATATATCGAAGGCCATACACCGGAAGGATTTTCTGCGGATATGAAAACGCTTCAGGACCTGTGCGAGCTTTGCAATGCATCAAAAGAGGAGCAGATTCATTTAACCTGCGTGGCACACAAAGCAATCCGTTCCTATGGAGATTCTCTGTCTAAGGAAGTAAAGAATGCATTTCTTGGTGTAGAGGGGCGTCTGAATGAAATGCAGTTTATCGTATCTTCTCAGAATAACTATGAGCTGATTGCTGATGCAATTCAGAAAAGACCAGAGTTTGACAAATGGAGTACGGAAGCAAAAAGCTATCAGAGTATGCTGGATCATTCTTATCAGGTGCAGGAACTGCGTACGTTATTTGATAAGAAAGATTTTGATGAAATTGTTGGTCGAGGTGCATTTCCGCTGACACCGCTGTCTGCCTGCCTGTTACTCCGTCTCAGTGAAAAAATAGCACAGAATGAACGCACGCTGTTTACCTTCCTGACAGGAAAGGACTTATACAGTCTGGCCACGTATGTGGAACGCTGTAGTAACATTGAATTTGCCGGAGCCCCGCTTATTTATGATTACTTCTCACAGCTTCTGGAAGGAGAGAAGGACCCGACAGTTCACCGGGAATGGTTGAATGCAGAAAATGCAATCGGAAAAACAGAAGATGAAGATGCCAGAAAAATTTTGAAGGCAATTGCGGTTATCCGGATGATGAACCAGCCGGGAGAGTTCCCTGCAAATGCTGAGTTTTTATACCTTGCAACCGGGCTGGAGAAAAATATCTGTGAAAATGCAATCACTCGTTTATGTAAGGAAAAGATTATCACTTTCAAGGAAAATGATAAATCGTATGATTTCCGTGACAGTATTGGGGTTGATCTGCAGGCGATTATTTCTGACTGTGTAAAGAAACAATTTGCGAATATAAATGTATCAGATGTCTTGAACCGGATCAATAAACAGAAGTATATTCTGCCGAAGAAATATAACCAGGATCATTGCATGACCCGTTATTTCCAGGTACATATCATGAATTCCGATTCATTTATGGCATTATCATCCATCACTTATCTTCCAAAAGAGAATGATCCGGATGGATATTTGCTTTTGATTCTGAATAACCACAAAGAAAAACTGTCCGTGATTAAACAGCACCTTGAAGAGTTAGGGGATCCGGCTGTTATGGCAGCGATCGTTGATCCAATTCCCCATGCCAAGGCAAAAGCGCAAAAACTCCTTGGGGTACAGAAACTGCTGATGGATCAGACCTTTATAAAAGAAAATGAAGCTGCAGCGGTAGAACTGGAAACCTGGAAAAAGAGCCTGATGGATGAGCTGAACAGTGCGATTACAGACACCATGGAGCATATTACAATGCTCTATACTCAGGACGGAGCAGAAAAAATCGGGAATAAGCGTCTGAACCGCGCGGTCAGCGATGTGGCAGAGACTGTATATAATAGAACTCCGATTATCAATCATGAATTGATCAACCGCCATAATATAACTGCACAGACTTCCAAAGCAAGAAATATTATACTGGATGATATTTTTTATTCAAGACAGTTTGAACAGTACAGTACCGGTACAAGTGCGGAATCAACCATTTATCGTGCCTGCCTTGGTACTACGAAAGAGGATGAAAATCTGTCGCTGGTCAGAAGTGAAATTACGGAATTTATTCATGAGAGCAAAGGAAAGAAGAACGCATTTGCTTCCTTAGTGAATAAATTGACCAAGGCTCCATATGGAATGCGACGCGGTGTTCTTCCAATCTACATTGCAGAACAGATCATGCAGCTTGAGGATATGCCGGTCATTTATCATGATAAAACGGAGATTGCATTGAGTCCGAAGTTAATCGTGGATGCAGTAGCAACGTCGGAAAATCACTATCTGTACGTGGAAACGGAGACTGTCGAAAAGCTGGAATACATTGAGGGCCTGGAAAAACTCTTCTCAGAGTATGGCAGTTATTGTCGGGAAATCGAAAGTATGAACCGCCTTGCAAGGCTCAAATGTTTTATGCAGGCATGGTACCGTTCCTTACCACAGGCAGCCACTACATTCCAAGAAAAGGATTATCCGAACCAGGATGTGCAGAAACTGAAAAAGTTCCGTAAAGCCCTGACTGGCGAACCCAATCCAAGGGAACTGATTTTTGAACAGATTCCACGTATTTTTGAAACCGGCAGTCTTCTGGAAGCTCTGAAGAAAGTAAAAGATGCTAAAAAGGATTTAGATATTCATACCAGAAAACTTAAAAAGAAAGCCGAGAAAGTTGTGAGAATGACACTCGGCTTGCCAAAGAATGATGATTTTTTACAGAGCTTAAAAGCATGGTACGAGAATGTACCGGCAAATGTCAAAAACAGTATTTTACCGGCAGTGTCACAGAGTCTTTTAAATTGCATTCGTGACATTTCGGAAAACAATGAAGGGGATCTGATAGAAAAAATAGCAAAAACAGCAACAAATTTCTTTATCGAAGACTGGAATGATAAGATCATCCCTGAATTTGAAACCACATTAAATGAATTTATGTCAGATCTGCAGCAGAAGGAAGATGCAGCGAGCTCTCATAGTAAGAAAATCAGCATTTCAACCGGTGACGGAACCAAAGAATGTTTTTATGATTTTGATCCGGATGAGCTTTCTGCGTCCGGAGTGTTCTTCCAGAGCGCATTGGATGATATGATGGATGAATACGGGGCACTTGATAACAGTGAGAAAATCGGCATTCTCATGAACCTTGTAAATAAACTGATGGGGTAAGTACAATGATCTATCTTGATAATGCTGCGACTTCCTTCCCAAGACCGGAACCGGTCTATCAGGAAATGGATCGCATTAACCGGACACTTTCCGTGAATGCCGGACGTGGTGGATATAAAGCTGCCAGGGAGGCATCTGCAATTATTTATGATACCAGAAAAAAACTAGCAGAGCTGTTTCATTGCACCGGGAAAGCGGACGTGGTATTGACCCCGTCCGTGACCCAGGCATTCAATCAGGTTTTGAATGGATTAGATATCTCGGAACATACCGTGATATACATGACTGTATACGAGCACAATGCTATTGCCCGCACGGTTGAAGCCATCCGGCAGAAAACAGGATGTACGGTATATATGATTCCGGTGAAAGAAAAGACTCTGGAAATTGACTTAAAGAAGACGGAATATCTGTTTCATGAAAAGAATCCGGATATCGTGATTTCCACGGTCATCAGCAACGTGACCGGATATATGCTTCCGGTGAAAAGCCTGTTTGAACTGGCAAAACAGTATCATGCGACGACGATAGCGGATGCCGCACAGGCGGCAGGACTGATTGATATACATTTTGATGACATGAACGCAGACATCATAGGCTTTGCCGGACACAAAACCCTCTGCGGACCTTTCGGAATCGGTGGATTTATCATCCGAAAAGAGGTATCATTAAAGTGCATATTAACAGGCGGCACCGGCAGTGATTCGTTGCATCTTGCGATGCCGCAAGCCGCTCCTGAAAAGTACGAAGCAGGAAGTGAAAATATTGTTGCGGTTGCAGGACTTCATGCAGCATTAGGATGGCTGCAGACAAATTCGCACATGGATTACATCAAGGAACTGACCGGATATTTGATTCAGGAACTTTCGAAAAACCCGGATGTAACGGTCTTTATGCATGAGGAACAGTTAGGAATCGTATCCTTTGTTGTGGAAGGTTATGATTCAGGGGAAATCGGACAGATTCTGGATGATGAGTTTGAGATTGCGGTACGAACCGGATACCATTGCGCACCATATATTCACGAATATTTAAAAGATGTCCCGTATGGCGGGACGGTACGGGTCGGAATCGGTCCGTTCAATACAAAGGAGGACTTAGATGCGTTAATAGAAGCGATCGAGAGTCTGTAAGGGGGAGAAGTTCTATGCCAGAGCCAAATACATCGAATTTAGTCGAGATTATAAATAAAATTGAAAAAAATCAGATTCTGCTTCCTGACTTTCAGAGAGAGTTTGTCTGGAAGGACGAGGATCAGCAGAAGCAGTTGGTGGCATCTGTCCTATGCAAAATGCCGGTAGGAAGCATTCTGCTGCTGGAATCGGAGCCGGATGATTACGCAGCCAAAGTGATTGGCTGTTCCAAAAAACAGGTAGACACGAACCAAATTGCCGGTGAAGTATCTTTTTTATTAGACGGACAACAGAGATTGACCGTATTAACGAATGTATTTTCGAATATCATTCACGACAACTGTCCAAAAGTCAGTGAGCTGATTGCTCCGATGGCTTTAAAGCGGCGCTTCTTTTTAAAACTTCCGAAATGGAAGGATCGCCCGGATGTGGAAGAAGACTGGTTTGGCATCGGAAAACTGGAATTCCCGATTGAAAATCCAAACACGGATCTGCCGCCATTTTTGACTTCCCAGATTTTAAAATATATTCATGTGGAATCCTTTAATGCCAATGATAAGAAGCCATACAATCCGACGGAAAAACTGACTCCAGCACTGGATCTGTCTCTTATACACATCTGACGCTGCCGACGATCTTACGC
>ENA-OWZO01000921-OWZO01000921.1-human-gut-metagenome-genome-assembly--contig:-NODE-921-length-8986-cov-9.951629_pt1 | contig 8986 bp, 8 predicted proteins | sample MGYA00249260_ERZ652115 | MGnify/ENA primary metagenome ERZ652115 (study PRJEB26925, sample SAMN05827127) | human gut metagenome | biome: ENVO:2100002; feature: ENVO:00000062; material: ENVO:00002003...
CGGACGCAACGCCAACGCCTCAGAAATTTGGGCACAACTGACAAAAAATCTTCTCACAAAATCAGACACAGAAAGATTCCGAGAGAACATCGATATAAAAGGAGATTGCAGTTTATGAGCAGAAATGAAGAAGGTAAGAAAATCCTGTTCCTGTCACCGCTGACAGGAAGGTCAGTATCGTTGGAAGAAGTTCCAGATCCGGTCTTTTCACAGAAGATCATAGGAGACGGAATGGCTGTCATTCCATCAGATGGCAGAATCGTAAGTCCGGTGGATGCACAGGTAGTATCTGTAGCAGACACAGCTCACGCGTATGGTTTGAAAACAGAAGATGGTATAGAACTTCTGATCCATGCAGGTCTTGAAACAGTATCATTAAAAGGGGAGTGTTTTAAGGTACATGTAAAGCAGGGAGACACTGTAAAAGCAGGAGATGTGCTTGCAGAGATGGATCTCAAATTTCTGGAAGAAAGAAAGCTTAACCCCATTACACCGGTTCTGATCTGTGGCGGAATGGAAGGAAAAATACTGGTAAAGAGCCAGCCAGGACAGGTAGAAGCCGGAAAGAGTGAACTTTTGGCAGTAGCAGCAAAGCCAGAAGAAGCAAAAGCGCAGGAATCAGAAAGAACAGAATTAAAAAGAACAGAAGAGAACCAGAAAGCAGCATCAGAGCCAAAGCAGGAAAAGAAAAAGCTGTCCATCAACTTTGACTTTTTACAGAAGCTGGGAAAAGTACTGATGGCAGTTATCGCAGTTATGCCTGCAGCAGGTCTGATGATCAGTATTGGAAAGCTGGTCCAGATGGCAGGAGCCGATATGAGTATGATCTTCACGGTGGGAAGCACTATGGAGAGCATTGGCTGGGCCATCATTAATAACCTGCATATTCTTTTTGCAGTAGCTATCGGTGGTTCCTGGGCAAAGGAGAGAGCCGGAGGCGCCTTTGCAGCTGTGATCGCATTTATCCTGATCAATGTAATCACAGGAGCGTTGTTTGGCATTACTTCTGACATGCTGGCAGATCCGGAGGCAGTTACCCATACACTGTTTGGAAAAGAAATCCTTGTAAATGGTTACTTTACATCTGTTTTAGGTGCCCCGGCATTAAATATGGGTGTATTTGTAGGTATCATATCCGGTTTCGTAGGAGGCATTATTTATAATAAGTATTATAACTACAGGAAACTTCCAGATGCACTGGCATTTTTCAATGGAAAACGTTTTGTACCTATGGTAGTGATCTTCTGGTCTGTGATCATTTCCGCTGTTTTAGCTGTTGTATGGCCGGTGATCCAGGGCGGTATCAATGCATTTGGTGTATGGATCGCAGGTTCTTCCACAACATCACCGGTGCTGGCACCATTTATCTATGGTACTTTGGAACGTCTGCTCCTGCCATTCGGACTTCATCATATGCTGACTATTCCTATGAATTATACCTCCTTTGGCGGTACTTATGAGATCATGACAGGTGTAAATGCAGGAAGCAAGGTGTTTGGACAGGATCCGTTATGGCTTGCATGGGTGAATGACCTGATCAACTTCAAAAATGCAGGAGACATGGCTGCATATACAAATCTTCTTACAACAGTTACACCGGCCCGTTTTAAAGTTGGACAGATGATCGGTGCTACCGGACTTATCTCAGGTATTGCCCTTGCAATGTATAAGAGAGTAGATCCAGATAAAAGAGATAAATACAGATCCATGTTTTTATCCACGGTACTTGCTGTATTTTTAACAGGTGTAACAGAACCCCTGGAATTCATGTTTATGTTCTGTGCACTGCCATTGTATCTGGTTTATGCAGTACTTCAGGGCTGTGCATTTGCAATGGCTGGTATCATCCATCTGCGTCTTCACTCTTTTGGAAACCTGGAATTTTTCACCCGTATCCCAATGTCTGTGAAAGCAGGGCTGACAGGGGATCTGATCAATTTCGTGATCTGTGTGATCGCATTTTTTGTGATCGGATATGCAGTTGCTTATTTTATGATCGGCAAGTTCCATTTTGCAACACCGGGACGTCTTGGAAATTATACAGATGACGGGGCAGAAGAGGAAGAAAATAACAGCACAGAAAAAGGCGGCAGCCCAAAGAAGGATTCCCAGGCAGAACGGATCATCGCTCTTTTGGGTGGCAGGGAAAATATTGTTTTAGTAGATGCCTGCATGACAAGACTTCGTGTAACAGTAAAAGATGTAGATAAGGTTGCGGAGCTTCCGGCATGGAAAGCAGAGGGAGCTTTAGGGCTTTTAAAGAAGGATAAAGGGATCCAGGCAGTTTATGGACCAAAGGCAGATGTGCTGAAATCAGATATTAATGACATCTTATAAATGTTTTTTGGAATTGCTCTGATATAGAAAGGCAGAAAAATGAAAATCCTTACGTTAAATACACACAGTCTGGCAGAAGAAAATGCTACAGAAAAAATGCAGCTGTTTTCCGGTATCATAGAACAGGAACAGCCGGAGATCATGGCATTTCAGGAAGTAAACCAGACCATGGCAGAACCATTTATAAATGAAAAAGAAGTCTCTGGTTATCAGCCGGTAAATGGTCATGAAGGGAAAATGCGCCGGGATAACTATGCAGCTTCTCTGGCAGAAGAGTTAAGAAAAAAAGGCCTTTTTTATTACTGGACATGGATCCCGGTAAAAGTGGGATATGATAAATATGATGAAGGAATGGCAATATTTTCCAAAAATCCCATTCATTCTTCCTGTGTATTTAATTTAAGTAATACAAATGATTACCATAACTGGAAAACCAGAAAAGCTTTAGGCATACACACAGAAAAGGGTTGGTTTTTTACAGTACATATGGGCTGGTGGAAAGATGAAGAAGAACCTTTTAAGGCCCAGTGGGAATCTTTTTCAGAAAATATCCGGAAATTAACAGATAAAAAAGAGACATCCCTGTGGGTCATGGGAGATTTTAACAGTCCTGCTTCTGTAAGGGGAGAAGGCTACGATCTTGTAAGTGGAAGTGGCTGGAAAGATACATGGAAGCTTGCAAAAAAGAAAGAGGAAGGCTTTACAGCACCGCCAAAGATCGATGGCTGGAAGGAAGCAGACAAAACATCGCCTAAGCAGGGAATGCGCATCGACTACATCTGGCATTGGGGAGATATTAATATAGAAGAATCCCGCATTTTATGTAACGGAAAAAGAGAACCGGTGGTTTCAGATCATTATGCAGTTATGATAGAAACCGGTAAATAATCCGGTAAATATTGATGATGCAGGTGCCAAATAATTATTTGAAAGAGAGTGTAAATACAGTGAAGAGAACAGCAGGAATACTTTTATCCATATCCAGTCTGCCGTCAAAATACGGCATCGGCTGTTTTTCAAAAAGCGCCTATGAATTTGCCGATTGGCTAAAAGAGGCAGGACAAAGTTACTGGCAGATCCTTCCTTTAGGACCGACCAGTTATGGGGATTCCCCTTATCAGTCATTTTCCACCTATGCAGGAAATCCTTATTTTATCAGTTTAGAAGATCTGATCGAAGAAGGCGTTTTAACAGAAAAGGAATGTGAAAAGCTGGAAACAGAGTCTAAAGAGGGGACGATCGACTACAAAAAATTGTATGAGGACAGATATCCCATTTTGCGAAAGGCCTATGAACGAAGTAACATCAGCAAAAACCCGGATTATCAGCAGTTCCTTGCAGAAAATGAATGGTGGCTTTCTGACTATGCGCTCTTTATGGCGGTGAAAGACAGGTTTGAGGGTAGACCATGGACTGAGTGGGCAGAAGATATACGTCTTCGCTATGGTTATGCCATGGATTATTACCGGAAAGAACTGTATTTCGATATAGAATTCCAGAAATACCTGCAGTTTACATTTTATAAACAGTGGAATAAATTAAAGGCTTATGTAAACAGTCTGGGGATCCGCATGATCGGGGATATTCCTATTTATGTGGCTATGGACAGCGCAGATGCCTGGGCAAATCCTTCTTTATTTCAGTTAGATGAAAAAAATGTACCGTATGCAGTAGCAGGCTGTCCGCCGGATGGATTCTCTGCTACAGGCCAGCTCTGGGGAAATCCTCTCTACCGCTGGGAATATCACAGGCAGACAGGTTATGAATGGTGGCTGCAGCGTCTTTCTCATTGCTTTAAGTTGTATGATGCAGTGCGCATCGACCATTTCAGAGGTTTTGACCAGTATTATTCCATTCCATATGGAGCGGAAACTGCTATCACAGGCCACTGGGAACAGGGACCGGGGATCGATCTTTTTAACCGGGTGCGCCAGGTGCTGGGAGAAAAAGAAGTCATTGCAGAAGATCTTGGCTATGTAACGGATTCTGTGAGAAAACTGGTCCATGACAGCGGATTTCCGGGAATGAAGGTACTGGAATTTGCCTTTGATTCCAGGGATTCCGGCTGTGCCAGTGATTACCTGCCCCATAACTATCCGGAGAATTCCGTGGCTTATACAGGAACCCATGATAATGAAACGCTGGCAGGCTGGTTTGACAGCATTACAAAAGAAGAGCAGGAACTGGTACGAGATTATCTGTGCGATCATTACACACCAAAGAAATATTTATACAGGTCTTTAAACAGTCTGGTGATGCGTTCCAAGGCAGCTCTTTGCGTGATCCCCATGCAGGACCATTTGGGGCTGGATAACCGTTATCGTATGAACAAGCCTTCTACTGTAGGAGAAAATTGGAAATGGCGTCTGAAAAAAGGAGATCTGACGGATCAGTTAAAAGCAGAGATCCGTGGTATGACCCGCAGATATGGACGTTTAAATGGTCAATAGCCTGCAATTCGTTTGTTTTTTAACAGAAACATAAGCTATTGAGAAAGAAAATCACTTGCAATGTATTTCGTATATGCGTATAATAAAAACAGAAACAGCCCGAATGAGCTGTTTCTGTTATGTTAATAAAACTTTTTTGATCTATATGCAACTGTTAAAAAAATCACAACAAAGAGGAGAAAACCAATGAGAGGAGTAGAAACCCGTATTCAGGAGATTCGTCACAGAATCTTCAGAGAAGTAGCCCGTATGGCTTATCATACTGAATGGCCTGTAGACAAGCGTATTGAGGAACTTCCATATAAGATCATTCCGGGAGAAGTTGGAAACTTCCGTAATGATGTATTCTTAGAGAGAGCTATTGTAGGAGAGAGACTGCGCCTGGCAATGGGACTTCCGTGCCGTAATGCATCTGAGCATGCGCCAGTTTCTGATAATATCGAAGCAGCAGACAAAGCAGAGACCTACTATACACCACCTCTGATCAATGTTATTAAATTTGCCTGCAATGCCTGCAGGGAGAAAAGAGTCCATGTAACTGATGGATGTCAGGGATGTTTAGCTCATCCTTGTGTGGAAGTCTGTCCAAAGGGAGCTGTTTCCCTGGACCGTACTACAGGACGCTCCCACATTGATGAAGATAAATGTATCAAGTGCGGTAAGTGTGCAACTGTATGTTCCTACAATGCCATTATCGTTCAGCAGAGACCGTGTGCAGCAGCCTGCGGTATGGATGCTATTTCTTCTGATGAAAATGGAAAAGCAGATATTGACTATGATAAGTGCGTATCCTGCGGACAGTGTCTTGTAAACTGCCCATTTGGCGCTATTGCAGATAAGTCACAGATCTTCCAGACCATCCGTGCTATCCAGTCCGGTGAACGTGTATATGCAGCAGTAGCTCCTGCATTCGTAGGCCAGTTCGGACCAAAGGTAACTCCTGGAAAACTGAGAGCAGCTATGAAGAAATTAGGATTTGCCGATGTTTTTGAAGTAGCGATCGGTGCTGACCTTTGTGCAGCCCAGGAAGCACAGGACTTCTTAGATGAAGTACCGGAGAAGATTCCATTTATGGCAACCTCCTGCTGTCCTGCATGGTCTGTAATGGCAAAGAAGGTATATCCAAAGCATGCAAACTGCATCTCCATGGCACTGACTCCTATGACACTGACTGCAAGACTGATCAAGAAGCAGCATGAATCCGCAAAGGTTGTATTTATCGGACCATGTGCAGCAAAGAAACTGGAAGCAATGCGCACCAGTATCCGAAGCGACGTGGATTTCGTACTGACCTTTGAGGAAATGGCCGGAATCTTTGATGCGAAGCATGTGGATATTGAAAATATTGAAGAAGATCCAAACGGTGTCAACGATGCTTCCACAGACGGAAGAAACTTTGCTGTTGCAGGTGGTGTAGCAACCTCTGTTAAGGATGTTTTAAAAGAACTTAGACCGGATATGGAAGTCAAGATCGCCAATGCAGAAGGCTTAAAAGAGTGCCGTCAGCTGTTAAAGCTTGCAACCTTAGGCAAATATGACGGTTATCTGTTAGAGGGAATGGCATGTCCAGGCGGTTGTGTAGCCGGCGCAGGAACCATGCAGCCTGTAAAGAAATCCCAGGCAGCTGTCAATATTTACGCTTCCAAGGCAAACCATAAAAACTGTCATGAAACGGAATATGTAAAAGAGCTAGACAAATTGGTGGATTGATGTTGTTTTAAATTACATTTTCCATTATAATAATAAGTGATTTTGGTAATTCAAAACACTGCTTTTCTCATGGTTATGAAAGAATGCCTGTGTTCAGGCTTCGTTTACCAGAAGGGGAGCAGTGTTTTTTGTATTCCGGTTTGGGAGCATAAAACATACAAATGGATAAAAAACAGTGCATCTGTTTACGAAAGAGGAGAGAAGTCATGAGTTTAAAAGAGTGTTATGAGAAAATGGGAGCCGATTATGAGGATGTATTATCCAGGTTAAGAAGTGAAGGGCTGGTACGCAAGTTTGCTGTTAAGTTTCTGGATGATGACAGCTATGCAGCTTTAAAAGATGCCATGGCCGCCGGAAACGCCCCGGAAGCATTCCGCGGCGCCCATACATTAAAAGGTGTGGCACAGAATCTGGGATTTGGCCCCCTTTATAAGGCGGCTGCACAGGTGACAGAGGTTTTAAGGCCGTCTGAAAACAGTTCCGGTGATATGGAAAAAGCAGCTGAACTGATGCCTGCAGTAGATGAAGAATATGCACGTACCATAGCTGCTATTAAAGAACTTTAAAATTTACAGGTTTACAGGAAGCCTGACTGTAAAGGAAGATCCAAGGTCTGGTGTGCTGGTCACTTTAATGGTGCCGCCACAGAGACTGAGGATCTTTTTTACTAATGCCAGACCAAGGCCGTTGCCTTCTATATTGCGGCTGCCTTCTGCCTGGTAAAACTTGTCAAACATATGTTTTTGCACCTCTTCAGTCATGCCAATACCGGTATCTGTTATTGTGACGCAGACAGTATCCTCATTCTGGCTCATTTTTACAGATACAAGACCGCCGGAAGGGGTGAATTTGATCCCGTTGGAAAGAAGATTGGTCCAGATCTGGAAGAGCAGGTCTTCATTTCCGTAGAAAGATATTTCAGGAAGCTCCAGGTCAATATCAATATTTTTGCCGGACCAGATAGGCTCTAAAGAAAGGACTGCCTGGCGGATCTGCTCATCCAGGGAAAATGTTTTTTTCTCAGAGATAATAGACTGGTTTTCCAGTTTGGATAATTTTAAAATGTTGCCGGTGAGCGTAGAAAGCTGCCTTGAGCTTTTTAAGATCTGTTCTGCGTACAGCTTATTCTGTTCATCCCTGGTAGAAGTAGACAGAAGGGCAGCGTAGCCTTCAATGGCAGCAAGAGGGGTTTTTATCTCATGGGATACATTCTGGATAAAATCAGACTGCAGAGTTTCAATGGAATTTAACTCCTTTACCATTTTATTGAAGTTTAAATTCATCTCCCTGACTTCATACCAGATGTCATTTTCTTTTAACCGCACATCAAAATTTCCTGCAGATACCTGTTCTAAAGCACGGACCAGGTCCTGGATAGGGCGGAAAAAGTGGTGGGAGATGACCGTAGTAATGCACAGGGAGATCAGTGCGGAACTGAAGGTGTTGGTGAGAAAAGGAAACCAGCCCATAGGGGGATGATCCGGGCTTAATATGCCTGCACGGAATAAACACCAGGTGATGCCGGAAAATGCGAAAAAGCCCAGTGCCTGCACTGCAATGATCACACTGATAAAAATCCCCCATAATTTCAGATCTTTCATTCTTTTATCACCGCCTTATATCCAAGTCCACGGACTGTTATGATCTCAAAATCCGGATTATTCTCAAAACGTCTGCGTAGCCGGTTGATATGTACATCAATGGTCTGCAAGTCTGATTCGCTGTTCCGCCCCCAGATTTCATCCATTAACTGCATACGGGTAAAGATCTTATTTGGATAGGAGATCAGCTTAAATAGCAGGAAAAATTCCTTCTGGGGAAGCATCTGGGGATCATCTCCCCAGGTCACAGTCAGTGCATCGTAGTCTAAGATAGTATGAGGCAGAGAGAGCTGTTTATTGCTGGCAATGTGTGAACGGCGAAGCAGTGCCCGCACTCTCAATACCATTTCATCTAAATTTACCGGTTTTGTCATATAATCGTCTGTTCCCAGGGAAAATCCTTTATTTTTAGAAGGAAAATCATCTTTTGCGGTGATCATCAGTACCGGCATGCCGGGGTTGGAACGGCGCAGCAATTCAGTAAATTCATAGCCGTCCATAACAGGCATTAAAATATCAGTGATCACCAGGTCTACATGTTCGTTCTCGATCAGATCCCAGGCTTCCTGTCCATTGTGTACAGTTAAAACCTTAAAACCCTCTTTTTCCAGTACAATGCGGTAGAGCTGCAGCAGGGAGTCTTCATCTTCTATTACGAGAATGGTCAATATCTGCATGGTAGTATATCTGCCTTTCTTTGGTATATTCGTTATGTTTGTCATATTTTGGCCTGTGTTCCCAGGTCAGGTACATCAATACATTCAGCATAGCATATTTTTATGAACAACAGGTGAAATATAGGAAACAAAATAAAGAGGGTGTAAAAATTCTTGTGTCTATGGAAAGTAAATCTTTCTGATAAGAAATAGATATGTAAAATTTTGCTGT